>JGI24024J18818_10000312_pt1 | contig 17587 bp, 17 predicted proteins | sample Cruoilmetagenom2_FD_18818 | JGI IMG/M metagenome (IMG submission 18818) | reverse complement strand
AGACCGTTTTTCATTGCGAGAAGTATTTCCATTGTATTCACCTTGTTGCTCATAACGCTTTTTGTTGTAGCTTTAGTCTTGCCAGTGTTCGGTAAACAAATTGGAACATTTATATTCTCTTATATAGGCTATGAACAAGGATTTTTAACTATTTGGACTAGTATAAGATGGACGATTCCACCTGTTATGATTTTTCTGGTCTTTATGTTGTTATATTGGATTGCACCAAATCGGAAATTGTTTTTAAAAAGTGTAATTCCAGGGGCAATTTTTGCTACATTGGGATGGATTCTCGTATCACTTGCATTTTCATTATATGTGAGCAGTTTTGGAAATTATTCGAAGACCTATGGAAGTATTGGAGGCATAATTGTATTAATGATGTGGCTCTATTTCTCAGGCACAATCTTAATGATTGGTGGACAAATAAATGCAGTCATGCAGGAACGGAAAGAGAAACTGGCCATGAAAAAAGCAGGAGCTGTCATTTAGACACTCCTGCTTTTTTATATGATAAAGGATCAAACTATAATGGTCATAGCGCTTTTCTTAACTATCATTTTTTAATAATCGTAAGCCATTTAAAATGACGAGTATGGTGCTACCTTCGTGGCCAATGACCCCAATAGGTAAATTTATTATTTGAAAAAAATTAGAGACAATCAAAACCGAAATTACGGCAATCGAGAAAAAGATGTTTTGTTTTATAATACGATTCATTTTACGGGAAAGTTTTACTGCATGATGAATGCGAGATAAATCATTTTTCATTAATACAACATCTGCGGTTTCAAGTGCTACATCTGTACCTTCTCCCATTGCAAACCCGACAGTAGCAGTAGCCAATGCAGGCGCATCATTTATTCCGTCACCGACCATACCAACGGATGCATAGCTCGCTAATAATTCTTTCAAATGCTTCATTTTTGTTTCTGGCAAGCACTCCGAGATATAGTGATCTACTCCTGCTTCATCTGCAATTACTTTAGCGGTCCGTTCATTATCCCCAGTTAACATAATGGTATAAATACCAGACTCTCGTAATGAGGCTATTGCTCGTTTCGTTTCCTCACGAACAGTATCTCTCAAAGCAACAAGTGCAATAATACCTTCTAAATCTGCAGCGAAAATGACTGTCTTACCTTGCTCTGTAAGGTTCAAAGATATGCCGTGATGAAATTGCATGGCCTCTTCATATCCCACAAATTCGGGTTTCCCAACTTTCCATTCGATTCCTCCAACCGAAGCTTTTATCCCCCAACCTGGAATGTCTTCCATATTAAGAATGGGGGTAAGATTAGGTGAATGATTTTTTGCAAAAGCGGATATGGCTTTTGCGAGTGGATGTGTGGACTGAGATTCTATGCTTGCCAGAGTTTCTAAAACCTTTTGTTCATCTAACCCTTGTCGAACAATAAAGTCAGTAACTATTGGTTTTCCTTGGGTCAGTGTACCTGTTTTATCAAAAGCCAAAGCATTGATTGAACCAACATTCTCTAGATGAACTCCGCCTTTAAACAATAAACCATTTTTTGCTCCATTTGATATCCCAGCAAGTGTCGCGGGCATAATGGAAGCAACAAGTGCACAAGGAGAAGCAACAACTAGTAATACCATGGCACGGTAAAATGTGGTGTTCCAATCCCAGCCGAGAAGAAAGTGGGGGAGGAACATCATGATAGCTACCGTAATAAGAACAATCTTTACATATTGCCCCTCAAATCGTTCAATAAACTGTTGAGTAGGTGATTTTTCACTTTGTGCTGTTTGTACAAGGTCTATTATTTTTTGAACAAGGGATTCACTACTTAATTTTGTCATCTCAATTGTTAAAGCACCGTTTAAATTAACGGTCCCTGCAAAGAGGTTGTCACCAGCGTGTTTAGAAACTGGAATGGATTCTCCGCTTATTGCTGCTTCATCAATAGAGGAAATCCCGGTAACTATTATCCCATCAACTGGTATGCGATCGCCGGGTTTTACAAGAAGACGATTACCTATTTGCAGATTCTTTACTAATACTCGATTTGAATTACCGTCTTCATTCAATAACCATGCTTCCTCTGGTTGCAGTTTCATTAAACTAGAAAGTTCTCTTTTGCTTTTGTTCATCGTGTACGTTTCAAGCGCACCACTTAATGCGAAAATGAAAATGAGGATCGCACCTTCTGTCCAATAGCCAATAAGCGATGAACCAATAGCAGCAAATATCATAAGTAGTTCAACATTTAATTCTTTTTGATGAATGGTCTGCAAAATACCTTCTTTCGCTTTAGCAAATCCACCTATAATGAAGGCAATTAAATACAATGAGACGGACAGTGAGCTTTCTTCATTTCGTCCAAAAAACCAGGCAAACACGATTATTATGCCGGAAAAAATGGCTGCAATTAATTCGAGATGTTGTTTTAACGAGTTGGCTTTTTGTTGTATAGCTTCCATTTGAATACCTCCCTGATAATGAGAGTCAATATCAAAACTCCTCAAATGTACGAAAAGCTGGCATTCCTAAAAGGAATACCAGCATTTTTTAGAATTACTATTAATTGATAATTATTATAACATGGAGGATCTTCAAAGTAAAATTCTACTATTTATAAACTCGCTCACTATACTGTGCTAATTTTTCAAGAGAGGATTTATCAATGTCTGCATGTAAACTGTTGCCATGCGAATCCATCGTCACAACCGCTGTGAAATCTTCTACACGTAAATGCCACATTGCCTCTGGAATTCCGAATTGCATTAAATCAACACCCTCAACGCCTTTAATACAATCTGCATAATATTGTGCAGCTCCACCAATAGCATTTAAATAAACACCGCCGTGTTCATTTAAAGCAGCAAGTGTTTTAGGTCCCATTCCGCCTTTACCCATAACAGCACGAATACCAAACTTCTTCATGATATCACCTTGGTATGGTTCTTCACGAATGGAAGTAGTCGGTCCAGCGGCTTTAATTTGCCAGTTGCCATTTGCATCTTTTAATACAACAGGACCACAGTGATAGATGATTTGACCGTTCAAATCAATAGGGGCATCATGTTCAGATAAATAACTATGAATAGCATCACGGCCTGTATACATCATTCCACTAATTTTGACGACATCACCGACTTTTAGTTGACGAATTTCTTCCTCACTAATTGGCGCACGAAGTTCAACAATGCGAGTTGCCTCTTTTTCAGCTGAATCATCAGCACCTTCGTTTTTAAATTCTACTTTCTCGCCATCTTGATATTGCCATTCATTGATTTCACCTGATTGAGGATCAATATTTATTGCTAATCGACGGTATGCCCAACAGTTATATGCAACAGAAACAAAGAAACTTGCTGGAATACGGTGCATAACACCAATCTTACAACCTAGTAAAGTAGCTTCTCCACCAAAGCCCATAGTACCAATACCTAATGTATTTGCTTTTTCGACAATATATTCTTCAAGCTCTGCAAGTTGTGGATGAGGGTTAACATCATCCACAGAACGGAATAATTGTTCTTTAGCCAAATCATATCCTGAAGCACGATCTCCACCAATTCCTACACCAATGAACCCGGCAGAACATCCTTGACCTTGTGCTTGATATACTGAGTGAAGGATACATTTACGTATCCCATCTAAGTTACGACCAGCTTTTCCAATCCCCTCTAGCTCCGCAGGAAGGCTATACTGAATATTCTTGTTTTCACAACCGCCACCCTTAAGTATTAGCTTCATTTCAATATAATCTTTTTCCCATTGTTCAAACTTTACAACTGGAACACCTTCACCTAAGTTATCACCACTGTTTTCACCTGTTAGTGAATCAACAGCATTCGGACGTAACTTTCCATTTTGAGTAGCTGTTACAATTGCACGTTTAATCGCAGCTTTAATTTCTAATTGGTTTACGCCAATTGGTGTTTTAATTTTAAATGTTGGCATTCCGGTATCTTGGCAAATTGGTGAAACATTATCGTCAGCCATTTGAATGTTATTTGTTATCGTATCCAAACTCATTGCAGCTCGAGTGCCAGCATTTTCAGCCAACTTTGCTTTTTGTACTGCTCTACGAACATCTTTTGGTAAATTAGTAGATGTTTCAGTAATCAAATCATAAATACTTTTCTCTAATGTTTCTAAATACATTCTATATTGCACCTCTATCTTCTTATGTAATTGTTTACATCGTCCATTATACTCTTTCCAATCGACTAAAAAAAGAATGGTTTATTTAACGTTAAACAATGTAAGTACTAGAAATCTTTGTTTGTTTGATTAGAACACCTGGATAAAGAAAAAGAGAGCACCAATAAGGTACTCTCAATAAAATCTTATTACTGAAAAAAACACTTAGCGAAATTTTTACTTTGGATTGTTTTTAAACTGTTCCATTTTATCTTCCAAATCATCCATCATTGAAATTAGTCGATCGATATCTTCAAGTTCTGTTGTCTCTGGTTCAATTGCATCCAAAACTTCTAAGAAGATGTTTAAACGTTCTTTTAAATAAGTTACTTGCTGTTCTTTGTCAGTTATTGCTTTGCCCATTAGAAACACCTCACTTTTACTTCATCATAGTAGCCCATTTTTCTTTGGTAATCAAATAAGATAGGACTTTTGAAATATTTTAATATTAAATGTATTTTGAATATTTACAAAACTTAACTTTGATGTTAAAGTTAACTTACTTCAACAAGAGAGGGGAGGCCGTAGTGAATAGTCGAAACCATTCAATCAGTATTTAGAAGGAGGGGGTTCGAACATTTCACCGGCACAAAAGCCGTGAATCGATTTATGAATACTCAATTAGATACCAGTGATATTTAGAAGGCTCAGCCAAACATCTGACATCAGATTTGGACTGAGCCTTCGCTATGCTATGAGATGATTTCATACGATTCCTCAATAAGAATAGAAGCATTAACTGATTGAACCATTGAACAATTCTTTTTTGTTAATTCCATTACTCGCGGCATTTTACTTTCATCAAGACTTGTACTTTTTAGTTTAAAGTGAAGATGAATCTTTTCTAATCGATTCGCTTCTTTTTCGTTTCTAATCACTTCACGAACCTCAATCTCCATGGACTCTAAAGGCATCCTCATTTTGTCACAAACTTTTCTTAATACCAAACCACTGCACCCAACCAGTGAGGAAACTAATAATTGATAAGGACGAAATCCTCTTTCCTCATTACCTGAAATTTTGATGTTTCCACTTTCTAAGCTTGCTTCAAATCCATCTTCTGTCATGATAAACTTCAACGAAAATCCCTCCTATATGATAAAATTGTACAGAAACTGCACAAAAAAATAAAATAGTATTTTAAACTTCAGCGTTGGAGGGCATCATGAATCAATTTACACCTATTGAAAAAAGAAGATTTTGGATTTTAGTGGTCATCGTATCCATTTCAGGATTTTCTCAAGGTATGTTACTACCATTGATTTCCATCATATTTGAGAAGGATGGACTCTCATCTTCACTAAATGGATTAAACGCTACAGGTCTATATATTGGTACTTTGTTAGTATCACCATTTATGGAACAACCTATAAGAAAATTTGGATATAAACCAATTATTTTAATTGGTGGATTACTGGTATTTCTATCTTTATTTCTTTTTCCTCTTTGGAAAAGTGTGATTTTTTGGTTCGTTTTACGCTTATTCATCGGAATTGGTGATCACTTGCTTCATTTTTCTACACAAACTTGGATTACCAGTTTTTCTCCTACAGCACGATTGGGAAGAAATATTGCATTGTACGGCTTATCTTTTGGAATTGGATTTGCTGTAGGCCCTCTTTTTGTCCCACTGGTATCTATATTTGAAGGATTACCTTTTATCATTTCTGGAATCCTATGTATGGCAGCATGGTCACTAGTATTTTTTGTTGACAATGATTTTCCAGAACATATGCATGGGAAACCAACTATGCAAGGAACTTGGTCGCGTTTCGCTCAAACGATTGGTATTGCCTGGGTCGCTTTTATTCCACCATTCAGTTACGGATTTTTAGAATCGAGTCTCCATGCTATATATCCTGTCTATGCATTACGACTTTCTTTTGATGTATCCATGGTGTCTCTTATTTTAGCTGCATTTTCTACGGGTGGGATATTATCACAATTGCCGCTTGGGGCATTAAGTGACAAAGTGGGTAGAAGACATGTGGTTTTAGCAGCTCTTTTTGGTGGTGCAATTACTTTTGGATTAGCTGGCTTTATTGATACAAATGAATGGGGAGTAGCTGTCTTGTTTTTTGTAGCGGGCTTATTTGTTGGTTCTCTATTCTCTCTGGGAATTTCGTACATGGCAGATTTAACCCCAAAAGAGTTATTGCCTTCTGGTAATTTACTTTGCGGTATTTTTTTCAGCATCGGAAGTTTGACAGGCCCATTTATGGGGGGGCTGTTACTACAACTTATGGAGAACTTTAGTTTTCTTTGGCTTATTTCATTATTTTTATTTTTACTTTTTCTAATAAGTTTACTGAAACCAAAAAAACAGCATGTTCTGTCGAATTAAATTCGATGAACTTGCTGTTTTTCCTCTTATAATTCTTTTGCACTAAAAGTATCTCCACCTTCAATTGTTCCTGATTCATATCCTTTTTTAAACCATCGCATTCGCTGTTCAGAGGTACCATGAGTAAAACTATCTGGAACGACATGACCCTGAGCTTTCTTTTGAATATTATCGTCACCGACTGCACTTGCAGCATTTATTGCTTCTTCGACATCACCAACATCAAGGTAACCCTCATCCTCTGCGTAGTGTGCGAATACACCTGCATAGTAATCGGCTTGTAGCTCAAGTCTGATTAAGTATTGATTAAACTCTTTTTCACTTAATTTTTGACGTAATGCCATCACCTTTTCATTTGTTCCAAGAAGAGTTTGTACATGATGACCCACTTCATGAGCAACTACGTAAGCCATTGCAAAATCACCTGGTGCGTTGAATTTTTGTTCAAGCTCATCATAAAAACTTAAATCTATGTAAAGCTTGTAATCCCCTGGACAATAAAAAGGTCCAACGGAAGATCCTGCATTCCCACATGCTGATTGTACTTGATTGGTATATAACACCATGCTTGGTTCTTGATAATCGTTGTAGCCAGCTTCTTTAAATAATTCATTCCAAACGACTTCAGTATCTGCTAATACAACGGAGACAAAGTCCGCACGTTCTTTTTCTTGTTCAGTTTCCTCATAAGGTGCATCACTAATGTTAGTTCCAGGAGTGCTATTTATTAAGTCACCAGGATTTCCTCCTAACAGGGTTACAATGATGACAATAATGAGGCCAATACCGCCTCCAGCAATTCCAACACCGCCCATGCCACGGCCTCTTCGATCTTCTACATTTGTACTTTGGCCTCGACCTCTCCACTTCATAGTGATTCCTCCATCTAATAAGTTTTGCATTACATAACTTATTTTCTTTATTCCCTTCATTTCAATAAGATAATCCAACTTAGTGACAAAAAGAGTATGTTCAATAAAACATTCAAAAGAAGAACTTATTAAAATAGATCATTTTCATTAAATGATCGCTTTCCGTGGGCTCGCGCCAAACTAACTTGGGCTTTTAGCTCGAGTGGATTCGACGTCTTCGATTTGCCACAGGAGTCGGTCATTTAATTCTCTTTACAAAATAGATGAAGGAAGGGGATGAGTGNAATTTTACCCTTGAGTGTGAAAGTAGGTAGTTAAAGNTCATTAAATGACCGCTTTCCGTGGGCTCGCGCCGAACTAACTTGGGCTTTTAGCCCAAGTGGATTTCGACGTCTTCGCTTTCCCACAGGAGTCGGTCATTTAATTCACATTAGATTTAAATTGAATAAAGAGGGTGATTGAAAATTTGAAGTAACTCTAATTTTTTCATTCATATTTTTATTGGGTCCACGAGACCGAGTAAGAGAATGTGGAATCGATAAGGCACTGTGATGGGCTCTTATGAAGGGGAGTTGCAATATACCCAAGCATGTTTCATTTTTGTGATTCCGTGTTGTTGCTTGAAGTGCAGGCGTGTGGAAAACATCTGCTCCTGTATCTCTACGCTAGCTTCGTCGCAAAGATTAGCACCAAATTATTTGGTGCTAATCTTTCCTGCGGGAACAGCGCGAGCCGAAGACCCTGCAGTGAGCGGTAAGAATCGAAGGCTAAGAACGCCACATCGTGTGGCAACGCCCTTCGTGACCAACATCCTGTTGGCCCGAAGCGGCTGAGGCCGTGTCCGCGGAAAGCTAGCGCCGGAAACGGAAAGCAGCAGATCAGATCTTGACTAATGGTAATTAAATTAAAACAGACTGCAAGCAAACTCAATTTCATAAGAGTTTGTCTACAGTCTGGCGTAATCAGTTGAATATGTTCTATTGTTTATTTTTTTCGTACCAATAAGGTGACACTTTCAATTTGAGCAGTTTGTGGGAACATATCAACTGGCTGTATATATTCAATATCGTATACTTTACGCAGATGACTTAGGTCCTTCGCAAGTGTTGACGGGTTGCATGACGTATATACAAATCGTTTTGGTCGTACATTCAGAATGGTTTGTAATAGGCTATCTGCTAAGCCAGTACGTGGAGGGTCTACCGTTAAAACGTCAGGGACAAATCCCTCACGACTCCATTTTGCAAGCCACTCTTCTGCAGTTCCTGTTTCATAAGATACGTGTGAAAATCCATGTTTTTCAGCATTTTTCTTTGCATCGTAGATACTGTCTGCAATAACGTCCATTCCTCGAACTTCTTTCGCTCCGTCTGCTAGCCATAAACCGATGGTACCGACTCCNCAATAAGCATCTACAACTGTTTCATTTCCTGTTAATGAAGCAGCAGCTTTAATTTCATTGTATAGTCTTACCGTTTGAGAAGGGTTCAATTGGAAAAAAGCACGTGCTGATAAATCAAATGATAGTTCTCCTAATTCTTCATACATGGTTTTCTTACCATGAAGAACTATGGTCCGATCTCCAAAAATCAATGAAGTTTGTTTCGGATTAACATTTTGAACAATTGATACAATTGCTGGATCAAGTGCNGCTAATTTATCAATTAACACTTGTCTCTTCGGTAATTCNGCNCGCGTCGTTATTAANACCAACTGAATTTCGCCAGTTTGAATACCCGTTCGCACGACGATTGTACGTACTAAACCATTTGGTGTTTTACCGTCATATATCGGAATTTGAAGCGTTTCAAGTACTTGTTTGACTGCATTTGTAATACGTGATGTGTTGGGGTGTTGAACCATACACTCATCAATATTTAGCAGTTCATTTGTACCTGCAGAAAATAATCCTGCATGTACTTTATTTCCTGCTTGGCGAACTTGAAACTGACTTTTATTTCGATATTCCCACGGATTTTCCATACCGATTGTTGGACGAATTTCTATTGATGGAGCTAGATCTTTTACATAACGTTCAAGTGATTGAACGACCAAATCTCTCTTTTCCACCAGTTGTTGTTCATACGTCATATGTTGTAATTGGCAACCGCCACAAGCATCATACACGGGACAAGGAGCTACTTGGCGATGCGTAGACGATTTTCTAATCTTAAGAATTTTGGCTTCTGCAAAATTCTGTTTTACTTTTTCAACTTGTGCAGTGACTTCCTCTCCTGGAAGTGCACCTTTTACGAATACAACATTTCGCTTGAAATATCCGATTCCTTCACCATTAATACCAAGTCGTTTTATTGTAAGAGGAAACTTTTGACCGACCTCGATTTGTGTTTGTTGTGACAAAATGTTTTCACGTCCTTTTTAACTCATGCGTTCATTATAAAGGACCAGGCTGTAGATGAAAAGACAAGGGCGTTTCCTCGTTGTCCAAAACTAGAGATTCCAGTGATCCAAACGAATAGCCTTTCTTTTTGGCATCACGAATGAAATCAGGTAATGCCCCACTGTTATCAGGAGAAACGGTATGCATTAAAATGATTGCTCCTGGATGGAGTTGGTTCATTAAATGATTGTAAGAGTATTCTTTTCCTTGTGGTTTATCAGCATGCCAATCCACAAATGCAACAGACCAGAACATATGACGGTAACCGAGTTCGTTCCCATATGCAAGAAGTGATTCACTGAAAACGCCTGCTGGAGGACGAACAAATTGTGTTTTTTTAATGCCTGTCTTTTCATTTAATAATTTATCAAACTTTTCCCATTCTTCTTTCATACGTGCTTCTGTTAAGTTTGCCATGTTAGGGTGCCCATATGAATGGTTTCCAATTTCATGTCCTTCATTTACCATTCGTTTGACAAGATCGGTGGCACTATTCAAATAATGTCCTGTAAGAAAGAAGGTGGCAGGTACTTTCTCTTTCTTTAGCGTGTCCAGAATGGGAATTGTATTGCCATTTTCATACCCATTGTCAAAAGTTAAATAAATAATTTTTTCATCTGGAGATCCTTTGTAATAAGCTCCATATTTTTTAAGTAACTGATCAAAAGCACTGCCGGCTTGAGCTTGTTTTTCATTGGATCCTTTTTGAAAACCCCAATGAAGAGATTCAGCTTCAACTGCGAATGGATTCAATAATACCCCAAGTACTAGTAGAACACTTGCTGTGACGATACCTAACGTATGTTTCCACCACATAAAAACGCAACCTTTCTTTTTCGATAGGTTGCGTTTCACAAAAATAATTATGCATAGATATCTTGTAAAGCTGTTTTTAGTTCTGGGAATTTGAATAAAAATCCATGACTCATTAATTTTTCAGGGTATACACGTTGTCCTTGTAGAACTAATTGGCTCTTATCACCAAGAGCAATTTTTAAAGCAATACTTGGAACAGGTATCCAATGAGGACGTTTTAATACATCTCCTAAAATTTTACCGAAATCATTCATAATGTAAGGATTTGGAGAAGTTACGTTAAAAGGTCCATTTAAGTCTTGTTTTTCAATGGCAAAAAGTATGGCTAGTGCCACATCCTCAATATGTATCCAAGATAACCACTGTTTACCTGAGCCTACTTTTCCACCAACAAACATCTTGTATGGCAATGCCATGAGAGGAAGAGCCCCATCATCTTTTCCAAGAATAATGCCAAATCTTGCTGAAGCTGTTCGTATTCCTAATTGTTCAGCATTGAATGCTTTATTCTCCCAATCCACTACAGTTCTTGCTAGGAAGTCAGTGGCTCTTTCTTCCGAACTTTCTGTATAACTAGCCGTTTCTGAAGAAGGGTAAATTCCAATAGCACTGGCATTGATTAAAACTTTGGGCTTTACTTTAACTGTCTCGATAATACGTAGCATTTCATTTGTCGATTTCATTCGACTTTCATAAATTTTTTGTTTTTGCTGTTCTGTCCAACGGCCGTCATTAATGGAAACTCCTGCAAGGTTAACCCACGCATCTATTCCTTCGAGATGTCTTTCAGGTTTATTATTTTCAGAAAGCCATTGAATGGAATGAGTACCTTTAGTCAATTCGTGTTTAGAGCGAGACAAGATATACACTTCGTGTCCTTTAGATTGAAGAAGTTTAGTAAGTTCTTGGCCCACGAAACCACTTCCTCCAGTTATAGCAACTTTCATCATAATCGCCTCCTCACATTTAAGTGCCTTTTATGTTATTCTACCCCTTTTCTTTAAAAGTGTACGTGCATGAATGTGCTAGTTATTATGTGTATACTAAATAAGTAGAAAATATGAGGTGAATTATGCCGTTAATTACAAAAATCACTAGGCAAAAAAATAATCCTGAACGATACAATATTTTTATAGAAGATAACTATGCTTTTGCGGTCGATGAGTCTTTACTGGTCAAATATCAATTATCAAAAGACAAAGTGCTAGAAGACTGGGAACGTGATGAAATCGTCTTTGATGATGAAGTTAGAAAGGCATTTAATAAAGCCCTCCACTTTTTAAGCTTCCGCATGAGAAGTGAGCATGAAGTGAAAAAGAAACTTCTCGATGCAGAATACGGTGAAGCAGTTGTATTAGAAGCTATACAAAAGTTATATCAACTAGGATTTTTAAATGATGAGTCATTTTCAAAAGCATTACTCGAAACACAAAAAAAGACAGGAAAAAAAGGACCGAGAGCAATACAACAGGAACTTAAGAAAAAAGGAATTGAAAAATCGTTACAAAAGGAAGTGCTTGATACGTATACAGAAGAAGATCAAACAAAAATCGCCCAAAGTTTGGCCGACAAAATTGCTAATCAACAATCGACTAAGACACCAAGACAAGTTAAGCAAAAAATCCAAGATACTTTATTGCGAAAAGGGTATTCATATGCCATTATTAGCAAAGTCATAGAAGAAATTGAATTCGAGACAGAGCCAGAAGAATGGGAAGAAATGATTGCGAAGCAAGGTGATAAAATATGGCAGAAAGTTTCTGCGAAATTTAGTGGATATGATCGAAAAAATAGAGTTAAACAAGCCCTTTATCAAAAAGGCTTTCCTTCTGAACAAATCGATTTGTATATTGAAAAAAAGGAGTTCGAAGAAGATGGAGATTGAAAAAAAATATAGTGAAATGTCAGAAGTGGAACTTCGACAAGAAATTGGAAAACTGTTAGAAAAAGCTCGGAAAGCAAGTCAATTAGGACATGTGAATGAATATGCTGTTTTTGAGCGAAAAGCAATTATGGCACAAGCATACTTGGTGGATCCAGCACAATTCCATCCAGGAGAAATGTACCGAATTGAAGGTGACCCAGGTGTTTTTTTTCAAATTGATTATTTAAAAGGTCGTTTTGCATGGGGTTATCGTTTAGGTGGAGAGAAATATATAGAAGCACTTCCAATATCAATGTTGAAATCCTTAAAGGAGGGTAAATAAATATGCAAGATAAGATAGATCAACTTATAGTAGAATTAATCGCAAAAAATGAATTATTACCAGCAGCACGAGCTCGAGTATGGATTGAATTATTGTGGTCTGATTTCGAATCATCATACGCGCAGGCTGGGTATGAGTACAAAGGTTCCGAAGTTACGGAAAAAGTAATTCGACAATGGATTAACAGCTATGGTGACAAGATCCATGAGTTTGCAGGGAATAACCCGAAATATGTACATTTATTAAAAGATGGAGACGATACGGTCCAATAAAAATGGTACACGACAATTTATCAGTCGTGTACCCTTCTTTAATTTGGCATGAAATCTAATTTTTTTCTAAGTTTATCTTCACTAAATATCCAACCAGTGTAAGAGTTGATGATTTCATGTTTTTCATTTAAGTGAGCGACTGCGACAAACGGATAATAGTCATTACTTCGGTAGCGTAAGTCAATTAGTCGTACTTCGTATATTTTGTCGTATTCCGTAATTTCCCAGCGATAAATAGGGGAGAACGAAGTGAATGCTGCTAAATTCTTGTCTTTTAATGCTGCCCGGACAAGTGAAGAATCAGGAATTGGTTTTCGCTCAAACTGATCATATATGTTTATAGAACGTCCATAAGCTCGGCCTACATAATGATGGGTTTTTGAAATCGCTGCAATACGCCATTGGAAAAAGCGCATGGTCGGAGCAATGATTATTTCTTCTGCATTTGGGATCGTATTCCGTACAGCATGTCTTACAGCACCCTGTACAGCAAACCTTAATAGGTAGTAAACCACGATAATGGCATACATGAGAAGCATTGTGTAAACAGGATTTGAACCAAATGCCCAAAATAGTAAACCGACAATATGTAGTGCGAAAATAATCGGGTCGAACGTGTTAATTACGCCTAATGCTACCCACTTGGAGGAAAATGGCCGTAGAGCTTGTGTTCCGTATGAATTAAATATATCCACGAACACATGCAAGAATACAGCTAAAAATGTCCATAACCATAAGTGTAATAAGTTAGATTCAGGAATTAGTAAATAAATTCCACCGGAAATTGCTAAGGGCCACAAAAGAACTGCAGGAATCGAATGTGTAATTCCTCTATGATGACGTATATACACGGCATTATTACGAAGTTTCAATACTGTATCGACATCAGGTGCTTGAGAACCAATAATTGTACCAGCAATAACAGCAGTGGTTGTCATCGAATGATTGGCCACTACGGGGTCAATCATAGCTAAGCCGCTAAGTGCAATTCCCATAACGATATGTGTGCCAGTGTCCATATATTTCAACTCCTTAAAGAGGATACTTTGTAAATAAATTGGCAAAGTTTTTGCTTCCGTTCCATAATAGGAGGGGAATATTTTTTGTTCAGCTTAATTTATTTTTGCTAAAATAACAATCATGCGGGTTTAATGCATCATTCTTTATAAATTACTATATACCCGTAAGTTGTTGTGTTAATCAATTGATTGTAGGTGTTTTATGAATCAAAAAAATAGAGAAACTTTTAGAGAATCCTTAATCCAATGGTATATTCGTGAGAAGCGCGATTTACCATGGAGGCATACGCAGGATCCTTATAAGATTTGGGTTTCGGAAATCATGTTACAACAAACTAGGGTAGATACAGTCATCCCGTATTATGAACGATTTATTAAGGAGTTCCCGACGATAGAAGTGTTAGCTGCAGCAGATGAAGAAAAATTGCTTAAACAATGGGAAGGACTTGGGTACTATTCTCGAGTGAGAAATTTACAAGCGGGTGTCAAAGAGGTGTATGAAAAATATAACAGCATTGTACCCGATACTCGAAAAGAAATTTCTTCATTAAAAGGTGTTGGTCCTTATACTGCAGGCGCTATATTAAGTATTGCCTATCAGAAACCTGAACATGCAGTGGATGGAAATGTTATGAGAGTTTTGTCTCGTATTTTACTAATTAAAGAAGACATAGCCAAACCGAAAACGAAGAAAATTTTCGAAGAGGCAGTTAGTGAGTTAATTGATTCTAATGACCCTTCTTCATTCAATCAAGGATTAATGGAATTAGGCGCTACCATTTGTACACCAACATCCCCTAAGTGTCTTTTGTGTCCAGTTCGAGAGCATTGTTCCGCTTTTTACGCTGGTGAACAAAATGAACTTCCAATTAAAACGAAAAACAAAAAAGTTAAATCATTAAGGTATGATGTTTTTGTAGTACAAAATGATGAAGGNAAATTTTTGTTAGAAAAGAGACCGGAAATTGGCTTNTTAGCGAATCTATGGCAGTTTCCGATGGTGGAATATGCCGATAAAGAAACAGAAACTACTCCAATACTTCAAGAGCGGTATGGCATTTACTTTACGAAAGAAAATGAATTAGGCCCTTTAAAACATGTCTTTTCTCATTTAACATGGGAAATGAATAGTATTTCTGGTAAAGCATTTGAAGGTGCAGAAATTCCAAAAACGTGTAAATGGCTTACAAAAGAAGAAGTACAAAACGTTCCAATGCCTGTTTCCATGTTAAAAATATGGCAGGCTTTTCATGAGAGGGGAATATGAAATGACAGCAAACAAAGTAGCATTAGTAACAGGTAGTAGTAGAGGACTAGGAAAAGCACTTGCAATCGAACTTGCAAAAAATGGATATGATGTCGTAGTGAATTATGCACGAAGTAAAACGGCTGCACTTGAAACGGTTAAAGAAATCGAAGCCTTAGGTCAAAAAGCGTTACTGGTCCGTGCAAATGTTGGAGATATGGAAAAATTAAAAGCGATGTTTGAAACAATACGTGAAGAATTTGGACGCTTAGATGTATTTGTTAGTAATGCTGCCTCAGGAGTATTACGACCAGTTATGGAATTGGATGAGTCACATTGGGACTGGACGATGAATATCAATGCCAAAGCGATGCTATTTGGCGCGCAAGAAGCTGCTAAATTAATGGATCGCGGAGGGAAAATCGTTGGTGTTAGTTCACTTGGATCCATTCGATATTTAGAAAACTATACAACAGTGGGTGTTTCTAAAGCTGCAATTGAATCGATTACAAGATATTTAGCAGTAGAGTTAGCTGCGAAAGGAATTGCGGTAAATACCGTATCTGGCGGAGCATTAGACACAGATGCTTTAAAGCATTTCCCAAATAGAGATGAATTATTAGATGATGCACGCATCAATACACCAGCTGGTCGAATGGTTGAAATAGAAGATATGGTTAAAACGGCTATGTTCCTCATCTCAGATGATTCGGATATGATTAGAGGCCAAACAATAATTGTCGATGGTGGACGATCAATCGTCATGTAAAAAATTTATTTTTTAGGAATACAATTTCACACTGTGCACATCATAATGAGCACGGAGGTGAAAAATCCATGGCAAACAACAACGACAGCAATTTCCCAACAAACGCTAATCAAGTACGAAAACAAAATCAACAATCAGAAATGAAAAAAGCAAATGCTTCATCATCAGCTGGTAATTTTGGTCGTACAGAGTTTGGTGCTGAATTCGGTTCTCAAACTGATGCAGCTCAAGTGAAAAAACAAAATCAACAATCTGCTCAGAAAAAATCTAACCAATAACCTGTCCAATTCAACAAAAAAATGGATTTGAAACCACCGGTCAGCGAAGGCATTAGCCTTCGCTGATTTTTTTTGCTATAGTTTTATGCATTGGATTGTTATAATGGGGAAATAACAAACAACTGTATATAATTGTGCTTTGACGAAAAGGTGGGCTTTTGAATGTCAATTCCGGCAGAAGGAGAAACGATCCAAATACACAGCTACAAACATAATGGCCGTATACACCGCGTCTGGCAAGAAACAATGGTTCTGAAAGGGACAAAAAATATTGTCATTGGCGCAAACGAAAGAACGCTTGTCACTGAGTCTGATGGACGGACGTGGTTAACACGTGAACCTTCTATCTGTTATTTCCATGCGGAGCATTGGTTTAATATTATTTGTATGTTGCGCGAAGATGGTGTTTATTATTACTGTAATATGAGCTCGCCGTTTGTTTACGATAATCAATCTTTAAAATATATTGATTATGATTTGGATGTGAAAGTATTTCCAGATATGTCGTATACCATTTTAGATGAAGACGAGTATGAAGAGCATAAGAAACAAATGAATTACCCCAACGCCATCGATAGTATATTAATTCGAAACGTTGAGAAACTTATTGGGTGGATCAAACAACGCAGAGGGCCTTTTGCTCCTGATTTCATCGAAGTTTGGACCAATCGCTATCAGTTTCATAAACAATTAAGAATAAGAGAGTAGATGATGCCTGTTGATGCTCAACAGGTTTTTCATTTTGAAAGAAAGGTGTTTTTATGAGTAGTACAAAAAGATATATGAAATTTGTTAAACCTTATAAATGGCAAATTGTTTTTACTGTCTTAATCGGTGTGTTGAAATTTGCAATTCCATTGTTTATTCCCATCTTAATCAAAATTGTCATTGATGATATTGTAACGGAAGAGGCTTTAACAACAGATGAAAAAATTCGACAATTATTCACTTGGTTAGGTGGGACAGCGCTAATATTTTTCATTGTGCGACCACCAATTGAATATTATCGACAGTATTATGCTCAATTAGTAAGTAATAAAATACTTTATGATATTCGACAAGAACTTTACGGTCATTTACAACGTTTAAGTATGAGGTTTTATTCTAATACACGTGCAGGTGAAGTAATTTCACGTGTCATAAATGATGTCGAACAAACCAAAAATTTTGTCATGATTGGTCTAATGAATCT
>JGI24024J18818_10000310_pt1 | contig 17642 bp, 10 predicted proteins | sample Cruoilmetagenom2_FD_18818 | JGI IMG/M metagenome (IMG submission 18818) | reverse complement strand
GAATTTATTTGACGATATGGATTTAACGTCTTCTAAATTGGGTCGTGATGTAAAGTCACGCTCAAAACTGATTGCTAAGATCATGGTGAGTATTAACGAAATTCCATTCTTACATGATGACGTTGATATTGATGTATTAGGTGATGCATACGAGTATCTAATCTCTCAATTCGCTGCCAACGCAGGGAAGAAAGCAGGCGAGTTTTATACACCACAACAAGTTTCTAAAATCTTGGCAAAAATCGTTACGCACAATAAACCCAATTTGAAAAATGTTTATGACCCTACATGTGGATCAGGCTCGCTTATGTTACGAGTTGCTAAAGAATCCAACGTTCGTTTATTTTATGGACAAGAACTTACGACAACCACATTTAACTTGGCGCGAATGAACATGTTGTTACATGACTTGCGCTACACAGACTTTGATATTAAAAATGATGACACTTTAGAAAACCCTCGTCACATTGACATGCGTTTTGAAGCAGTCGTAGCGAATCCTCCTTACAGTGCTAACTGGAGTGCAGATTCAAAATACTTAGATGATGATCGCTTCAGTGCATACGGAAAACTAGCGCCAAAATCAAAAGCCGATTTTGCATTTATTCAACATATGATTCACCAGCTTGACGAAAACGGAACAATGGCCGTTGTACTTCCGCATGGCGTTTTATTCCGAGGAGCATCAGAAGGTATCATTCGTAAATACTTAATAGAAGAAAAGAATTACTTAGATGCAGTTATTGGACTTCCGGCAAACGTATTCTTCGGTACAACGATACCAACTTGTATATTAGTGTTTAAGAAGACACGAGCTGATGAAGACAATATTATCTTCATTGATGCATCGGATGAATTTGAAAAAGGAAAGAACCAAAATAACTTAACGGATGTAAATGTAGAGAAAGTCTTCGATACTTATAAATCACGCGTGACTATTGAAAAGTATTCATATGCAGCGACGATAGAAGAAATAAAAGAAAACGACTATAACTTAAATATTTCGCGGTATGTTGATACATTTGAGGATGAAGAAATAGTTGATTTAGTTGCAGTACAATCAAGATTAAAAGAGATTGATCAGGAGATTGCAAAGATTGATTTGGAGCTTGAAAATTTTTTAAAAGAGTTGGAGGTGTAGGAATTGAATACACCGAAGTTGAGATTTGAAGGTTTTGAAAGGGAATGGGAAATTTCTAGATTAGGCAATTTCCTTAATCATATTGGTAGTGGAGTTACACCAAGAGGTGGGAGCTCAGTATATCAAACTGAAGGTACTTTATTTATAAGAAGTCAAAATGTTCATTTCGCGGGTTTGAGATTAAAAGACGTTGCGTTTATTTCAGACGAAATAAACACAAAGATGAAAAGCAGTCAATTAAGTGACTCGGATGTCTTGTTAAATATTACTGGGGCTTCAATCGGAAGAGCAACTATAGTTCCTCTAGATTTTCCGAAAGCAAATGTGAATCAGCATGTATGTATATTAAGGACTAATGAATATTTATCACCTTATTTCTTGAAATTTTTTTTAGAATCTTATCATGGTCAGAAAAATGTATTTAAAGATCAGGCAGGTCAAACAAGAGAAGCGTTAAATCTCAATCAAATTAAGTCTTTCAATATTGGAATTCCTTGCTTTGAAGAACAAAAAAAGATAACGCAATTTTTTAGTTTGATCACTCAAAGAGTTAATCTACAACAAGAAAAGATTAAAGAACTTGAAGAAATGAAAAAAGGTATGATGCAGAAAATTTTTTCGCAGGAGCTTAGGTTTAGGGATGAGGATGGGAGTGAGTTTCCCGGGTGGAAGAAAAAATCATTAAAAGAATTAACCAACTTACTAAAGGATGGTACACACGGTACTCATGAGAATGTATTAGATGGTCCTTATTTATTAAGTGCTAAAAATATAAAGAATGGAAAAGTTCACTTTGATAGCAATGATAGAAAAATCTCGAATTCTGACTATGAAATGATTTATCGCAATTATAAATTACAAAAGAATGACATTCTATTATCGGTTGTAGGTACTATTGGTAGAGTGGCGCTATTTAAGTCGGATGAAAAGATTATTTTTCAGAGAAGTGTTGCCATTATCAGATTTAAAGATGAATTTAATCAACAATTTATGTATCATCAGTTTAATACTCAAAAATTTCAAAATCAGTTATTAATAAATCAGGTGGTATCAGCTCAACCAGGAATATATTTAGGTGATTTAGCTAAGTTAACAATTGAAATCCCCACAAATAAAGAACAAGAAAAAATAGCGAATTTTTTGTCAATACTTGACTCGAAAAATGAGATGGAAAGAGAAAAGTTTGTGAATCTAGAGACACTAAAAAGAGGGTTTATGCAGCAAATGTTTTTATAAAATTAATTTTATTTATGAATAAATGTCTCCTCTGATGTGAGAGAATATTTTCATACAGCCGTAAGCTCCCTTTCGTAGGGAGCTTTTTGTGAGACGGCAATTAGAGAAGTGAATCTTTGTTTTGATTCGTGTCTTTTGTCTTTTACATCTGTTACTGAAGACGTAGATAGAAGACTTTTTCCAGATGTTGAAAGGCCATTCTCAAGGTGGCTGCTCTAGATTGAGTAAACTAATCTAGGGCATAACCGTAAGGTTGTGTCTGAAGGAGATGCGGGAAGTCGAGATCTGTAGATGAATGAGCAAGACCCTAATGTGAAAATGTAAAGCATGTGGCGGCCAGTAAAGTAGACGACTCTTTCTTTTGAAGTCAGAATAATGGCGCTAGTGCTAGATTCATAGATGGCGAAACGATTTGAAGTTATGAGTTGAACCTTGAATAAAATTTCTTAGTTTTATCTATTGGAAAGACCTTCGGCTCTGCAGCGGTTGGTTATCGACCAAATCATGGAGTAAAGAGAGCGTTACAAATTATCCTGATTCTGATAATAGTGAATTTCTCAAAGCATTCATATTTAACAGTTAAAATTCTAGTTATATCAACCCATTCAATAAGTCTAATGATATTATTTAAAGATACAGATAGAGATAACTATATAGTTATAAAGGGGATTATTAAAATGGCTTTGGCTAAGTTGGAATTACCTAATGAACTTTTAAATGAACTATTAAATGAAAAAATAAAAGTTTTTGTACCAAAAGGCAGAGAAAATGAAGTAGATTACGAAGTGCGTCAGGAATTATTAATTCATTTTGAATCAAAAGAAATTGTTAAATTTAATAATACAGGGATAAAATTGATTGACCAACATATTCCCTCTGTAAAAGGTAACAGCGAAGGAGAACTAGATGTTTTAATTTTTAATAAATTTAATAATAACATTGATTTAATCATAGAAAACAAACAAGTGAAATCTAAGAAAGATCCTCTAGAACAAGCAATTATGTACGCTAATGGGCTCAACCTTAGTAAAACTGTTGACTGCAGAGTAGTCATTGGTCATATCCCGGGCATTGAAGTAAGAGTCCTGGTTGGTAAAGAGTGGAAAGAACTTTTTGTTAATGGGAAAAAAGTAAATTATTTTTTAGGTCCCAAAATGTTAAAACTCATTTATGATAATCCTGAGATTAATGAGTTTAAATTAGAAGAATTAATTGAAAAGCCTTTTACACAAAAAGATTTTCACAACATAATAAATAAGCTTAAAACATTGTATAGACAGATTCCTGAAATTCAAAATAATGATGATCTCTCAATTAATTTCACAGTTTCATTCGTCGCTTTAAAAATGGTGTTAGAGAAGCAAAGTAAAATATGGTCTTCGTATACTCGTCCCAGATATATTGAGGATGAAGTAGAAAATATTATAGGAGATATGGCAGATCCCATATTAAAAGAAAAGTATTACGATATATTTGTAATTAAAAATAAAGATAATGTAGAAACATTTAACTTTAAAAGGGTTTTACATGGGATTGTAGTATCTGAACATAAAGATGGTATTCCAGATATTGAATCAATAGTTATGAAGATTCATACAGAATTGAATAGAATTCCTGATAAAGATTTATCTATTGATTTATTTGGAGAAGTATATGAATGCTTAGCTAGTAAAAAAACTAAGTCGTCATTAGGGGAGTTTTTTACAAGACGACATATTATCCAGCCCATTGTACGCATGTTTTTAACTGATGATGATATTGAAAACATTATTACTAATAAAAAAGTGGTTGGTGACATTTGTTGTGGTACAGGTGGATTTTTAACGGAAAGTTTTAAGCATATAAAGAAAGAATGCGAAGAAAACTATCCTGAATTAGACACCTCTGTCTTGGCCAGTGAAATTATAGTTGGATATGATATAAATCACAATAATATAGGTCGTACTAGAATTAATATGACACTTGCTGGTGATGGGTTTTCAGATATTCAACGGTTGAATTCTTTAACATCAACATTAATGCGTAATACTTTTGATTACATTTTAACAAATATTCCTTATGGTAAAGGCGATTTTGCTATTACGGATCCAAATAGTGAACATGAATTTATTAGAAATAATAATAATAAAAGATTAGAGCTGAATTTCCTCGTTAAAATAGTTTCACTTTTAAAACCTGGTGGTAAAGCTGCTATTATTGTTCCTGAAGGGATTTTAGAAGCACCTACGTTAGCAAATATAAGAGAATTTATGTTAATGAATTGCAAAATTGATACTATAATTTCTTTACCTAAATTCTCTTTTGCTCCTTATACCAAATGGAAAACTTATGTAATATTCATTGAAAAAAGAAGAAAAGCATTACAAACATTGGAAGATCCAAAGTTATCTAGTGAGAGAATATATATGTATATAGTAGATAATGATGGTTATGCAAATTCAGACAAGAGATTTCCTACGAATTTAAAAGATGAAAATGGTGCATATTTACATAATGAGTTGTCACCGTATATAGATAATATAGGCATTAAGTATCCTTCAAGAATTGAACAAATTTACGAACTAAAAGCTAATGATACTACTCATTATCATTTAAATGAATGGGGTAATGAAATCCCTGGAGATAAATATGGATATGTAAATTTAAAATCTATACTTGACAAAAAGACAGTCAAGTATCCAAAGTTATCGATTTCTAAAGTGAAAATTAAATTATGGGATGAATTACAGAATACCGAATTATTAAATAAAGAAGATTATAAAACCTTAAGTAATTTAGCCCGTATTGATAAAAAAGGGAAATATAAAAAATTCATTAAAGATGATTTTATAAAAGATAATGAATTAGTTGAGGGTTTGGATGTTATTTTTGAACAACTCGACATAATGTATGACCCAGAGGAAGATAAATTTTACGATTTACTTCAAGAGGAAACTAGATATGCTCTTACTTTAGTTCCTGAAAAATATCTAAGAGTCAAAGATATTCCTAATATAACGATAGATGTATTGGAAGAAAAATTTAATACAATTAAAAGTAGCTTTATAAAAGATATTGTTAATTTAAATAGTAATTTAATTAAACATATTATTGATGAAAATTCTGAAGTTATTGTATCTGAAGGTGAAAAAATTGAAAATTAAAGACTTCTTTAAAGTAACAACAGGTAAAAGGTTTACAGAAGAAGATGTATATCTAAATACATCTAATGATAATATTCCTTGTATAACATCCCAAACTAGTAATTATGGAATTGCGTGGAATATAAGTGAAGAATGGTTAATTAAGAATACGAATCATTTAGTTGTAACAACACCATGTGTGACTTGGACTAAAGATGGTGTATATGCTGGTACTTTATTCTATAGAGATTACACATTTTGTCCAAATGATCATTGTGGAGTTCTGATATTAAAGTCAGAATATGTAAATAAAATCAACTTAAAATGGTTTGTATATACACAACAAGATATTATAAAAAAATATGTTTCCCAAAGTAATACTCAACCTATGCTTTATAATGAAATCATGTCTGAAATCGAAATTAATCTACCGATAGATTTAAACAGTGATATCGACATTGCTTTTCAAAATGATTTTGTAGAGCGATTTGAGAAAATATCAAAAGAGACAGAAGTATATAGTTCATATTTATCTCAATTGTCTGATCTCCTTAAATATGAAATTAAACTTGAAAATTGTGCTTCATATAAAATTGATCAACTTTGTTTGCTTAATAAAGGTTCTAATAAGATTAGTGAGGAAATGCTGTATTTAAATCATGATTCTAACGGCGTCCCAGTCTATTCTTCTGCAGTATTAAAAGACGGATTAATGGGGAGAGTTAGTAAAACAGTTTTTGATAAATTTGAAAAAAAAGGTAGTGCCGGTGAACTAACATGGACTACAAATGGTAACGCTGGAGTAGTTTTTATTAGAAACGATAACTACCTTTACTCGGAAAAATGCGGAAGAATGCAACTTAGAACTCAGTATGTTGGCAGAATAAATCTGAAATATGTACAAATAGTCTTGAATCAGATAACTTCAAAATTTCGTACTGCAGAATCAAATAATGGTAAATTAGAAATATTACACATGTCCAATATAGAAATTCCTATTCCAATTATGAAAAGTAAAGAGATTGATATTAAAACACAAAATTACATTGTTGCGTTATATGAAGAAATAGAAAATACAAAGAAGTTAATTAAATCATTTAAAACAGCAACAACAGACTTACTAAAAAATCTTTAAATATTTAGGAATTGTTTGTCAATAAAGACCGAAATGAACCTATGAAAAAAACCTAAGAAGCATAATCCATTAATGGATTATGCTTCTTAAGTTTGAAAATCCAAAAAAGTCCGTTAATTAAATGTTTTCAAAGAATACAAAAGCTGAAACAATAATTTTTTGAACTCTTTTTCGTTGCACAATTTATTTAGTTTTTTTCCGAGCTATCTAAAATAATTTGTACGGCAATCCTTAAAGATAAGTTAGGTACTCATGGGAGAAAATCAATTGCTACATGCTTATAATTTGTTTCACAAATTGTAAATTGCAATCTTGATTTTACATCAATATCTTCTAATAATTTTACGAGTTCTATTATTTTGTTTCTCTTTAAATCAAGCTAAAAGCTCTTTATAATAAACACCAGTTCCGTCTGACACTCCACAACCGAAAGTCGAAATCGTGCTCGTTGTGGAATCAAACATAATATTTTTTCATTGCCGGGTTCGAAATTATTTTCGTTCCTTTTCCACCAATAAAGAAAGAATCTATAATACAAAATTCGCAGTTATCTAATCTATCATGTCAACTTACAAACTAATACATACTATTTAGTCAAATCACTTACGTTCCAAATAACGATAAATAGTTGTTCGAGAAACTCCCCATCTTTCTGCCACATCCTTAATTGGGGTACCTCCATCAATAAGAGCTTTCATCATTTCAATATCTTTATCTCTGTATTTCTCTGGACGTCCGCCAAGTCGCCCCCGTGCTTTAGCCGCCACTCGTCCTGCAGCAGAACGTTCTTGAATAAGGTTACGTTCAAACTCCGCAAATGCAGCGAAGAGATGAAACATTAGTTGACCAGTTGCATTACTGCGATCCATAGTCAGATTCTCTTGAAGACTGTGAAACCCAATGTTTTGGTCATTCAAGGTGTTGACCAGGTCAATCAAGTCTTGCATGTTTCGGCCAAGGCGATCTAATCGCCATACAACTATGGTATCTCCTTGACGAGCATATTTGAGGGCTTCTTCTAATCCTGGTCGTTGTTTCTTTGACCCACTCATCTTATCGTGGAAAATTTTCACACATCCATATTGAGTTAGGGCATCTATTTGTAAATCCAAATTTTGTAACCCAGTTGATACCCGTGCATACCCAATTAACACAGTCATTCCTCATTCCATTATAATACTATATTCATTGTAACATAAGACTAAGGCGACACAGTTAATGAACATAGATTAATGGGCAGAGTTTTGTTGAACGTTAGTAAACTAATATGATTGTTTTTTAACCATTTGTGCCATGTTCAGAAAAGGACGACTTTTGTGACATAATAGATTACCTTCATTTTTTCGTATCTAAATAATTAAATAGGATAGTTGGATATTTATGTTAAAATTAATTAAAGAATGTGAAGGCCTTCACTGAAAATAACACAGCAGGTTTGTTTAATTGTGTTGTATAACTTGTGTTAGATAATGAGACCGGATTGTGATAAACAAATGGCGGAGGAGAATAATATGGTTGTGAAAAGAAAACTTGGAATAATAATTTTATCAAGTGTTATTGTGATTTCTGGAGGATTTTGGTACTCGCAACAGGAACCATATAGTACAGAGCTGGTTGTAAATACTTTATTTGATAAATATGAAGTACAAAGCACTCAAATTGGGATTACTGATCCGGTTATATCGATAGACGTATATGATAAAAATGATATACCTGAAGTTGAAACGTATTTAAAAGCTAAATTGTCTAAAGATGACTTAAAACACTATGAAATCGAAGTATTCTCGCGGTGGTCTTGAAAAAACGGAAATGCACATGATGAAATCCTACAAAAATAATGAAGGTGTACCACCCATAATAAGAATGAACAATATGAAACTAATATACGAGGAGTCCTAAAGTGAAAAAGAAAATGACCTATTTAATCTTACTTTTAACGACCATCTTTATGGTTGGTTGTACCAGTTTAGAAGATACAACCATTGCAGAAGTAAATGTAGAAACAGAGCCACAAGAAGTAACCGCTGCTGAAATAACTAAAAATAATGAAAAAGAAGAAGAAACTGTCACTACGGTTGTTGATAAACCAGTAGTAAAAGAAACACCAACCCAACCAAATAACGAACGGTTCTTAGGATACAAACTTATTGAAGTTGATGGTGGTGATTTGTCTGGATATCGTGAATCTAAAATCGTCGTTGACATTGGTTATGGGGACCGCGAATATTGGGCATTTACTAATGAATACGGGCAATTAGTACGTGTCATTGCTGACGAAATCATTATTCAAGATGATAGTAACGAACCTGTATTATCGTCAGGCAGATACTATTCTGATGAGGCAAAGGTTCCTGGTGTCGAAAGTGATGTTTTAGATGAAGGACATATCATTGCTGATTCTCTCGGTGGGGTATCGAATGCTTATAATATTTCCCCACAAGATAGTACGCTCAACCGACATGGTGATCAAGCTTATATGGAAGACGTAATCCGTAGCGCAGGTGGAGCTACTAATTTTGAAGCAATTATCACATATCCGAATACGGAAACGCAGATTCCTTCAAGTTATCAGTATACCTATACTTTAATGGGTAACGTAATCGTTGATACATTTGACAATGTGAACCCGGATGAAGTAAACGCATCACTCAGTTTAACAGGCAATGAGTCTTCTGATTCAACTAATTCAAACACAAATTCAACTAGTCCAAATACAACCGGTGATATTTCTAGTGTTGATACAAACGGTAATGGACAAGTGACTATTAAAGAAGCAAAAGCAGCAGGTTTTACTATGCCAATAACTAGTGATCATTGGTTATACACCTATATGCAAGATAATGATAATGACGGTATGGTAGGTGAGTAAACCCTTTTTTAAGCATTTTAGGATGGATGGGGTCTATTGCTTCATATGTGAAATTACTTGAGTATTTTAATGAACTTAAAAGCAATAAACATTAGTTGTTTTTCCTACTAATGTTTATATGGATGGAGGTGAGTTGGGATTGAGTACACAAAAGAAGATCTTGAGTTTATTAGATACAGAGCTTAACACACTTGTTAATTCTTACGAAGAAAGAATTAAAAGTTATGAAGACCAAATTTTACTTTTGCAATTCCGAGTAGATGAACTGATGATGGAAAATAAATTGTACCAAGCACAATTGGTACTTTCAAAGCCTTCTCAGCCACAGAAAGATGCTGACGAAATAGAGGTACTGAAAATAGACCAAAACAGACAAGAAATCACTTATGATCAGATGGATGAACTGTGTATGTCTGCTTCAGTTGAGAATTCGGTATTGTTGTTGGAAGCTTGCAAGCAGAGCTTGGTCGATTTTGACATTGATAAACTTACGTATGGATTTGATAGCATTATATCAAACTCTAAGATTCTTATGCACGATACGGAGGAAGTTTCAAAACGATTCCTGGATTTGGTTGAAATTATATTATTAGATGATAAATTAAGCGAACAGGCTTATGATGTATTGATTTCTAGCTTACTGAATTTACTGATTGAGATGGAAAGTGCCCCATTTCGTGAAAAAACAATTGATTTGCTCAAGCTGAAAAATGAGAAGATATTTGATTATATCTTGGTCAGGAACGAACCTAGAATAATCACGAAATACCTCCGAATGTTACTTGTTTATGGGATGAAAGAACATGTTGAAACAGCCTTAGTACATCTCCTTGATATTGAATGGGGTTTTATTGATAGTTCATTAAGTAAGGAAGACTTTACATTTTTTCTTTGGTACACCTATTTATTTGACTTAGATGGAGAATTGATTGATCAATCGTCAATTAGCTTACGTTGGTTTAATGAAGAAATCACTGATCAAGCGTTATATTTTTATTGCAAAGATGAACTAAACAAAAATTGGGCCGATTATAGCGATGAAATTGAGCAATTCAACAATGGAAACGTACTAACTAAATTTGAAAAGGATCTCATTATTCAAAAGTTGAAACGCAAGATAAAACCGCGCCACTCGAAAAGTGAAAAATCTCAGTTATTTACCAGGACTTTAAATTCAGTAACAGAAAAAGATCTTCCCTACTTTATAGATAAATACAATTTAGTCAAACAAAAAGTAACGATACCGCTTTATAAAAATAAAAAAGGATTTAAAATCCTTCAATATATTGAGGTAGACAATATCTACTTTAGTCCGGCGAAGTTAGAAGCTTTTATCATTCAGGAAGAACTAGCCAAGATTAACAGAGAGTATAGTACATTATTCATTAAGTCCAGATCTTTTAATGGGGTTATCCATAGTGATATGGCAAGAACAAATTCCCCAAGCGATCCTTTCTCCTGGCCAAGTACAGAAGTTGCAAAGGTAAAGTCCGAATTGAACAACACGGAAGAGAGTACGCTTAACGAAAAAAGCGAATTAATAAAGCTAGGTTATCAAATCAGTGGGAATACTCGCGTCAGCAGATGGGCAATACTCGAAAAAGCGGTGCCGAAAATAGGTCTAAAAAAAATAGCGTACACAATTTCATATAATGTAAAGCTGAGAAAAGGTCAAAAAAATGGAATAAAGAAATTTCATCATGCCATTACGGAATGGGAACATGATCTTGCAAAATTGAAAAAACACTATTATAATAACCAATTTAATTGGCCTAAGTCATAAATCCTTAAATAGCAAAAATATATGGTTAATGATTCCTTGAAAAAGAAATATGAGTATATGAGTACCAAAATAATAGTGAGTCCTCTACGATAAAGAGAAACTTTGAACTGCGACTAAATAAATAATAGGAGCTGCCATAAAGGTAGCTCCTGTTATTTATTTAACTTTTGCATACCAAGCAGTTCTGAATTTAGTCGTCTTATTTCCATTTTCTAAAAGGCGGAAGACTAAACCATGTGATTGATAAGATATTAATTTATCTGCAACATCTGTTCCGCCAATAACATAGATGGTTTGTGACTTTTCTCGATAGTCAATAACTTCAAAATTAAGTAGTTTCATCTCTTTAATGATTGTTGTAAGATGGTCATTTGAATTAATTTTATGAGGTTTTTCTATTTTTTTATTAGGTAGCTTCACCTTCGTTAGCGACCTATCAATTTTACTTTCTCTCAAAAGAGGTTGTTCTACTTTAGATACTGTGACATTTTCTTTTAATGTTGATTTACTCTCTAGCTTTTGATTTTTAGTCGCCACTTTTTCCTCTTTTATTTCTAAAGGCTGAGTAAAAGAAACTGTAGATTCAGGTTCAAACGTAATTAACCAGACTGGATCCCCACTTGAAACTGGCAACCCATCTTTAAGGAAAGTAAAAGAATTGTTTTTTGGTGAGATATAATCCAATTCTCTTCTTAAATGTTCTGTACCTACTACATATAGTGTTTCAGAACGTGGTTGATCCTGTAAAACCTCAAATCCTTCTCTTCTAAGCAACTGTTTGTAATGGTCATATTGCAGATTAGTAAAAAGATTTGTCTGATAATCATTAAGACTGATGTCTTCTAGTCCCATCTTGATTTGTTGGGAAGCCGTAGGAATTAAAACATCTTTTTCAGGTTTTAGATCTTCAATTTTAGTACTATCCAACTCTGTTATTTCAACTTCAGAAAGTGGATGCTGATTGGCATTTTTAGTGATTTCAATCTCTTTTTGATCTTCCAAGCTGTATTCTGATGTTTCAGCTAGTGATTCAGAATTAATTGGAAGAATGAATTTCGAAGATACTGTGGTTTCCATATTTATAAGTGGTTCACTAGTACTTGATTCTTCTTTAGGAGTAGAATCTTGTTTTAACCACTCCAAGTAAGGTTGTATCCCCATTTCATCAACTTTTTCCCATAAGCTTTCTAGAGCTTTTTCGGGATTGTTGTAATACGTGCTACCAAGAACACGCCAGAATGACCATCCTGCTCTTTGTAATACACGTTCACGTAGGAAATCACGTTCTCGGTCTTCTACGGAAGTATGCCAGTGATCCCCATCGCATTCTACAGCAAGTTTCGATTTCTCACCTAGTATCACAAGGTCGATTCGATAATTCGCCACATTATATTGGGGAATGACACGATAACCTTTTGCAACAATTGCATTAAATACATTTACTTCAAATTTACTTTCACATTTCTCGCGATTAGATTCCGTCTCCTCTTTTAAAGGATCTGCTATATATGTTAGAAGTTGATAGCGCAAACAGTCTCGGTTACTAATATCATTTACAGAAATAGAGTGCATGACCCATAGTTGGTCTTTTGCTCTGCTGACCGCTACATTGTAACGTTGACGGGTAGTTTCATCTGTTACAGCAATGACACGAGTATTGCCTTTTGCAACAACCATAGACAAAAAGATTATGTCTCGTTCGTCTCCTTGGAAAGTGTAAGCATCACCGCAAATAATACGTCTCTCTTCCATTAGTTCTGCTCCAAGTTCTTTTACTAACATATTTTGGATTAGTGTAGCTTGATTTGAACCCAATAAGGAAATGACGCCAAATGTTTTACCGTCGTATCTTGAGTCTCCAATAAAGTTCTTTATTTGTTGGACAATTGCTTCTGCTTCAACTTCGTTATAGGCATTTGCAGATGACCCCTCACGAATTCCGTGAGGTAAATAAACTGACTTTATTGGTTCCAAACGATTTGCTGGATATTGTCGCAATGGAATCAACGGTTTATTTTGATATGAAATCCGATTGGAGAAACCAATGATTTCAGGCATACATCTAAAGTGTTCTTGAAGAGTTATTGTATCTTTAAACATGATATATGCAACATCAAAAAATGAAGTCTTTAGATTGAGATCTCTACCGAAAGGGAAATCGATATCCTTAAAGTATTTGTTATATAGTTTTAGGATATCTTCATCTGTAATACCGATAATGGTAGGGCTAATCTGTTTATCATCCCCAACAATAATCAGTTTTTTTGCTAAATATTTTAAGAGAAGAGCGTCGTGCCAAGACTGGCTCGCTTCATCGATAATAACAACATCAAATAAGTTTGGGCGAATTTCAAAGTTATCGTAAACCTGATTTAGCGGCATAATCCAAGCAGGAATCGCTTCTATACATTTTTCCATATGCATTTGCGCATCTGCTCGATATCTCGCTGCATTTTTTCCAGTCCCTTTGCCAATACTTTTGACTGCTCTTGACCATGCTTTTAAATGTTTACTTTGGCTATCAGTCATTGAACTCAACATACTTATCCAAGCCTTGCTTGTTCCAATTTCAATAGTACGATTTTTTATATCCTTTTCAATTTGGTCATATTGTTCGGATAGTATACTTTCACTTTTCGTTGAAAATTCTTGAATCCAAGTTTGGGTCTGTTTCCATTCGAAAGAAAGTTGCCAAGTATTTAATCTATGTTCCCAAATGTGGGAGTCGTACGTTTCACAAAGAGATTTTGTAAGTTCAATAGATTCCTTGTTTAACTCTTTGATAATTTCATTTAAGGTATTATCCCGTTGCATGACTTCTTGGAAATGCTTGTATTGGTCATAAATCGATATATATTTTGCAGTATTCCTTGATTCAACAGCCGTAATTAATTCTTTATACAGCGGATGAGTCTGTTCAGTGATTTTTGATTTGATTTGAAGAATTGCTTCTTCAAAATTAACGGCTTTGTCCTTTAACAAATTTTTGATTTCAAAAATTTCGATGTTTCGGAGTAAGTCATTGACCATTTCTTCGTTAAAACTGTCCATTGTTAAAAAAGCATGGTCTTCAAGGATTTTGTTTCGCCATTGTTGAATGTTAAGAACTTCTGTTAATTGAGAAAATGCATTTTCAAACTCCCGATAAGCTGTCAATGGATTAATTGCATCTGAAGTTATAAATGTTGTTATCAGTAAATTTTCGATTTGTTCTTTTGCGTATCTTGTTTGAGCATAGGCATGAAGCAGTTCAATCTGATTTGCTGATTTAATGGACTCACCGTTAGTTTTAATTTTTTGTAATTGAGAGCTATATTGACGAACTATTTTAGGCTTGAGAATAAAATTACCTAAACTACCTCCACTTGAAACATGCGCATATAGGTCTCCAGCCATTTTCTTTAATTCTACTGTGGAGATATTTTCAGAAGATATTAGCTGTTCATCAAATTTATTTTCATTTTCTTTTATAAGTTTAAGATGCAAAGATACATTATTTACAACTTCTTCCCATATAAATCCACGATTAGAGAAAATGTCATTGATCACTTTCTTGAGAGAAGGATAACTATTAAAAAGTAATGGTCTTTGTAAATCTTTATATCTCGTTAAATTTTCTTTTAAATCTGTACGATTTTCATAAGGTAGGGTAGCGAAATTTTCTTGCAAATCAACGTTTTCATCTCCTTGAATCGATTCAAGAGATAAAGCAAGTTCAGCTTCTTCTCTCATTGTTTCAGCAATTCCACCGAAATCATGATTTGAAGAAAGTGGAGGGTATTCAAACGTGTCATATCCCTCTGGAGTCTTTAAGTCGATACTTTTTATCCGAATATACTCTGCAGCAAGATTTTTTTCTTTCTCCCAAAATGAAGATGGAGTTTCAAGGGATACTGGTGTTACATACCAATTATTAATATCAGCCTGTTGATTTACTTGTTCTGCGATTTGTTGTGCAGTTCCTTTATATAGAGAATTGAAATGGTGTTTATAAGTTTCTGCTTCGCGAATTGCCATTAATTCTGTTTTCGTTTTGTTTAAATTGCTTTTAAGTTTTTTTAAATCCAATTCTTTTTCAGTAACTGTGGCAGCCATGCTTTCAAGGTCTAAAAGCTCTTTATTAGTCGAAATGGTATTTACTACTTTCTCTAAGTCCTTCATGGATGTAGAATCGCCACCTAGTAGGCTGACAGAAAGATCTTGAAGCTCAGTAGGTAACTTGCTTTTCAATACACCGAGTGCTTTTGCAGTTTGACTTGTAATTAATACGCGTTGCCCTGTAGCAAGTAAGTGTGAAGTTAGATTTGCAATTGTATGAGTCTTTCCTGTCCCTGGAGGACCTTGTACAAGCACACTACTTCTACTGTTCAATGTAGAAATTATTCTATTCTGCTCTTCGTTCGAAGGGAGAGGGAAATAGAATTCTTGAGCTTCTTTAAAAGAAGTATCTTCACGAGCTCCTTCATTAGTATCCTCATTCGAAGATGATGGGAACATATTGGACAAGTTATTTGGTATTTGTGATTCATCAGTTATGGAAAGTAATTGTTCCACGGCAGTTTGACAAGCCTTCTGAAAACTCTTTTGTGTTTTTTTTCGCAATACAAATGCTGGACTTAAAGATACGATTGCTTCGTTTGGCATTGTATTGGGAGTGTCGAGTGTTTGAAAATAATTCCCTTTTGAGTCTAGAGCATGAACTATGGTTTGCAATATTGACGCCATATTGGGGAACAAATCTTCGTCTAGTTCTGATAATAGGTTTTGTATCTCTTTACTATCCTCACCAGAAAGTCGATGTTCAACTAATAGCATATCCTCTTCATATTCAAAATTTTTGCCTTTTAAAGTAGGGACAATAGTGAATTCAGCTTTCTCTCGATTAAACCGTAATTCTACTTCAGAAGTAAGTAAATGGCGTTCCACTTCATCCTTTTGGTTGTACTTCCACTGAAGAAGTCCTGTACTTACAACAAGCTCGATAGACTCAGAGTAAAGCTGTAAGGTTTGATACATTTTAAACAGTTTATCGTAAAGATTTTGGATCTCGTCAACACGCTTTGCCTCTTCAACAAAAGGCTCCCACTGCGATGATTTAAAATAATTTATCTGTTCTGCAATGTGAGGATTATCTTCTAGTAACTCTTCTTTTTCAACAAGTTCTTCATTTTCCATTACTCTTTTCGTGATACTTTTATGTATGTTAAAGGAGTGTTTTCTGAAGTCTAATGATAACCAGTCTCGTAGGTTTTGAGGGACAGAAGGGTTAATTGGATAAACTGGCTTTTTAACATATAACCATTCAACCGTATTATTTCGAAATGCATCTAAACATTCGGGTTCTTCGGGCAAGTCTGACACCCATAAAACATCATCATATTTTTTATAACTAGAAATAGGCTTTTGTTTAAGTTGCGAAAGCTCATTTATATATTCAACTAATCGAACTACTTTTTCATTTAATGGTATAGAAGACATTGAGTCCACCTCTGATTTATTCTTTATCTTTGAAACACAAAAACATAGTCATTATTTTAACATATAATTAACAAAAAATGGAATGGTGAAGTATGGTTATAGGAAGAGGAAATACATAAGAAATCGGTATTTTAATTAATTGGATTGTAAACAAAGTACTATATGAACATCATTCTAAAAAAATTACTGCTAATTATAATCAATTTAGTTACTCATTAGATATTAAATTGAAAAAGCTGTCTTCAGTAATTTTTATTGAAGCCAGCTTGTATCCATTAATCACTTACTTACCAATTAGTAACCCATCAAAGTCTGACCATCCAATAACTTGGTTATTTTGATTTAAATCAATTGTTGAAAAGGAATATAACCACTGATTGCTAAAAAGCGATACAGAGATAGGTGTACCCATAGCATCAATTACTTGTTGTTTTGTTGAACCTAGTGAAAAAGAATTTGATTACAAATTCACTTAGTAGGAGTAAAGATTATGCCTGTGAAATTAAAAATTTAAGTAGAGAAATTTAGGTTTTACAGTGTCATTCAGTAGAATAAAATAAGCGTGAATTGTAATTTCTTGTCTATATAAATGTGAAAAGAGAATATCCATTCTTACATAGCCTGATACCTAAAAACTATGCATTTGAAGGTTGGAGGAAAGCTGCATGACACACTTCGTGGGCCCTGATGCCATGACAGTAATTTAAGCACTAATGTTCGCAGTAGCATTCGCAACATTGATTGTGCTAGTACTTTCATTTAACCATAAAAAATAACCCATCCTTGAGTTAGAGCTCAGATGGGTTATCACTCTCATTTAGCCAATCCCCTTGAAGGGAACCTGCTATTACTTCGACCGATTGGTGTAACAGCACCAG
>JGI24024J18818_10000309_pt1 | contig 17701 bp, 15 predicted proteins | sample Cruoilmetagenom2_FD_18818 | JGI IMG/M metagenome (IMG submission 18818) | reverse complement strand
CAGCCTGATCATGTTATCCGCAATTGCATTAGGTGTATGGGGCATGATCTGGATGACTGCATTGATGCGGGGTATGGTTGACCAGATGATTGATAACTCGATAAAGACCCTGTCGGGGCACATTCAGATCCATGCACCAGGTTATCTCGATGATCCATCCATTGAGCACCTGATACCGCCCGTGGATACGTCCCCTGCCATGCAGGAACTGCTTCATTCAAGCGACGTTGTGGCGTGGTCACAGCGTATTCGGGTACCGGCTGTTATTCGCAGCGAACGTGAAGTTTATGCTGTTACCCTGGTCGGTATAGATCCGGAAAGAGAACAGGGGCTTTCCTTTATTGGAGAGAGCATTACAGATGGTGATTACATATCATCAGTCAATGATAAACGTTTGCTCGTTGGCAGAAAGCTGCTTGAACGACTCGAAACAAAACTGAACAGGCGTGTCGTGTTGATGAGCCAGGATCCTGAGAATAATATTGCAGAGCGTGGTTTCCGTATCGGTGGTGTTTTTGATACCGATCCGCAGGCGACTGAAACCAGCTATGTCTTTGGCGGCCTCGAAACGGTACGTAAGATGCTTAATCTGGGTTCAGGGGTGTCTGAAATAAGCTTGCTCGGTCACGATTATCGTAAGCTTGATGCGCTGAAGAATAAAACCCAGTCAGCAGCAATGGAAAATGCAGATGTAAAAACCTGGGCCGAACAGGACCCTTACATGGGAACAATGCTGAATGTCATGGATGGCTTTATTCTGATCTGGTTCACGATTATTTTTCTCGCCCTTTCCTTTGGCCTGGTTAATACCCTGCTGATGGCAGTCTTTGAACGCACACGCGAAATCGGGCTGGTGCAGGCACTGGGTATGAAATCATCCAATATCCTGCTCATGGTACTAGTTGAATCAATCATCATGCTGATCATAGGCCTTGTCGCCGGCAACATACTGACCTGGCTGACTATCCTGCCAGTGCAGGATGGTATTGATATTTCAGGGGTAGCAGACGGACTGGAATGGGCAGGCATGAGCAGTACCCTGTTACCTGCACTGTTGATGAAAGATGTTTTATTGGCCAACGCCGTGGTTCTGGTACTTGGTATTCTCGCAAGTCTGTTCCCTGCATGGCGTGCCTCACGCAAGGTCCCAATCGAAGCAATCACAAGAGTATGGCATTAATGACGATTGAAAAAAATAGTGCAGTAAAATGTCGTGGTGTGTGCAAAGTTTTCTCAGAGGGAGAACTTGCGGTACAGGCACTTTCAGATGTAGATATTGATATAAATAGCGGAGAATTCCTATGCCTGTCCGGTGCATCTGGTTCGGGCAAGACGACCCTGCTCAATATGATTGGTGGCCTGGATGTTGCCACCAGTGGAGAAATTACCGTTGCCGATAAGCGCCTGGACAAGATGAGCATGTCTGAACTCGCTGATCTGCGTCTGCATCATATCGGTTTTGTATTTCAGGCCTACAATCTGATCCCGGTCTTGAGTGCACGTGAAAACGTTGAATTTGTTATGCAATTACAGGGGGTGGCCGCTGATCAACGACAGCAGCGTGCCATGGAAATACTGGAACAGGTTGGACTAACGGGACTGGAAGACCGCCGCCCGGCTGAATTGTCAGGTGGTCAACAGCAGCGCGTCGCGGTAGCACGGGCAATTGTCAGCAAACCCGCACTGATCCTGGCCGATGAACCGACAGCTAATCTTGATTCGACCAATTCGGACAAGCTGATGACACTGATGCGTGAACTCAATGCAAGCATGGGTACTACCTTCATTATTTCCACACATGATGAAGGCGTGATGAAATTCGCCAAACGCCTGGTGAGATTGCATGATGGCAGGATCATTAATGATGAGATGATTGATAATTAATAACAAAAAGATGTTGAATAAACACCTTCTAGCTTTTTGTTTTCTCAGCCTTACTGCTACTGCCACAGCTGAGACAAACTTCGGTGGGCATGTTAAGTACTTCTACTCTTATTCAGATTTTCCCGATGATTCTGTCTACGCTGAAAACGCAAACCCCTACCGGGAATCACTGGGCAACCTGAGGTTAAAGGCCGAGACTCATTCCGGTAACTGGGATGCGCGGCTACACTACGAGTTAAATGGCATTTATTCAACAGAACTCAGCAACTGTATCTTTCGTAGCGGACTTGCTGGCAGGAGTTGTGCTGGCCTTGTGAGTGACCAGAACCAGCTGTTTGATTTATCCAGTATTATTTCCGAGTCTGATGATTCAGTCCTTTTCCAGCGCATAGACAGGCTGGTTCTCGCCTACTCCACTGAAAAGCTGGTGACACGTGTTGGTCGCCAGGCCATCAGCTGGGGAAATGGCATGGTCTATAACCCGCTGGATCTGTTCAACCCCTTTCCGCCTGATGCCATCGATACCGAATACAAGCGCGGTGAAGATATGCTTTATTTACAGGGTTTGTTCAATAATGGCAGTGATTTACAGGGCCTCTACATACCACGGCGCAATCCAGCTAACGGTGAAGTTGAAAGCAGCCAATCTGCTTTGGCCGGGAAGTATCACTGGTTGAGCTCCGGCTATGAACTGGACATCCTTGCTGCGAGAAACTATGGCGATACTGTCATTGGTGCGGCCTACACTGGGGAGTGGCATGAGAATGTCATCAATGCCAGTGCCGCGGTGACCCATACAGGTGATGAGAACTACTGGTCTGTATCGGCGAATTATAATTATTCAGCAATACTTCAGGGCAAGAACCTGACCGGTTTTGTCGAACTCTACTATAATGGGTTCGGCCTTTCGGGCAATCGACATACCGTTGAAGATGTCATTGATCAGCAGGCCCTGTTTTCACGTCTACTAAGAGGTGAATTATTTACCATTGGTAAATACTATCTGGCAACAGGCACAGTTCTGGAAGCAACGCCATTACTGAACCTGAACCCTGTACTCTTCATCAATCTCGGTGATGGCAGTGCCATGCTGCAGTTTATAGGCACTTATAGTCTGGCTCAGAATTTTGACCTTCTTGCTGGATTCAATCTGCCTATGGGAGCAGACGGGACTGAATTTGGTGGAATTGAAGCAACTTCTGACCCCGAGCAGTACCTGTCCCCGGCAAACACCCTGTTTGCCCGGCTTGCCTGGTATTTTTGAATGTAGAAAAATCGTATCAGACAGGTGCGAATTCATACCCCGCATGTCTGTATAAGAAATACCAATGTGTGTAATAATTGTAGGTTCGACTAATTCGAACATGTGGAACCTGTAATAAATCTCCTGTGCGAATTTGTCGCACCTACCGAATATGTACAATAGAATATAAAGGGTAATACACTGTTAGACAAACAAATTTCAATACCCTCACGCTTAATATAAAATCACATAATGAATGAAAGTACTACACGACTCACTGCCCTGCCCGCCTGGCAGAAACTCAAGGCCCACTATGAGAAGATCTCGGATGTCCATATGCGCGAGCTATTCGACAGCCAGTCGAATCGTTTCGAAGATTTTTCTATTGCCTGGGAAGACCTGTTTCTGGATTATTCCAAAAACCGGATTACTGAAGAAACTATGGCGCTACTTGTTGACCTTGCANCAGAAGGCGGTGTCCCCGAAGCAATCGAAAGCATGTTTCAGGGAGAAAAGATNAATACAACGGAAGGCCGGGAGGTTTTACATNGTGCATTAAGAAGTGACGTCAACAAGCCGTTCATTATTGCCAACGGTGATGATGTAATGCCAGAAATCCGGGNGGTGCTGGATAAGATGAAAGTNTTCTGTGATGCTATCCATAGCGGCCAAAGCAAAGGTTATACTGGTAAAACTTTTACCTCTGTTGTGAACATCGGCATTGGCGGATCGGACCTTGGTCCACACATGGTGGTAAACGCCCTCAAGTTTTATCAGAAAGATATCGATGTTTACTTTGTCTCTAACGTTGATGATGCTGATATTGCTGAAACCCTGAAGAAGGTCGATCCGGAAACAACCCTGTTCATCATTGCATCCAAGACATTCACTACCTGGGAAACGCTAACCAATGCCAACAGTGCCCGCGAATGGTTTTTGCGCTCTGGTGCAGGCGAAGCTGCACTGTCGAAACACTTTGTTGCTATCTCAAGCAATGTTGATGATGCAGTCGCGTTCGGCATAGCTGAAGAAAATATCTTTGAATTCTGGGACTGGGTGGGCGGCCGTTATTCCCTCTGGTCAGCGATTGGTTTATCAATTGCAGTAGCCATTGGGTTCAGTAAATTCTCTGAGCTGCTTGCAGGTGCACACGCAATGGACAAACACTTCAGGGAAACACCCCTGGAGAAAAATATGCCGGTAATACTGGGCCTGCTGGGGATCTGGTATAATAATTTTTTTGGTGCCGATACACAGGCAATTATTCCCTATGCTCAATATCTTGAGTATTTGCCCTCCTACCTTCAGCAAGCTGACATGGAAAGCAATGGCAAACGCGTCACAAAACATGGAGAAGTAGTCGATTACAGCACCGGTCCGGTTCTCTGGGGTACGACAGGGACAAACGGTCAGCATGCCTATTTTCAGCTTCTTCATCAGGGTACTCGCCTCATCCCTGCTGACTTTATCGCCGGCATTGAATCGTTAAACAATATCGGAGAGCATCATCGCCTGTTGATCGCTAATTTCCTTGCACAGACAGAGGCCCTGGTTAGAGGAAAGACAGAGGCCGAAGCCAAAATTACTCTGCAACAATCGGGCCTGGGAGAGGAAGAGATTGAGATGATTCTTCCTCACAAGGTGTTTCCCGGGAACCAGCCAACCAATACCCTGTTCTATCAGAAGCTGACACCCTACAATCTGGGTGCATTGATCGCCATGTATGAGCACAAGATCTTTGTACAGGGAATCATCTGGGACCTGAACTCATTTGATCAATGGGGTGTTGAGCTGGGTAAAAATCTTGCGAAGGTGATTTATGATGAACTGGGCGACGGCAAACCTGTTGATACGCATGGCCAGTCTACGCGGGGGCTGATTAATTACTACAAGCGGAAATCACCGAAAAAATAAGTGCGGAGGTTGTCCCTTAGGACAGCATCTTCATGTAGGTGCGAATGAATTCGCACAAAAAATATCCTTCTTATTTTAGTTCTGTTCGAATGAATTCGAACCTACAGTAGGGTGTAACACTTGTTACTTTATGAACAATGGATTCCGGCCTACGCCGGAATGACGAGTTCTGACGGATAAATTCATTCCTTTGACTTCGAGTAGAAATAGTTGGTCGCATCTACAAACCCGCTCACACTGCCACAATCAAATCGCTTGCCGCTGAACTTTAATGCGAAAACCTTGCCCTGCTTTGCCAGCGTATGTAAGGCATCAGTAATTTGCAATTCTCCGCCCTTGCCAGGTTCTGTATTTCTTAAAGTGTCAAAGATTTCAGGTATCAGAATATAACGCCCGATGATGGCAAAATTTCCGGGCGCTTCATCTGCAGAGGGTTTTTCTACCATTGCATCTACCCTGTAAACGCCATCACCCATATCTTCCCCATCAATAACACCATACTTATGCACCTCGGCCATAGGAACCTCTTCGATCGCAATAATACAGGCTGGGCGTTGTTTATAGAGCCTGACCATCTGTGACATCACCGGGTCAGGATCACCGACGCATAGGTCATCTGCCAGAATGACACCAAAAGCTTCATCGCCAATCAGGGTTTCACCGGTTAGAATGGCATGTCCCAGCCCTTTCATCTCTAGCTGCCGTGTATAGGAGAAGGTACATTTATCAATCAGGTTCCTGATACTCGCCAGTCTGCCTTCTTTTTCTGTGCCACTGATCTGGTGCTCCAGTTCATAGCTGATATCGAAATGATCTTCGATTGCACGTTTACTTCGACCTGTGACGATGGCTATCTGATCCATACCCGCTGCCAGGGATTCCTCGACTCCGTACTGTATCAACGGTTCATCAAGAATTGGCATCATTTCTTTAGGCATTGCCTTGGTTGCCGGTAAAAAACGCGTACCGTAACCTGCTGCCGGAAAAAGGCATTTACGTATCATGGGTCTCCTCAATTATTACGTGATTTCAAATGAAAATGTACTAGAAAAATTCCTGAATATCTCTGACGTGCTTTAATGGAACCAACTTGATCCCTTTTTCTTTTTTCTGTGGCATATTACCTTCAGGTACAAGCAAAGTGGTAAACCCGAGTTTGATCGCTTCACGAAGTCGTTGATCTCCACGCTGCACCGGGCGAATTTCACCTGTCAGCCCCAATTCACCAAATACAGCCATATCTTTGGTCAGTGTGTGATCGCGGAAGCTCGATATTATAGCAAAGGCGACTGCCAGATCCGAGGCCGGCTCCAGCACCCTGACTCCACCTACTACATTGACAAAAATATCCTGGCCGCCAATCTGCAAACCGGCATGCCGATGCAGGACGGCGAGTATCATCGCCAGNCGGGTTCCATCGAGCCCAACGCAGAGGCGNCTCGGGTTAGACATTTGNCTGTCATCAACCAGCGCCTGCACCTCAACCAGCAAAGAACGTGTTCCTTCCTGGCTGGCAAGCACTACACTGCCTGGCGATAATGATTCCTTGCGCCCGAGAAACATCGCTGAGGGGTTGCTGACTTCATGCAGGCCATCGTCCTGCATGGCAAATACACCGATTTCATTGACAGGTCCGAAGCGATTTTTAATAGCCCGTACAAGTCGAAAACGACTGCCGCTGTCGCCTTCAAAATAAAGTACTGTATCAACCATATGTTCCAGTACACGTGGACCAGCCAGAGCGCCTTCCTTGGTTACGTGACCGACAAGTATTACTGATACACCCGTTTGTTTGGCGTATCTGACCAGTAGCGCAGCCGTTTCTCGCACCTGTGAAACGCTGCCGGGAGCAGATTGTAGAACATCAGTGAACAGCGTCTGTATGGAATCAATGACCATCACCGCAGGTTTCACCTTTGTTGCTGCATCAATGATTGCTTCTACCTGGTTTTCTGCCATAAATTGCAATTTGCTGGCATCCAGCCCCAGGCGCTCGGATCGAGAGGCAATTTGCTGTACTGATTCCTCACCGGAGACATAGAGAGCAGGCATAGACTGGCTAACATTAGCCAGTGACTGCAACAACAGGGTCGATTTCCCTATTCCCGGATCACCACCAATCAGAACCACCGAACCATTGACAATACCGCCACCCAGTACGCGGTCAAGTTCGTTAATTGTTGAGGAAAAACGACGGGTATCTTCTGCGCTGATATCTGACAAGGTAACGATTTTCTGCTTACCGGCGAAGCTCGCAAATCGTAAGCCCTTTGAGCTTTCCTTGCCAACTAGCGATGCGCTAACTTCTTCCTGATAACTGTTCCAGCTGCCGCACTGATTACATTGCCCGGCCCATTGAGGAGATTGTGCACCGCAGTCTGAGCAGACATAAAGCGATTTTGCTTTAGCCATGGAAGACTTCCTGCCGTTTTACCCTTTTCGCAACGCCACAAAGTAACTCATACGAAATGGTAGCAGCCATTTCCGCTACAGTATCGACGCTTACATCCCTGCCCCATAGTTCTACCGGGCTGCCTGTTGTCGCAGAATCAATTCCGCGTAAATCGACAGTAATCATATCCATCGACACCCTGGCAATCAATTGAGTCAGCTTTCCTGCAACCATTACCGGTGTCCCTGACGGTGCGTGTCTCGGGTAACCATCACCATATCCGCAGGCGACTACGCCAATTTTCATGTCCTGTGGGCATTGCCAGCTGCTTCCGTAGCCAACGGCATCGCCTTTCTGACATTTTTTTATTGAAATTATTTCAGATCTTAATGACATTACGGGTTTAAGATTCAGGCTGCCGGCAGATAAATCTACAAAAGGCGAGGAACCATAGAGCATGATTCCCGGCCGGACCCAGTCAAGATAGCATTCTGGATGTGCAAGAACAGCAGCAGAATTGGCTATGCTGCGATCTAAACCAGTAGATTCTGTCCGGCTAAGAAATTCCTTCAGCTGATAAGCGGTCTTCGGGTCTTCACGCAGATCAGCATCAGACAGGTGCGACATTACTGCGACGCGCTTGATACATTTCATTGCAGAGAGTCGATTTAAAACCGATTTAAACTTCTCTGGAGCAAAGCCCAGCCGGTGCATACCGGTATCTATCTTTAACCAGACAGCGAGTCCCTGTTCCTGCGGAGTATTATCTAAAATATCTAACTGCCAATCCGAGTGAATAACCGGTTCGAAATTATTTTCTGCGATCAGAGGGATCTCATCTTTTGAAAAAAAACCTTCCAGCAGACATACTGGATGTGAAAAGCCGGCTTTTCTTAGAGAGACCGCATCTGCCAGGTCCAGCAAACCAAAGGAATCAGCCTCTTTTAATGCGCGACAGCACATCAACAGGCCATGCCCATATGCATCGGCCTTTACGATAGCCATTTGCCTGGATTCAGGGGCTAATTGTCTTACCTGGTTGAAATTGTGCTGAAGAGCATCTAAATCAATACTTGCGTGCACTGGCCGAGTCATGGGAATACTTAAGTAATCTCTGATTATTTGCTTAGACTCAGGCGCAGGAATAATTGTACTTGATCAGAGATTCCTTAAGAAACCTCAGATTAATAATATTCACCTGCTGCTTCAGCACTAATTGGATTGATGAAATTTTCGAACTTGGTGAATTCACCAAAGAAGGTCAGTTTTACCGTACCGGTAGGACCATTTCGCTGCTTGCCGATGATAATTTCCGCAATACCTTTGTTCTCGCTCTCTTCGTTATAGACTTCATCCCGGTAAATAAACACGATCAAATCAGCGTCCTGCTCGATTGAACCCGATTCACGTAAATCAGACATTATCGGCCGTTTATCTGTGCGTTGCTCCAGACTGCGATTGAGCTGAGATAAAGCAATGACCGGTACATTAATTTCCTTGGCAAGTGTTTTCAGATTTCTGGTAATGGTTGATAATTCTGTGGCCCGGTTTTCTGTATTTCCACCGAGTGACATCAGCTGCAAATAATCGATAATAATCAGCCCCAGACCATCCTCATTCTGACTTGCCAGGCGCCGGCAACGTGCCCGAAGCTCAGAAGGACTGAGTCCCGGGGTGTCATCGATATAAATTCTGCGTTGATCCAGCAGATTAATTGCTGACGTCAGTCGGGACCAGTCATCTTCCTGCAAAGCGCCGGTTCTCACACGCTGAGCGTTGATACGCCCAAGCGAGGTAAGCATACGCCGAACCAGTTGCTCGCCTGACATTTCCATACTGAAAATAGCCACTGCCTTATCACTGCCAACAGCGACATTCTCTGCAATATTCATTGCCAGCGAGGTTTTTCCCATTGATGGCCGCCCGGCAACAATGATCAGATCTGAATCCTGCAGACCTGTGGTCATTTTATCCAGATCTGTAAAGCCGGTAGATAAGCCGGTGAGATCTGAACCGGATTTAAATAATTCCTCAATCCGGTCTACTGCCTGCTTGAGTAATTTATTGACGGCAACAAATCCCGATCCGTGTTTTGCGCCCTCGTCAGAAATGGCATAAATCTGCTGCTCGGCAGAATCCAGAATCTCCTGTGGCGTGCGGCCTTCAGGTGCATAAATACTTTGATTGATGTCGTTCACTGAATTGAGCAGGCGCCTCATAATTGAGTGTTCCTGCACAATTTTCGCATAAGCCGATATATTGGCGGCACTTGGCGTGTTGCGAGTCAGTTCATCGAGATAGGATAAACCGCCTGCTTTTTCCAGCTCACCGCTGTTATCCAGATACTCCTGCGTCGTAATGACATCAGCAGGCATTGAATCTTCAATCAGCCTTTCAATTGATGCAAAGATCAGACGGTGATCCCTGCGGTAGAAATCATTGACAACCAGAACATCCGCTACATCATCCCAGCGACTGCTATCGAGCATCAGGCCGCCCAGCACAGACTGCTCGGCCTCAATAGAATGAGGTGGAGTTTTTAGCTCTACAAGTTTATTTTCAGCGTTATAAGACAAGTGTTATTACTATATTATTCAATAACTAACAACATATTGTTAAAGTTATTTATTATTCGTCCATGATATTTTCATCCAGGCCTTAACTGCACCTGGCATAGACTGATTCGGTAATTCAGATATAAAAAAAGGGTTCGTGGCAGGATACCACGAACCCCTGATTTATTCTGTCTGTTTTTGTCTAAACTAGCAGTTCCCTAAAACTATGACTCGGCAATTACAGTTACTTTAAGTGACAGATTGACTTCAGGGTGCAGAGAAATATCGACAGTATGCTCACCCACCACTTTAATAGCACCTTCAGGAAGATTAACTTCTACCTTATCAAGATGCTTACCAGTTGCGGAGACGGCTTCAATGATATCTGTAATGGCTACTGACCCAAAGAGTTTACCTTCTTCACTGGCTCGACGGGCAATTTCAATAGCTACATCTTCAAATTCAGCAGCACGTGCTTCAGCTTTAGACAAAGCATCCTTTGCATTTGCTTCAAGCTCTGCGCGGCGACTTTCAAACACTTCCATATTTTCCTTTGTCGCCCTGACAGCTTTGCCCTGGGGTACTAGATAGTTACGACCATAACCTGGCTTAACTGAGACCTGCGCACCCAGATCACCAAGGTTACGGATTTTTTCAAGCAGTATGACTTCCATCTGATTGATCCTGTATTTAACGGTTATGATTGTCTGTATAAGGTAACAGCGCGAGGAAACGTGCAACTTTTATGGCATTTGCCAGCTGACGTTGATATTTTGGCCTGGTACCTGTGTTACGACTTGGAATAATCTTGCCAGTTTCAGTAATGTAGGCCTTCAGTGTTTCCAGATCCTTGTAATCGATCTCGGTAATGCCTTCAGCGGTGAAACGGCAGTATTTTCTGCGACGGTAAAAACGTGACATGATTATTCAGCCTCCTTTTCTTCTTTGTCAGCTGAATCAGCCGATTCGGCCGCTGCAGGTGCATCTGCAACGACTTCCTGTTCAGTCTCAGACACTTCAGCAACCACTTCCTCTACTACTTCTTCAGCTGAAGATGACTCTTTTGCTGCAGTATCAGTACTTGACGGTACGCTGCTACGCTCTTCCCTACGTGGTGTCGCATCTTCTCTGACTTTTTCGTTCATCAAATGAGAAGCTTCTGTCACGGCATCATCTTTCTTCTGTACAAGTGAACGTATAATTGCGTCGTTGAAACGGAAGATATTCTCAATTTCACGCAGAACTTCCAGACTACACTCTATATTCATCAGAACATAATGTGCCTTGTGGATCTTCTTGATGGGATATGCCAGCTGGCGACGACCCCAGTCTTCGAGTCGATGGATGCTGCCGGAGGCCTCTTCGATGATCGTCTTATAACGTTCGATCATCGCAGGAACCTGTTCGCTCTGGTCAGGATGGACCAGAAACACTATTTCATAATGTCTCATGTACTCTCCTTTCGGATATTGCTTCCCGAATCAATCACAAGGTGAAGCAAGGAGTTAATTGGATTTTTTCTCGGCCAAAGACCGAAGCCGACGGATTATATTACTTTTTTTTGGTGGCTACAATGGAAAACATGAAAAGCTATAAACCGCAGAGAACGCGGAGGTTCACAGAGATGAACCCAAAAACATTATTTTGTTAAAAGATTTTGAGAATAGAGCAATTAATAGTACTCAGTGGCAGCCTGGTATAGCTATTACTATTTTAAGTTATCGTATAAGCATACTTTTTTCTCTGCGAACCTCCGCGTCCTCTGCGGTAAATAAAAAACCAGATTTTTAATACCCCATCACTGCCGGTTCAAGGTTCAGGTCATAATTCTTTAGCCGAACAACTTCTGTATCGATACTTCCGTCAGTCATTAGCATCAGGCGCCGGTAACCGGGCATGCGTGTATCCAGGGAGAACTCTTCGGTGTCGGGTGTAAATTGAAAGCAGGTTGAAGGCGTGCTGATGAATGATACACCGGCAATTTCCTGCTGCCTTGCCTGGTGGATATGTCCATTTAATACTGCTCGTATAGAAGCTTTTCTTTCTATTAGCTGTAAAAAGTCGTCAGAATTATCCAGTGTCATGTTATCCAGCCATGCGGAACCGCAGGGTATTGGCTGATGATGCAGCACCAGCAGAGTATGGCGTTCATCATCACGGGCGTGCTTCCCTATATATTCCAGCTCAGAAGTGGACAGGTGACCGGATTCTTCACCGGGAATTGCAGAATCAAGCAGTAAAATACGCCAGTTACCGGCTTCTATTACTGAACGACTGGATAAAGGGAAATTTTCCGGATGATAAAAATAGTCTGAATTGTCATGGTTTCCTGGAATCCAGTAAACAGGTGCTCCGAGTGATTTTACTATGTCGTTAAATTGCTGGTAGCTTTCCATACTACCATCCTGACTGAGGTCTCCCGTAGCAAGGATTCCAGTAACGTTCTCTTCCTTGCATGCCAGATCAACTACAGCACGAAGACTCGCTTCTGTGTCAACACCAAGCAGTTGCTTTCCGGCATTATTAAATAAATGAGAGTCACTGATTTGTAGAAATTTAACACCCTCATGGACTGACATACGCATCACCCTGACAGGCCTTTACCTACCTATTACCTGTCTTCCTGTTCAACTAATTTTTTTAGATTCTTCATGTTCTGATTTAGCGATGAACCCACTAAAAACTCTTTGCCCATTGCGAGATAGGGTGCCAGCACAGGTGGCTTGCTGACACTGCCTGCGACCACCCAGCTTATCTTTGTATCTCCGCCCAGGTCAGTAAACGTAACATTAGCTGTCGATTTATCCCCTGAACTTGAAAAAACAACATATTCGAAACCATCAACACCTGAGTCATCCTTGATTACAAACCAGCCAGATCCATCATTACCGGAAAAATACAGACCAGAGCCGATGCCGGACTCCATTTGAGCCGGGCGCTTGCCTGCTGGAGGGATTGCTTCTTCCCAGACCGTCCATCGCGTCCAGTTATCCATATCTGCAACATGTTTTTGAATGGCCATCACCGGAGCCCGTATAACCAGCTCCCTGGAAACCTTGTAGTTCTGCGGTAAAAAAATCCCGGCTATAGCGAGAATTACGGCCACTACCAATAATATTTTTATTGTCTTCATTTTTCTATCACGTCAATCACTTGTAAGTTAAATTTCTTTATAAAACCAGCCTGATATCGTTATTTTTTCAATTCATTGTTAATCGTTGATAATCGCTGCAGTTCTGTGAGGATACCACGAAAAATACTCACTTCTTCTTCGGTAATCTGGCTCTTGTAAAAAAAACGCGTCAGTTTACGCATCAGGGTTCGAGTTCGATGCCCCGGCATAAAATGCACCTGAACCAGGGTTTCTTCAAAATGATTAAACAGGTTCATCAGATTTTGACTGCTTGCTGGACTGTCTGCAGCAGAAAAAATAGTGGATTTATCAGTCTCAGTACGTGCTTCTGACTGATGCCGTTCTTTCACTGCAAGATATGACTTACGAATTTCATAGCTGAATACCTGGACCGCGGCAGCAATATTCAGCGATGAAAAATCCGGATTTGCCGGCAACCTGGTCATAAAATGGCAATGATCCAGCTCTTCATTATTAAGCCCACGGTCCTCCCGACCGAACACCATCGCTACCGGCGCCTGTTGACAGTTTTCAACAAGTTTGTGCGCGGCTTCAGCTGCACCTGTTGTCGGCCAGGGAATGCTGCGCAGCCTGGCACTTGCTGCAATCACCAGTCGACAATCAGAAATCGCCTCAGCTAATGTATTGCAAATCACTGCATTATTCAGTACATCTGTGGCCCCGGAAGAGCGGGCTGCTGAATGCCTGTCTGGAGGTTGCTGCGGCCTGACCAGATACAGAGATTCCAGCTGCATGTTCTTCATCGCTCGCGCTACAGCACCAATATTTCCCGGATGACTGGTTTCTACCAGCACAATACGGATATTCGCCCACGGAAAGTCTGAATAAATGTTAGAATTTTCGGTTTCACACATAATTATTTGAACTGTATCAAATTGATGCTTGCTTCGCCCTTCATAATTACCCCGGATTCTATTATTTCGGATTGACACATTTTTTCTAATTTAACGAGCAACTAACGCATGAACCCATTCCTCAATACGGCCATCAAGGCTGCCCGCCTTGCAGGCCGCGTCATTTCTTATAATGCTGAACAGCTGGATCGTTTGACCGTTACGGCGAAAGGCCATGCCGACTTTGTCTCCGAGGTTGACCAACAGGCAGAACTGGAGATCATTCACACCATCAAAGAAGCCTACCCGGAACATGCAATTTTTGCTGAAGAAAGCGGAAAGTCCGCAGGGAATGATTTCGAATGGATCATCGATCCGCTGGATGGTACAACTAACTTCCTTCACGGCATACCACAATATGCAGTATCAATCGCCATGCGTGAAAAAGGTGTACTCAAAGTCGCGGTCGTCTTTGACCCGTTAAAAGATGAGTTATTTACCGCAGTTAAAGGAGAAGGCGCATTGTTAAATGATCGCCGCATTCGGGTTAGCGGAACGAATGATATGGGCCTATGCACTACTGGCGACAGGTTTTCCCTACAAAGACACAAAAAATCTTAACCTCTGGACAGACTGCTTCCGTGCATTAATGCCCGAAACCAGCGGTGTCAGACGTGCGGGTTCTGCTGCGCTGGATCTTGCATGGGTAGCCGCCGGGCGTTATGACGGTTTCTGGGAGTTCGAGCTGAATGCCTGGGACATAGCTGCCGGGGTTCTATTGATACAGGAAGCAGGCGGAATGGTCTCTGAGGTAGATGGCGGCCGCGATCAGCTCATATCGGGTGATATTATGGCCGCCAATCCTGCTATCTATAGAAAAATGTTGAGAAAATTGACTCCTATCGTACAAAAACACAAGTAAAGGTCTTTCTACCCAGGGTTTCTTCACGGGCACTCACTATATGGCAGCCAATCAGTCTCACACACCCATGATGCAGCAGTTCCTGCGCATTAAAGCAGAGCACCCGGATATTCTGCTGTTCTACCGCATGGGTGATTTCTATGAGATGTTTTTTGATGACGCTCGCAAAGCCGCAAANCTGCTTGATATTACGCTAACGGCGCGTGGCCANTCTGCNGGAGAACCGATCCCCATGTGTGGCATACCCTACCATGCCGCAGAACAGTATCTTGCACGGCTCACCCGTGCAGGTGAATCCATCGCCATTTGTGAGCAGATCGGCGACCCGGCCACAAGCAAAGGTCCCGTTGAGCGCAAGGTGGTGCGCGTCATCACACCGGGCACGCTGACCGATGAAAACCTGCTGGACGATAAAAAAGACAATCTGCTGATGGCCATCTCTGTTGTCTCGGATGGCTACGGTATTGCCTGGCTGGAACTGTCATCGGGACGCTTTCATGCCAGGCATTTACCTGACGTAATGAATCTCTGCGCGGAAATTCAGCGATTGCAACCGGCAGAAATACTTGCAAGCGAAAGTGCGGCTGATGAGCTTAAAGATAAGCTGCCGGAAACTGCAAACTTGCAACGGATACCTGACTGGTATCTGGATACAAAAACAGCGACAGAATCACTGAAAAAACAGTTCAATGTACAGTCGCTTGCCGCCTTCGATATTGAGCAAAGCCCGGCCACCCTGCAGGCAGCAGGCGCTGTCATCCAGTATGCCCGTGATACCCAGGGCGATGCCCTGCCGCATATCAATAATCTGAAAACAGAACGCCATGGCTGCCATGTCATTATTGATGCCGCATCGCGGCGAAACCTTGAGCTTGATATTAATCTCAATGGCGGTAGAGAACATACGCTGCTATCGGTACTGGACACCTGCTCGACCTCAATGGGATCACGCCTGTTAAGACGCTGGTTATCCAGTCCTGAGCGAAATATTTCACTGCTGCAGGAACGTCATCAAGCCATCGATGCGATGATGAATTCGACTGACATGGATAACCTTAATGGGATCCTTCGACACATAGGCGATGTTGAGCGCGTCCTGCCGCGCATTGCCCTGAGAAGTGCCCGCCCCCGGGATTTAAGTACGCTGCGTCAGGCATTGAATCAGCTACCGGGCATACATGATGCGCTTGCAGAACTCGACAGCCCGCTGACCGGGCATTTGTTAACACAAGTTGGGCACTATCCGCAGTTAACGACAACCCTGACACAGGCCATAGTGGATGAACCGCCCGCCCTGTTGCGGGATGGCGGAGTAATTAAACGCGGCTTTAATTCCGACCTCGATGAACTGCAAACACTGAAACAGAATGCAGGCCAGTATTTGCTGGAGCTCGAGGCCCGTGAACGTGAACGCAGCGGAATTAGCGGGCTTAAAGTAAAGTATAACCGTGTGCATGGCTACTATATTGAGATCAGCCGCATCCATTCTGAACAGGTTCCCGAGGACTACACCCGCCGCCAGACGCTTAAAAATGTCGAACGTTTTATCACCCCGGAACTAAAAAAGTTTGAAGAGCGAGCATTAAGCGCAAAAGAAAGGGCACTGGCACTGGAAAAGCAGCTGTATTCTGATTTACTGGATCACATCAACAATAATCTACAACAGCTGCAAAGCACAGCGCTGGCAATCGCTACTATTGATGTAATTGCCTCCTCTGCCGTCAATGCAAAAAGATTCAACCTGGTTGCCCCCGCCTATCTGTCTGCACCGGGTATCCATATCAAAGGCGGGCGGCATCTGGTGGTAGAACAGAGCAGTGCAAAACCTTTTGTGCCGAATAACTGCGAGCTTAGTGATAAAACCCGCATGCTGGTTATCACTGGACCAAACATGGGCGGCAAATCTACCTATATGCGGCAAACGGCGTTAATTGCCCTGCTCGCTTATACGGCTTCATATCTGCCCGCAGACAGAGTAGAAATAGGTCCCATAGACAGAATATTCACCCGTATCGGGGCATCTGATGACCTGGCCAGCGGCCGTTCAACCTTCATGGTGGAAATGACAGAAACGGCAACAATATTACGTAATGCGACTGCCGAGAGCCTGGTCATACTGGATGAAATCGGGCGTGGTACTTCCACCTTTGACGGGCTGTCCTTAGCCTGGGCCTGCGCAGAGGAGCTGGCTGGCAAGATTCGGGCATTCACTCTTTTCGCAACCCATTACTTTGAACTGACCAGCCTTAACGAAGAGCTTGAAAGTGTCAAGAACGTACATCTCACCGCAGTAGAGAGTAAAGACAACATTACCTTTCTCTACGAAGTACAGGATGGCCCGGCCAGCCAGAGCTATGGACTGCAGGTGGCTTCGTTAGCCGGCGTTCCCCAGGCTGTTATTGTGATGGCAAAAACCAAATTGCTGCAGCTAGAGAAAGAGCTGGTGAAACATAATGACGGCCATCAACTTTCCATCTTTGACACTGTCGATGATGATGAAGATAAACAATCCGACAGATTATCAGAAGAAATTGCAGCCCTGGACCCCGATAGAATGACAGCGCGCGAGGCGCTGGACCTGATTTATCGTTGGCAGCAGAAGATTAAGGATTAAAGATGACAGATAAAAGATGAAAGTAAAAAGGGAAAAGAAAGAATGTGGGAGGCGCGCCCTCGCGGCGAATGTTTTTTGTAAATCACTGCTGTCCCATAAACAACATCACATATCGTCTCAAAATATTGCCGAATATAGAAAGAGAAAGGAATTAATCATTCTCGACATGAAAATGAAACTGAACAGTGTC
>JGI24024J18818_10000308_pt1 | contig 17704 bp, 15 predicted proteins | sample Cruoilmetagenom2_FD_18818 | JGI IMG/M metagenome (IMG submission 18818) | reverse complement strand
CCTGCTTTTAAACCGAAGGATAAATTTCCATAATCTTCTAAATCTAATTTATAAGCAACATCTGCATATAAATTATTTTGTTTTACAACATCTCCTATATTATCATTTACTAAAGAAAACCCTACTTCAATTTTATTATTAATTGGAGTATGCATAAAGAGATTTGATGATTTTGGAGAACCTGCAACACCAACCCATTGCGTTCTGTGAAGCGCACCAATATTAACAATTCCTATAGTGTTTGTTGTGTAAGCAGGGTTTATAACATTCATATTGTACATATATTGCGTGTATTGAGCATCTTGTTGCGACCAAATAACCGTTGACAATAGAATTGTTAGAATGGATAGAATAATTTTTTTCATATGTTTTAATTTTTCGCTAATGAATGATTAACGACTTATATATAATCTTTTTTGAATTGGTTTTCTATTATTTTTATTAAAGTGAATGATGAAATAATAAACACCTGCAGGAACTAAATTGCCATTACCATTTAATCTACCGTTCCAATCTGGTTTTCCAGCTTTTTGTGTGTAAATTAGTTTTCCCCATCTATTATAAAATTCAACTCTAAAGTTGGGATATAACACTTTTAAATTTCCAATATTAAAAGAATCATTTATGCCATCTCCGTCTGGAGAGAAACCATCATAAATTTCAATATCGTACTTGTCACAAGCATCTAAACTTACTGTAACTTGTAATGGACTTATACTTGAACAACCATCCGTATCAGATACAAAAGCGTAATAAGTTTGACCTTCAGCCAATGGCTCATTTAAAGATAAAGAAACTCCGTTTGGAAAAGCATCATACCAAGTAATAGGATAGTTATTAGTACTTGTTACTCTATCATTTAAATCAGAAATTGTAGGATTATCAATTACGCAAAATTCATTTCCAGAAACGTTTAATAACGGAACTCCAGGATCTGTTAAAACTACATTTACTACCATTCTTGAAGAGCTTTCACAACCTGTTGCATTGGTTTGAGTAGCCCAATAATCTTCCCCATTTACTAATGGTTCATTTTCATTTAAAGGACTTGTAGCGGTTTCAGATTCGTACCAATTAATGTTTCCGCCTGTTGCACTTAAATTTTCAACAGTAGGTTTATTTGAAGCGCAGAAAGTTTGTGTTGTTTCATTAATAGTTACAGGTAAATTATCTAATATGGTAACGGTAACTTTAAGTCTTGAAATACTTTCACAACCAGAAGAAGCATCACTTTCAGCAGCCCAATAATCTTCTCCGTCAATTAAAGTATCAGTAGTATTTAATGGAGTAGAATCCGTTTCATTATCATACCAATTTAAATTAGTTCCACTAGCTTGTAAATCCACAACTGTTGCATTATCAACGGTACAAAAAGTTTGATTGGCATTTGAAGTAGTTGGGGTTACAGGATTAATAAAAGTAACAGTAACCACTAATCTAGAATCACTTTCACAACCAGAAGTAGCATCGGTTTGGGATGCCCAATAGTCTTCTCCATCAATTAAATTATCTGTAGAATTTAATGGTGTAGTGGCAGTTTCGGTATCATACCATAAAACTGAGTTTCCGGAAGCGTTTAAATCCCCAATAGTTGGTAAATTAGGATCGTAATCTTTTATACAAAAAGTTTGATTTGTTTCTGTAGTGGTTGGAGGTGGGGTTACATTTATAGTAACATTAACCACAGTTCTATTAGCGCTTTCGCAACCAGAAGTCACATTGGTTTGAGTAGCCCAATAATCTTCACCATCTACTAATAAATCAGATGAATTTATAGGAGTAGTTGATGTCTCCGTATCATACCATTGTACATTATTACTAGAAATTGCTAAGTCAGCAATAGTTGCATTATCAATTTCACAAAAAGTTTGATTAGTTTGTGTGGTTGTTGGAGGTGGAGTTGTGTTAATTGTAACATTTACCACAATTCTAGTAGCACTTTCACAACCCGTAGTAGTATTAGTGTCTGATGCCCAATAATCTTCACCATCAATTAAAGTATCTGTACTACTTAAAGGAGTAGTAGATGTTTCCGTATCGTACCATTGTACATTTGTTCCAGAAACAGCTAAATTACCAATAGTAGTATTGTCAATTTCACAAAAAGTTTGATTGGTTTGTGTAGTTGTTGGAGGCGGAGTAGTATTAATGGTAACAATAACTTCAACTCTTGTTGCGCTTTCACAACTAGAAGTAGCATCGGTTTGGGATGCCCAATAATCTTCTCCATCTATTAAATTATCTGTAGAATTTAATGGTGTAGTTGAAGAATCAGAGTCGTACCATTGCACACCATCTCCAGTAATTGCTAAATCAGCAACAGTTGGATTATCAATATCGCAAAAAACTTGATTACTTGCAGAAGTGGAAGGTGGTGGTGTTTTATTAATAATTACGGTAACATTTGCAGAATCATCAGGGCAAATTCCGTTGGTACTTGAAACAGTATATGTATAAGTTCCTTCTGTATTAACGCCAGGTTCAAAAGTTCCTAAATAACCATTGGTTAAGGTACTCGGTCCTGTCCAATTACCTGTGTTATCAGGAGTTCCACCCAATAAACTAAATAAATCTGTTGTAGTTAAATCTATTTCACAAACGGTTAAAGAACCATCAGTTCCTGCGTTTGGAGCGGCATCTAATTGTGCCGTAGTTTGGACTCTAGTAGTACTTTCACAAGGAAAAGAATTTTCTACAGCCCAATAATCTTCTCCATCAATTAATGGTTCTGAAACATTTAAAGGCGTTGTAGAGGTTTCGGTATCATACCAAATAATATTGGTGCCAGTAGCCTGTAAATCTGCTACTGTTGGATTTGGAGGATAACAAAAAGATTGCATTGGATTTACAGTTGGCGGTGTTGGGTTAATTAAACTAACAGTTGTTGGTAAACGTGCACTAGTACATCCACTTTCAGTTTGTTGCACCCAATAAGTTTGTCCATCAGCTAATGGAGTAGTACTTGCAAGTAAATTACCTCCAGTTTGTGCATCAAACCATTCAATATTTGTACCGGTTGCATTTAAATTTGCTATAGTTGGGTTTTCACTAGCACATTTTCCTACAAATACATCTACATTTGAAGGTGCATTTCCTACAATAGAAACGAGTACCGCAAGTCTGTTTACACTACAATTACTACTACTTATATCATCAGCATAATAGGTTGTTCCATCAAAAAGAGGTGTGGAGGTATCATATTGAGTGCCACCGGTTGGTGCATCAAACCAAACAATTGTTCCGCCTGAAGCAACTAAATCTGTTACGGTATTATTATCTACCTTGCAAAAAATTTGAGGAGATGTTCCTGTAGGCGTAGTATTTGTACATTGTGAGTGTCCTGTTTGAATATTTGAAAGTAAAGCAATTATAAATATCAAAAAGAATTTTTTTGTAATTGATAAGTAATCTTTTTTCATAAAAAGAAAGTTTGGTTAATTTTTTATATCCACTTAACAAGGTTGTTAAATAATGTTAATAAATTTAAGAAGTTAGTAGTAATAATTAAAGTTTAAATTTAAGTATTTAAGTTGACTTATAAACAAAGTTATTAAAAATAAATATGGTTTTTTTATTCCTTGTAAAAGATTAATTACATTTGAAAATATTAATAAATTTTGAATGATGAAAATACATTTTATTGCAATAGGAGGAAGTGCAATGCATAATTTAGCACTTGCCTTAGTTGAAAAAGGATTTACTGTTACTGGAAGTGACGATGCTATTTTTGAGCCTTCAAAATCTAGGTTGCAAGCAAAAGATTTATTGCCAGATAATTTAGGTTGGTTTCCTAATAAAATAACGAAAAATTTGGATGCTATAATTTTAGGAATGCACGCAAAAGAGGATAATTTAGAGCTAATTAAAGCAAAAGAGTTAGGTATTAAAATTTATTCTTATCCTGAATTTTTATATGAACAATCTAAAAATAAAACTAGAGTTGTTATAGGAGGTTCACACGGAAAAACAACTATTACTGCAATGATTTTACATGTTTTAAATTATCATAATATTAATGTGGATTATATGGTTGGAGCTCAGCTAGAAGGTTTTGATACTATGGTACATTTAACTTCAGAAAATGAATTTATTGTATTAGAAGGAGATGAATATTTAACCAGCCCAATAGATTTGCGTCCAAAGTTTCATTTGTACAAGCCAAATATTGCATTAATTAGTGGTATAGCTTGGGATCACATTAATGTTTTTCCAACATTTAGCAATTATGTTTCTCAATTTTCAAAGTTTATTGAAACTATTACTAATGGTGGAATTTTGGTTTATAATGAGGAAGACAAGGAGGTTGAAAAAATAGTTAAAAAAGCTGAAAACCAAATTAAATTGTATCCTTATAAAACTTTAAATTATACTATAAAAAATGGCACAACTTATATTGATACTTCTTTAGGAGAAATGCCTTTAGAAATTTTTGGAAAACATAACATGCAAAATTTAGCTGGAGCTAAATGGATTTGCCAGCATATGGGAGTTGGAGAAGATGATTTTTTTGAAGCAATTAGTAGTTTTAAAGGAGCAAGTAAACGACTTGAAAAAATTACAGAAAATAAATCTACAGTTGTTTTTAAGGATTTTGCACATTCGCCAAGTAAAGTTTTGGCAACCACTAAAGCAGTTAAAAATCAATATGAAAACAGAAAACTATTGGCTTGTTTAGAGCTACATACTTATAGTAGTTTAAATTCAGAATTTTTATCTCAATATAAAGGCGCTTTGGATTTGGCAGATGAAGCAGTGGTTTATTATTCTCCAAAGGCAGTTGAAATTAAGCAACTAAAAAATATTTCAAAAAATCAGATTAAAAATGCATTTGGTAATTCTAATTTAACAGTGTTTACTAATTCAGATGAATTTAAAAGCTATCTTTTTAATCGAAATTTTGAAAATACTGCAGTTTTATTAATGAGCTCTGGTAATTATGGCGGTTTGGATTTTGAAGAACTAAAAAAATCGCTTTAAATATTTTACTAAAAAAGTTAGAAAATAAAAATATTCATATTTTTTTAGAATTAATTAAATTAAAAAATCTTACTAACTTGTAATATTATTTTTTGAATCTATTTAAACTATTTTAAAGTTTAAAGGTCTAATTACATTATAAATTAGTAATTTTTAGTTTTAAAAATAATTCTGTTGAAAAGCGAAGCGGATTTTATTAAACAATTAACAAGTAGTAAGTATCGTGAAAAAGCGTTTAAAAAACTTTTAGACCTTTATCAAGAAAGATTATATTGGCATATTCGAAAATTAGTAATTACTCATGAAAATGCTAATGATGTTTTACAAAACACTTTTTTAAGAGTATATAAAAGTTTACCAAAGTTTCAACAAAAGAGCAAGCTACATACTTGGATGTATAGAATTGCATATAACGAATCCATTCGTTTTTTAGATCAAAATAACCATAAATACCATTATTCTTTGGACGATGTAAATAATGGATATCTGAATAATTTAGTAGAAGATAATTATTTTGATGGAAATGAAATTGCTTTAAAGTTGCATACTATTTTATCTAAATTACCCGATAAACAACGCTTTATTTTTCAAATGAAATATTATGATGATTTAAAATTTAGAGAAATGGCTGAAATACTAAATATTAAAGAAGGAACATTAAAGTCCTCTTATTATCAAACCGTAAAAATTATTGAAAAAAATATTATAAATGTTGAACTTTTAGTTAAAACTAAGGTCTAAGTAATTATGAAAAAGTCAATTTTAAATACAGAAAAAAATAAAACTTTATTAAAGGAAAACAGAAAAGCGATTCATGAAAAAGATTTAGGATTGAGAGTGCCTAAAGATTATTTTTCTAATTCTAAGAACGTTATCCTAAAAAAAGTTTCAAATTCAGAAGTAAAAGTATTATACAGGAAAAAGTATTTTCTTTATTCCTTAGCAGCTTCAGTTGCTTTAATTATAGCCTTAACCATTTTTAAACCAAATATATTTAACCCTATTAAAGGCGGTTCATCTATAGTTTCAGATACCATTAATACAATTAAAAGTAACACGTTAGTTAATGGAAATGAAATTTTTAAGGTAGAAGACGTTTCTATTGCAGCTCTTTTTGTTGAAGATGATAAAATGGATGAGTTTGCAAATAACTATGTTTTAAATGATATTATATCCGATATATCAACATCCAATTAATTTTTTTAAGAAATAAATAAACTTTTTTTTAAAAGATAGGTCTATTAAATAGAACGTTCAATAAAATAAAGTAAAACCAATAAAATTATATTAAAAATGAAAGCAATAAAAAAATTTACAGTAATAGTTTTTAGCTTAGTAGTTGGGATTTATAGTTCCAATTCTCAACAAGTTCAAAAAGAAAATCAAGTTCAGACCCAAACCCAAATTCAATCTAGAAATAGAATTAATCAAGCTGCAATGGCAGATTTAACAGAAGCTCAAAAATTAATGTTACAAGAACAACGCGAGTTAATTAAACAAAATAGAGAAGCTTTTAAAGCAAGTTTATCCGCAGAACAGTTGGCTATTTTAGAAAATGCAGAGCTAACAAAACAAGAAAGGCGCAGTGCTTTAGTATCCTCTTTTACAGACGCTCAACAACAGTTATTACAAGCGCAAAAAATGAATATGCAAACAATTAGGCAACAATTCAAAAGTTCTTTAACGAATGATCAAATTCAACAAATACGTACTAGATTACGCACACATCAAAATATTCAGGACGGTAAAGAACTTATGGAAAATGTTGTAAAAAGAAGAAGAAATAGAAATAATTAATTATTAATAAACCTTTTGTATAAGTGGTTAAGAAAACTTAGCCACTTATACTTTTTAAAAATAATATAATGAAAAAATATCTTCTTCTAATTTTGTGGTTCTCTGGATTGTTTTTCGGATTTTCACAAGAAGTTACAACCAATAAGGATGAAGTTAATGAAATTATAGACGAATTATTTGATGAAGATTTAGCATTAAATCAATTAATTAACTCTCTTTCTAACTATCAATTACTTTATGTATCGGCTAATTACAATAGTGATACTTATTTTTCTGGTAGAGATATTGGCATTAACCAATATAATATTAGACCCCAAATTACGTATGTAAATTCTAACGGTTTATTTGCAAGTTTATCAGGTACATATTATAGTGAGTTTTATCCTAAATGGGATGTAACAATAGCATCTTTAGGTTATGGAAACACTATTGGTAAAAAGAAATTATTTAGATATAGTACATCTTATTCTAGGTATTTTTATGCAAATAGTGAGGATAATGTATTTTCTAACACTTTAAATTTAAGTTTAGGAGTTCATAATAAAAATAGAACCATTGGAACACTAATTTCTGGAGATTACTTGTTTGGCGATGATCAATCCTTTCAAATTTCTTCACGAAGTTATATTAAAATAAGCTTATTAAAAAACAAAAAGATTACCTTAAACTTTACTCCACAGTTAATTTTTATTGCAGGTAAACAAACTATAGAGCTATCCAGATTTGTTTTTGAAAACGGATTAATTTCTACTCAAAATTATACAAGTGATAATTTTAATTTGTATAATACGCAAATTAGTTTACCATTACAGTTGAATGTTAATTCATTTGATTTTGAATTAGGTTATAATATTAATTTACCTTCAGAAGTTGGTGATGAAACGAACCTGAAAAATACCAGTTATTTAAATTTTTCTGTAGCCTATTTGATAGATTTATAAAAAAGCATTGTTTTTTTTAGTTATTAAAGCTCGCATTTATTTTTTACGCTTATCTTTGAGAAAAAGTGCTGATGAAAAAAACTTCAAATTCATTGACTATTAAGTCTTGGGCTGTTGATGATAGACCTCGTGAAAAACTTATTTTAAAAGGTAAGGAATCTTTATCCGATGCGGAATTAATTGCAATATTATTAGGCTCAGGAAATACCGATGAAAGTGCCGTTGGTTTAGCCAAACGTATTTTAGTTTCTATAAATAATAATTTAAATAAATTAGGAAAATTAACAGTTGCCGATTTAACTAAATTCAAAGGGATAGGAGAAGCAAAAGCAATTTCAATTATTACTGCATTGGAATTGGGAAGACGAAGACGATTAAAAGAAGCTTCAATTTTACCTAAAATTACAAGTAGTAAGGCCGTTTTTGAACAAATGCAGCCTATATTAGGAGAATTACAACATGAAGAATTTTGGATATTATATTTAAATAATTCGAATAAAATTTTAGATAAAAGTCAGCAAAGTAAAGGCGGATTAACAGGAACATTAGTAGATGTAAGGTTGGTGTTAAAAAAAGCATTAGAGTTAAATGCAACAGGTATTATTTTATGTCATAACCATCCATCAGGTAAATTAAAACCTAGTAATTCCGATAAAATACTTACTAATAAATTAAAAACAGCCGCTGAAACCATGGATATTAAAGTGTTAGACCATGTTATAATCACCGAAAATGATTACTTTAGCTTTGCTGATGAAAATTTATTATAAAAAGGAACATTTATTAATTTTAAATATACTATAACTACAATGTTATTGGTTTATACGCATAAAATTACCCCAAGGCTAAATTATATTTTTAAACATTTTTTTGTTAGAATTTTACAAATACCCATAACTTTTACCACTAAAGTAGATGAGTTTGTAGCTCACAATGGGCCAAAAATTACCTATTCTAAAACACCATTAGGTTCTGAATTTTTTATTAGAAGCCATACTTTATTGTTTGAGCAAGGAATTAATGATACAGATATAACTATGTTTAAATGGGATGAATTTCCTTGCTTTTTTCCTACAGGTGAAAAATCGAGTATTCCGTTTGATATTTTTGCAGCTGGTTTTTATTTAATTAGTAGATATGAAGAATATTTACCACACGTACAAGATGAGCACGATAGGTTTCCTGCTGAAGAAAGTTTAGCGGTTAAAAATAACTTTATTGAAAAACCAGTAATAGATATTTGGGCATATAAATTTTTAGAGATTTTAAAACGAAAATTTCCAAATTACAACTATAAAAATAGAAAATTTGAATTAATTTCTACTATTGATGTAGATTCGGCATTTGCCTACAAGAATAAAGGAATTGTTAGAACCATTGGTGGTTTTTTGAATGATATTTTTCATCTTAGAATATTTAATTTTTGGAGTCGATTTTTAACTGTTTTTAATTTTAGAAAGGATCCTTTTAATACGTTTAAAGAAATTTTAAAAATAAAAAAAGAGTATCATGTAAAAACCTTATTTTTCTTTTTAGTTGGAAGTTATACTACGTATGATAAAAATATATCAGCATCTAATTTAAAATTTCAATCTTTAATAAAATCTGTTGCCGATTATGCAAAAATAGGAATGCATCCTTCTTATTTTTCCTATAAAAGTTTTGAAAAATTAAAAAAGGAAAAATTACGGTTGGAAAGTATAATAAACACGCCGGTTACTTTTTCTCGTCAACATTTTTTAAGATTAAGTATTCCTGAAACTTATCAAAATTTAATTGATTTAGAAATCCAAGAAGATTTTACTATGGGTTATGCAAAAATTGCAGGATTTAGAGCAAGTACTTGTACGCCATTTTATTTTTACGATTTAGATTTTGAAATTCAAACTCCGTTAAAAATTTATCCATTTGCTTTTATGGATGGTACTTTAAAAGATCATATGAAGTTAACCAATGAGGAAAGTATCCAAAAAATATTAGAATTAAAAAATGAAGTTAAACAGGTAAATGGTACTTTTATTTCTCTTTTTCATAATGAAACCTTAAGTGAAAATAAGTATTGGAAAGGTTGGAGTGCAATTTATAAACTTACCGTTATTTAAGTTCTATTTTTTTATGATTAAGTATTTAAAAAGAAATCAAATAGATACAAAATTATACGATGCTTGTATTGAAAAATCTATTAATTCTAGAATATACGCTTACAGTTGGTATTTAGACTGCGTTGCAGATAATTGGGATGCTTTAGTTCTAAATAATTATGAAGCAGTTATGCCTTTGCCTTGGCGAAGAAAACATCGCTTAAAATATATTTATCCACCGGCTTGGACACAACAATTAGGGGTTTTTTCTAATAAAATAATTTCACCAAAAAAAATTGACAATTTTATTAATGCCATTCCAAAAAAGTTTATAAAAATTACGGTACAATTTAATTCTGAAAACCAGAGTAATTCGTTTAAATTAGAAGAAAGGAATAATTATATTTTACAACTAAATTGTGGTGAAAAAGAACTAATAAGTAAATTTAATAAAAATAGGAAAAGAGCTTTAGCTAAAGCCAAAACCACTTTATTAAAAATAGATAAGGAAATAGATTTTAAAACATTTTTAAAATTTTATTTAAGCGAAGATAAAAATTATGTATTGACTTTAAATCAGATAGAAACCTTAAATAAATTGCTTTGTAGCAATAATAAAAGTGTTCATATTTGGGGAATTAAAAAGGATAAAAAAATAATTGCAGGTTTAGTTTGGCTAAAAAATAAGAGTAGAATCACTTATTTACTTCCAATTGCAAATACAGAAGCAAAAAATTTGGGTTTACCAACCTTTTTAGTTTCTGAATTAATCAGTCAGTTTTCAAATAGTGAAATGATTTTAGATTTGGAAGGCTCTATGATTAAAGGCGTTGCTGATTTTTATACTAGTTTTGGGGCTGAAAAAGAAGTTTATAATACTTTATTAAAATATAACTTTTTATAAAAATAAATAAAGAATAAAAAAGATAAAATCCCTGTAAACCACATAATAATTGCAGAAGTAAATGCTGCTCCTAAAATTCCGTATTTAGGAATAAAGTAATAATTTAAAATAATATTTAGTCCTAAAGCCAAGGTGGTTGTAACAAAATTAATATACGCTTTTCCTATTGAAGATAATAAGTTTCCAAAAAGTCCACGTAAGATTAAAATTCCAGAAATACCAATCATTAAAATTATTAACGAATAAAAATAAGCGACATAACTTTTTTGAAAAAAAGATAAAATTAACTCACCAAATAAATAGATAATTAAAATGCAGAAAGCACTTATAATGCTAAATAATTTTATATAATTTTTTATATAATTTTTTATGTAGGTTGTATTAGATATCTTTTCTGTAAGATTCACAAAATCAGTAGTAATAACAACATTCGACAAAAAAAGTAAACTATACGGCACCAAAGAAATGTATTTAAAAGCAGTTACCATTTCCATATCTTTTAAAATAAAACCAATTAAAATAATATCTATAGAAATTAGCAATTGTGTTGTTACGTTAGATAAGCTTGCAAAAAAGCCATATCTGAAAAAGGTAAAATCTATAATAGATAATTTTACTCGTTTTTTCCATGGTATATTTAGTTTTGAAATAAAAATTAATGAAGTAATTAAAGGCGCAAAAATTAAAGAAATTGCATAACCTAATTCTTTAAAAGTATAACTTAAAGAAAATACTAAAATTACTAATAATATATTATAGGAAAGCTCTGCTATAGAAAATAACTTATTGTTTTTTTGTAGTCTAAATTGGATTTTTATAATTTCAAAAACAAAACTAGCAGTGATTACAGTAGATAAAAGGATTAAATAAAAACTGGTTTCCTTTAATTTAAAGTTTAAGATATAAGCTAATACTATTATTATTGCAGTTAAAATTAGACTTACAAAAAGTCCTTTTTTTAAAATATAACTAAATAAAGCATTTTTTTCTGTGTTAGATTTTAATTGAGAACCATACCTAAGTAAACCTTGATTTAATCCTAAACTTCCGATAGGAATTATAAAAACAATAATTTGAAACGCATAAATTACAACTCCTAATTCTTTATTAGGTATTAATTGTAAAGCAATCCAAGAAGCAAAAAATGAAAGTAACCTAGAAATTATGGTTGTTGCAAACACATAACTGCCAGATCTGCTTAAAAAATTAGATATAAATATTTTGATGTCTTTCAATTATTCAAAATTTTAAAATATAATTTAGAGAAAGTATTACTTATGGTTTCTATTCCAAAATTTTTTTCGGCAAAATTATGCATGTGGCTTTTATCTATATTTATTTCTTTGTTGTATATTTTTAAGATGGATTTTTCTAAATTGATTTCATCTTTTGGCTTAATTAAATATCCGAAATTTTTAGGGAAGTATTCTTTCACTCCTCCAACATCTGTTGAAATAACTGGAGTTCCACAAGCAAAGGATTCTAAAATCACACAAGGTAAATTTTCATAATTACTAAATAAAATAAAAACATTCGATTTGCTTAAATAATTAGCAACTTCATTATGTGGTACAAAATCAATTATATTAATATTTTTTATTTTCAACTCTTTTATTAATGGTGTGTATTTTTTAGATTTTTCACCAATTAAATTAAATTCTAAATTAGGTATTTTTGATTGTAATTTTGAAACTACATGTAATATTCCTTCAATATTTTTTATAGAATTATCCATCCCTGAAATATGAGTAATAATAAATTTTTCAAGATTAATTTTTGAAGGTTTAAAAAAGGATGTATTCACCACATTTGGAACAGGGAAATAGTTTCCTTTTAATCCGAAGTTTATCATTTCTGTTTTTAAATTATTGGAAACTGGACAAATAAATGATGCGTTTTTTAAAATAATTTTAGTAATTAATTTTTGAAAAACGCCTATAGATTTATTATTAGGTGTTAAGTAGCCAGACCAATGTTCTGAAATTAAATAGTTTTTTTTGTAAATCCATTTTAAATAAAGAGCTACTATTCCAACTGGATAGGTAATATTTACATGAACTAAATCTACATTTTTTATTTTTTTTATAATAGACAAATAAGCTTTAAAAAAATGAAATAGTTTTAGCGCCGGATTACTATATTTTGGTAAATAAACAAGATTAGTTAAAATAGTATTGGTTTTAGTAGATAAATATTGGGGATATTTTAGGTTAGCATCGGTAACTACATGAATTACCGTTACGTTATGTTTTGAGGCAACTGCCTCCGCGTGTCGTTGCACAAAATCGCCATTACTAGGAAAAACCCTTGATGGATACCAACTGCTTATAAATAGTATATGTAACTTTTTGTTCAAGAAATAGAGGATATTATTATAACAAATATAAAAAGATAAAAACTATTTTATATATAGATTAAATTTATAATTTTAAAGCATGAACATAAAACACATTTTTTTTGATTTAGACCATACACTTTGGGATTTTGAAACAAACTCCGATATAGCTTTTAAAGCTATTTTTGAAAAACATAAAGTGCCCGTTAATTTAGATAAATTTTTAAATTATTATAGAAGTATAAATCAAGAATATTGGAAACTGTATCGCGAAGAAAAAATCACTAAATCAGATTTAAGAATTGGTAGATTAAAAGATACATTCGCGAAAATAAATATACCTGTTACCGAAAAATTATTGGATGATTTATCTGTAGATTATATTGAAGTATTACCAAATAATAATGAGCTTTTTGAAGGTGCAATTGAAATTTTAGAATACTTAAGTCCAAAATACAACTTGCATATTATAACCAATGGTTTTAATGAAGTTCAGTATAAAAAATTAGAAAATTCTGGCTTAAGTAATTACTTTAATCAAATAATTACTTCAGAAGATGCAGGTGTAAAAAAACCAAACCCCATTATTTTTAATTTTGCATTAAACAAAGCTTCCGCATCTTCAAAAGAATCTATAATGATTGGTGATAATTATGAGGCAGATGTTATGGGGGCAATTAATAACGGAATAGATGCCATATACTTTAATATTAAAAAAGAGCCAGTTTCAAATACCATTAAAAGTATTAATTCGTTATTACAAATAAAGAGCTATTTATAATAGTTAATAAATTTAAATATCTTTTAGTATGATCCCCAAATATTACTATATCATTTTAATATTTTTTACATCTTTTACAAGCTGTACTAAAGATGTAGATTTTAATCAAATTTATGATGCAAATGTACATACAACCTACACTTCCACATTGGTGTATGCTAATTTTACGGCTATTAACTTTTTAGATACTAATAATATTGAAATACCTAGTACAAAAGATTCTATTGAAGCTCCTATTGATAAAAATATTCTTAAATATTTAGAAAAAGTTGAATTTACAATTATTATAAACAATACCTTTAATAGAGGATTTAATTTCTATTTTAACTTTTTAGATGACACAAAAAATGTTGTATATACGCTTCAACCAACCATATTTGTAGCCCCAAATTCTGGAGAGCAAACATTTATTTTAGAAATTCCTTTTGAAGATATTAAATTACTTAATAAAACACGATTTTTTGAATTTGAATTTGAGTTAACTGAAAGTTCTGATGGAAGTACATTGTCTGGAACAGAAATTGGAACATTAGATTTGAAATCATCAGTTAAACTATTTTATAATTTTTATAAATTATGAAAAAAATAATTTTTATTTTTTTTTGGTTTAGCTTATTGTCTTCGGCTCAAAATAAACAAGTGCTTTACAATTTTAATAACTTACCACAAACTTTACTATTAAACCCAGGCTCCGAAGTTTATAATCAATTTCATATTGGTTTTCCATTGCTGTCTCAAGTGTCCTTTCAAGCAGGATTTACTGGTTTTTCCACTTATGATATTTTTGCAAAAGATGGAGTTTCTATTAATGATAAAATTAGAAAAGCAATTAATAAATATGGAAATGCCGAATTTATGGAAGCTAACCAACAATTAGAAGTGATAAATGCTGGATATCGATTAAAGAATAATAGTTATTTATCCTTTGGTTATTACGAAGAATTTAATGCTTTAGCAAAAATTCCACGTGATGTTGTAGATTTATTTTATGAAGGTAATTCGGATATTGGAAGAAGATATTCTATAACAAAAACTGCTGCAAGAGCAGAATTATTAGGTGTGTTACATATTGGAATATCCAAAAAAATTAATAAAAATTGGCAAGTAGGAGCGCGATTTAAAATTTATTCTAGTGTTTTTAATGCAAGTACCAAACAAAATACAGGAAACTTATATTTAGAAAATGGAACGAATAATATTTATAAACAGCATATAGATAATCTTAGTTTTTTACTGCAAACAGCTGGTGTGTTTTTTGAGGATACTGATGTAATTAACAAATCTTATATCCAAAAGAAATTATTATTTGGTGGTAATTTAGGAGTAGGAGTGGATGTTGGATTTACTTTCCATCCAAAAAAACATTGGACAATTACAGGAAGTATTTTAGATTTTGGTTTTATAAATTATAGTAAAAATGTTAGGTCTTATAGTGTTAAAGGAAGTTATGAAGTTGAAGGAATTCAAGTTAATTTTGACCCAACCAACCCAGAAAATTATTGGCAAGATATTAAAGAAGATTTTGATAATCAGGTGGTTTTAGATACTATTTACAGTAAATATTCTTCTTTACGTCCTATAAAATTAAACGGAAGCGTTGCTTATTCTTTTGGCAGACCTTATTATGACGATTGCCATTTTTCAAAAGAGAGAGAATTTTATACTGATAAAATGGGCTTGCAATTATTTTCTACTGTTGGCACAGTACATTCCTATTTAGCAGCAACGTTATTTTATGAAAAAAGAATAAATAAATATCTTCAAACTAAAATTACCTATACTGCCGATCCATTTTCATTTACAAATATAGGTTTAGGAATTTCTACTCATTTTAATGCATTTAATATGTATTTGGCAGCAGATAATTTAATTAGTCTTTCCAATGTCTATAACGCAAAAAGTGCAAATATTCAATTAGGAATAAACTTTATATTTAATAAGAAAAATTAGTACTTTTACTAAAATCAAAATTTTAAAAATGAAAAAAATAATTTTAATAGCTTGTGTACTTTTTACTGTTCACAATTTTGCACAGAGTAAATTAAATAACTATAAATATATTTTAGTTCCAAATCAATTTGAATTTCAACGTACTGCAGATAGATACCAAATAAATTCATTAACCAAATTTTTATTTAAAAAAGCTGGTTTTACTGTTTTTAAATCTAATGAATCTTTTCCAGATGATTTGGCTCAAAACAGATGTCAGGCCTTAACCACACGTATAATTAATAGCCCTAATATATTGAGTACTAGGGTTACAATAGAACTAGTAGATTGTTATAATAATGTAGTTTTTACCACTCGTCAAGGAAAATCTAGATTAAAGGATTATAGAAAAGGATATAACGAAGCTATTAGAATGGCTTTTAAAGATATTGAAAACGCTAATTATCAGTATATTAAACCTAAAAATTCACAGATTGCTAAAGTTAAAAAGGCTGCTAAAGTTGAAAAAGTTGCTATTAAAGAAAAAGTAATAGCACAACCAAAAGCTCCTAAAGTTCCATTAAAAAAGAGTTTTAACCCAAAAAAAGTAGAACGTATTTCTGCTAATAATTTCGAAATCACGGGCAAATACCAAATAGGAGATTATGGAGTTTGTACCATTGTTACCGATAATAAAAATTTTAAAATACTTAGTGGAGATGAAAATTTTGAAATTGCAAAAATTTACAAAACATCAAAAGCTAACATTTTTATTGTTAAATGGGTAGCTTTTAAACAACCACAATTAGTACAACTAATAGCTAATGGAAATTTAAAAATGGATACTAATAAAGGGATTAAAGAATATTATAGAATATAATTATTTATAAGTTAATATAGAATTTTGAATTCTTGATATTTACCATTCTGAAGTTGTCATGCTGAGCTTGTCGAAGTATTTTCAGAATTTTATATTGTTGTAAGTCATTATTTAAAGGAATACATTGAAATGGATTTAATGGGATGGATAACATTTTATATGGTTAAACCGAATTCACTTACTTAATAATCATATTTATCTAACCATCGTTTTTTTAAAAAATCACGCATTGTATTTTCTCTAGAATTATTTCCAGGTTCAAATAATTTGGTAGAAGCAATTTCGTCAGGTAAAAATTCTTGTTTTACAAAATTGTTATCATAACTATGTGCATATTTATAGTCTTTACCATAATTTAGTTCCTTCATCAATTTAGTTGGGGCATTTCTTAAATCCAGCGGAACGGATAAATCCCCAGTATCTTGCACTAATTTTTGTGCTTTTTTAATAGCTTCATAACTAGCGTTACTTTTTGCAGAACTTGCTAAATAAATAGCACATTGACTTAAAATTATTCGTGCTTCAGGAAAACCAATAGTAGTAACTGCTTGAAAAGCATTATTAGCCATAATTAAAGCTGTAGGATTCGCATTCCCAATATCTTCAGAAGCTAAAATAAGCATTCGCCTAGCAATAAATTTAACATCCTCGCCACCTTCAATCATTCTTGCTAACCAATACACAGCAGCATTAGGGTCACTTCCGCGAATAGACTTTATAAATGCAGAAATAATATCATAATGTTGCTCTCCAGTTTTATCATATAAAACGGTGTTTTTTTGAATTTTAGATAAAACTAAATCATTGGTAATTACAATTGGTTCATCTTCTGAATTTACAACTAATTCAAAAATATTTAATAATTTCCTGGCATCACCACCAGAAATTTTAAGCAACGCTTCCGTCTCTTTTATTTCAATATTTTTGGAAGAAATATAAGCATCTTCCGTTAAGGCTCGCTGTAATAAATTTTCTAAATCTTTTTTGCTAAACGAATTCAAAATATAAACCTGACAACGAGATAGTAGTGCAGGTATTACTTCAAAACTAGGGTTTTCAGTAGTAGCACCAATTAAGGT
>JGI24024J18818_10000305_pt1 | contig 17774 bp, 16 predicted proteins | sample Cruoilmetagenom2_FD_18818 | JGI IMG/M metagenome (IMG submission 18818) | reverse complement strand
ACCATATGGTCTTTTGTCGGATCGAATTCACCCGAAGCCACCCCCTCTTCGATACGTTTTTTTGCCTGTTTTATAATGCTGACAGACTGTTTAAGTTCTTCGAACAGCATGACAAAGCGGTCATACGATGTACCATTCTCCTGAGTAATATACTTCAGATCTACTTCATCATACGCAGCATACGGTTCATCTAAACGTATATCGGTTTTCACACCGCTGCCGCGTGCCACAATGCCGCTCAAACCATACGTTTCAATTTCATCCGCACTCAGTTTTCCTACCTGCTTTGCCCGAATTTCCATCGTAGGGTTTTTAACAAAAATATGATACACCTCATCGATACCTTCATCAAACTTATCCACTGCCTTTTGAAGTTCATCAAACATTGCCATATCCAGACCGTAACGGACACCGCCGGGTTCTATCGCAGCTGTAGCGATACGTGCACCGCTGTAGGATTCCAGAAAATCAAGGAAGAATTCACGCATATCCATATTCCACATGAACAGTGTGTGCAAACCAAGATTGTTGAAAAAACCGCCAAGTCCCATGACATGAGACGAGACTCTGGCAGTTTCACCCAAAAGTACACGCATCCATTTGGCAAAGGGAGTGATCTGCGTACCTGCTATCTCTTCGACAGCCATACTGTACCCGACCATTGAGTTGATATTGTCCATAAAACATAAACGTTCCACAGCTACAATGGCACCGACAAAATCTTTTTTCGTTACCAAATGTTCAAGTGCACGCCACACATACCCAATATCAGGATCTATGCTAATGATATCTTCACCATCCGTATGAATTCTGAGGCGTATGGGTCCGCTTGCCGGATGTGTAGGGCCCCAGTTGAGTACCATTTCAGAGCTGTCGCTATCAAGATTTATTTCATTATTTTCCTGCTCACTTTTAAATGAGTCGACGATGATCTGCATATTGTTCATCACATCTTTTTCATGTTTATCCCAGTCAAAATCTCTTCTAAAAGGTGTCTTGCCTGTAAAATCCTCTGACGCAATAATAGGACGAAGATCCGGATGCTCTGTAAATCTGACACCAAACATGGAAAACGCTTCACGTTCATGCCAGTTTGCTGAAGGGAAATCAGGTGTCAGTGAAGCTATTTCACACGCCTCTAATGTCCGGGGGATATCACACTTCAACCAAAGATTACGCTTGGTTTGAAGATCTTCAAAAAAGTAATTCAGTTCGATCGTTTCTGTCTCGGGAAAGTCTGTGGGAGATACTGTACTTAAAGAACGAAGCCCCTCTTCTTTTAATGCCTTGGCTACCTCTAAAAGATCATCAGAAGAAGTCAGTTTTGTCTTGATCCATATCTTTTTATAATCCTCAACATACTCTGTTGAAAACTTCTCTAAAATAGTTTTGATATTCTCCATTAAAAGTCCATTTCCTTCCAAAGGCCGCCCTGACTTGCGGCACTTGGTATCTTGTCCTTGATCTTTTGCTTGATCTGTTCAAGACCTTCAATGATCGCTTCGGGTTTGGGAGGACAGCCCGCGATAAATACATCTGCGGGCAGAATTTCTGTCGGGTTTTTAATGACAGAAAGTGAATCATTATAGGGACCTCCGTCATACGAACATGCCCCCAGTGCCACAATATACTTTGGCTCAGGCATCTGTGCATAGGTACGCAGGAGTGAAGGCAGGATCTTTTTGCTGACCAGACCTGTGATCATCAAAATATCAGCCTGTCTTGGTGTAGGGGTAGGCAGATAGCCATACCTTTCCCAGTCATAACGCGGACCCATAGCAGCTGCCATTTCCAGAGAACAGCACCCTGTACAAAAGTGTGCCATCCAGAGACTTTCACTCTGAGCATAATTAAAAAAATCAAGAATTTTCAGCATAACGGTGCTCCTTCATAGCAATAATAATCGCAACAGCCATAATCACGGCAAACAGTGCCGCCATTAACGAGGCATGCCTGGAATCTGCATAAACAAAAAGTGTAAAAAAGAGTCCTGTCATATCTGCCACAATAAACATAATGGCATAGACAAAAAAACTAAAATTTGCTTTTTTAGGCACAGAACTACTGATAGGCAAGCCACACTCAAAATGGTCATTTTTAATAGGATCAGGTTGAAAAGGGGCAATAGAGATCCCCAGGAGGTAGAGTAGAAAGACAGCCAATGTTACACCAGCTGCATAAATCAAAAAGGTTTCCATCATTTCTTCTTTCTCGTATGTTTATATTTATAGTATAACAAAAACATTGATCTTTTGTCTATATAAAAAAACAGCTATCAAAATTCTATTAATGTATCACTACTATATAACAAAAATATAACAAAGATCTTCATCAATTAAAATTGATAAGAAGCGATGATCCTTAAATAATTGACATCACTTTTCTCATTCTTATACTCCAGGTTTTCATAACGCACAAACAAGGAAGTATCCGTCTTGTACCTGTGTCGCCAGTGCATATAATAAGCATCAAAATCATCACCTCTGCTGTCTTTTGTTCGTGTATTGGTAAAGGTAAAGGCCAGTTCACTTTGCCCCCATTTAGTAAGAGGAAAGTCATAACTGCTTTTCAGCATCCATGTCTCCGGCTTATAATTTCCTCGTCCATTGGCAACCATCGAAGTCGTAAAAACATGAGAAAGTCCACCATAGCCTTTAACAATTCCACTGATTCCAAAATTTTGTGAATAGTTTAATGTGATCATCCAATCCTCNGCAGTGTAACCTATTTTTACAGCTACAAGGTCAATATCATCTCCACCATTTTTATTTTTTCTTTCAGCGTACTTTCCACCATTACCACTGTTAAAATATTGTACACTGACACAGAGCAAATTCTCACTGTCAAGCACAAGTTTATAATCCGTTTGTGCTATGAACGTACTGTAAAGGTCGGGTGCATAATAGTAATAGCTGATCAGATCCAAACTGTCAACTCCGGTATAGTTAAAACCGAGCATGGTGATCCCAGAACCTATCTTACCACTGGCACTCTCTTTTTTATATTCATCTGATGTATGGGATCGTATCTGCGAAATATGATAGAGTTGTACTTTTGTATCCCGGGTAGCTTTTCCGGTATATGCGAATCCCTGATAACTCCAGGGTACGATGCGTGTTCTGTCATCGTTCATCATCGGTGTGTTAAGCATAAGATTACCTACTTTTAGTATCCTGTTTTTACCATTCCATCCTATATATGCCTCAGAGTTTACTGTTAATGACTCAGCATTTTTATCGTTATTGAAAAGTGCAGTATCTTCTTTATTTTTATTAGACCCGACAGGCTGAGAAGTGTGAAAACGTACAGAAGCATAAAAAGAGTTATTAGTGTCCGTACTGTATTTTAAGAAACCACCCAAAGCATTGGCGTAGGCATCTTCAGCAGACTTTTTATCAATATCATAGCTAAAGAGTTTGATCTGACCATGCACCGAACCCTGTGCAAATGCTTCAGTGATCCCCGATTCAGCCATGAGAAAAAACGGGCTGAAAAATAAAGCGCATAAAGGGTGCAAACGCATCATTATTTAACTGTTAAAAGACATAATCTATATAAATACGCGCATCGACAAAGTTATCGTTGACGGTACTCAATTCATATCCGTGTATGGCTTTATAGGCATCGAAGTCATAATCTGTGCGGAAGTCATCATAAGCAATTCTCAATTGGATACTCAAACCATCCATTTGGGTAAAGATACCAAAACCCTGATCTTTGCTAAAAGAGTAACGCAAGTCAAAAGTAGCTTCCGTTCTATCTGCTGTAGCATCTATCATCAGAAGATTATCCGGCATATCATAGTCTGCATATCTAAAACGAATGACTGTACTGTCCAAAATATCTAGTGCACCAAGATCAAACTGAGCTCCGATACCCACTGATTTGGTACCGGCAAGCTCAGAATCCTGAACTTGAAAAGAGTTGAACATTTGCGGTGTACCCCAACGTACAAAGAGTGTACCGGAGTCATATGAATCTTCATTGTAACTTACTTCATTGTATGCGGCAAAAAAGACCATACCATTCGTAGTTGATGCCTGTGCTTTCAGTCCGTAAAACCAGGTATCAATATGACCTGCAACACTGTCACCAACATCCTGCTGGTTGGCATACTGTCCTGCCAAAGTAATTTTCCAAAAATCCGTCGCCTCAATATCGTATTGAGCGTAAAGATAAACGGTATTGACAAAATCGCTTACATAATAATCCCAGGCTTCCACTTTCCAATTGTCTTGACCATAGAGTGCACTCAACATACTCATGGATTTAGATGAACCGGTATACTCTCCATCTCCAATATAATCTAAGGGATTATATTTTCCTCTAATATTTGTTTTAATGGTATCACCGTTAGCATCTGTTACTCTTCCTACTTTTACCCTTGCAGAACGTACCATGCCATTAAAGTCCTCAGCATTTCTGTCTTTCATTTGTGTAATGTACGCAAGATTTACTTTCAGATCTTCTATAGAAGTATTTTCATAAATAGCACCTTCATGCGTAAAGGGTGTCATACGGATGTTGGAAAGAGAGACAAATCTGTAATTTGGCATCTCCTGTCTACCCACTTTCACTAAGTGTTCAGCATTTTGATACTTTAAAAATACTTCTCCTAAAACATTATAAGAGTCTTGATCATGATCTTCAGGCTCAGCAAGTCCTCCCAAACCTGCTCTTTCCTGTGAATTATTTCCCAAAAAAGGATTGGAGGTGTAAAAAGTGGCTCCCGCAGAGAAATTAAATAAAGGTGCTGTTTCATACCCTAAATATCCACCCAGAGCAGAATATACCTGTACTTTTCCACGAGGAACAAACAATTCACTGTCTTCAATGGTAAAATAAGAACTGTCTCTGTGCTGTGCGCCGTAACGGAGCAAACCTTTTACTTTTCCCTTGCTAAAAGCTTCAGCAATGGTTTCTGCATTTGCAGATAGTTCAGAGTCCGCGTCTGCACTGACTGACAGTGAATCTCCGGCTAATTTTACTGTTTCAACTTTTTCTGTTTTCTCTGCAGCAAAGGCTGAAGTACCTATAATAAACAGTGCCGTAACGGCACTGAGATAATGATTTTTCCTCATCTTTCTCCCCTTTTTTTGTCTGCTTTAGGTAACCAGTAATATCCACGCTGTACCCACAGTAAGGAATACAACCGTGTTCACTAAAGTGACAATACCACCAACTCTATAGATCTCGCCTGCTTCCAAGTAACCACTACCCACGTAAATAACATTCGCAGAGGAACCTTGCGGCGTGATGATCGCATTGAAGTTGGTTGCAAAAAGAAGCATGAGTGCCATAAGTTCTGCCGGTACACCTGCCCCTACTGCAACACCCAAAAATACGGTGAAAAGTGCCAGCATCTGGGCTGTCTGAGAGACAAAGAAGTAGTGTATGAGCACATACGCAATGATGAGTGATACATAAGCAAGAGGCCATGACCATCCCTCTACCATTGTTGCGGCATTATCTCCAACCCACCCCATAAAACCAAATTTATTAAGATACACAGACATGCCATAGAGAATAGCGAACCAGACAAGTGTACCCAGAGCCTGACCTTCTCCACTAAGATCTTTCATCGTAAAGATATTGCTAAGCATCAAAATACCCAGTCCAAGGAAAGCAACGGCTGTTTTATTGATCTCAGGGACGAAGGATGAAGCGATCCATAAACCAACCATACCTACAAAGACTGCTGCCATGATCCACTCATTTTTGTGGACAGGACCCATTTTATCAAGAGCATCCTGTGCAATTTGTGGTGCATTCGGCGTCTCTTTTACCTCCGGAGGATACACTTTTAAGAGTACACGCGGTAAAAGAAAATAGAGTACAAGAACCGGAACGGATGCTGCAATAGCCCATGAACCATAAGTGATATTGACACCAAACNCTTTAGCCATCTTCGCTCCGGCAGGATTGGCCGCCATTGCAGTAAGCCAGAGAGAAGANGAGATCGTAAGCCCTGCCATAGAAGACATCATCAAATAAGAACCCANTTTTTTACGTGTCCCNTCTGCTACTTTAGACCCACTGTCTGCCGCTAAGGCATTAACGATAGGAAACAATACACCCGATCTGGCTGTATTACTCGGAAAAGCAGGTGCAACGAACATATCTGCTGCAATAATAGAGTAAGAGAGACCCAGACTCGTTTTTCCAAATTTTCGGATGATCAAAAATGCGATCCGTTTTCCCAAACCAGACTTGATCACACCACGGGCAATGAGAAATGCCACAATAATCAGAAGGATCCAATCCTCTGCAAAACCGCTGAATGCCTGTTTTGCTGTCAGAGTACCCGTAAGAATGGCAGCGTACCCGTAAGAATAGCAGCGGATACCCCAAGTATGGCAGCAGTAAAGATAGGCATAGCATTCAGTATCACGGCAAAAATAGCGGTAATAAAAATAGCAAAGAGATGCCAGGCCGTTTGAGATGTAAATTTCAGATCCGAAGCCGGCAGAGTGCTGATATAAGTTTCAAGTCCTGAAGGTACAGGGAAGAACCATAAGATAAGACCAAATATCAGAACCACTATTTGCAAGTGGTGCTGCTGCAAGGTTTTTTTTGGATGATGTGACATATTTTTCCTTTATTAAGTTCAATATTTATTGTACATTAATAATCTATCAAAACTCTGTCATTTTGAATATTTCATAAGATTTAATTATATTATATTTTAAAACCCTATAGAAAACAAATTAACATGATCATTGTATGAATGCTTCTACCATCCACTCTTTTTCAACCAAAAGTGTTTCATCTGAAAACACTTGTCCTACAAATTTATCTCCAATATTATAAGTACCTACACCCTTGGGTGTGCCACTCATGAGTATATCATTGTCTTCCAGGGTCATAAAACTTTGTATCTCAGAGAGCATGGTATCTGGCTTATACATCATCAGATCATAGGTGGCAAACTGTACCAGTACATTATTGACAGTCAGCTTCATGTTCAGTGTAGAGACATCATCACAAACCGTTACAAAATCACTTAACACCGCGGAGTGGTCAAATGCTTTGGCTCTCTCCCAGGGTAAGCCTTTGGCTTTTAGGTGGTTTTGGATATCCGCATGCGTCAGATCAAGTCCAAATCCTACAGCCTCTATCTTTGCATCGTGTATCAGAAAACAGATCTCACCTTCAAAACGACACTGCTCTGAAAAATAGTAAAGTGTATCACTTATGGCAGAGTTCGGTTTGTTGAACACCACCATAGATGAAGGGATCTCATTACCCAACTCTTTGATATGTTCTACATAATTTCGACCTATGCAGACTACTTTTGATACTTCAAGCTTTTGATTTTTATAGTTTATTGTTTTCATTATTTATTCTAACCAATCATTACTTTTATTCTCAATTAAATGCAGTTCCACCCCAACTTTCTTATGGTATAATAAAAATAATAATTAGAAAGGAATCAGCCATGTTAAAAGATTTGATTTATATAGGATTGGGAGGTGCGCTTTTGGCCAAAGAGAAAGTGGAAGAAGAGCTCAATGAACTGGTTGAAAAAGGAAAGCTGAACAAAAAAGATGCACAGGATTTCATCGACAAAGCCAAAGTCAAAGGTGAAGACGAGGAAAAAGAGTTCAAGGCACATCTAAAAGAAGTGATCAAAGAGACACTTGAAGAGATGGGTGTGGCTACCAAAGAGGATATCCAAACACTACTAAAAGAAATGAAAAAGTAAACCATTGAAACTCTCAAACTATTCACCAGGTCGTGTTTGGCGGGTTTTCGTTTTTCTTATGACCATTTTTCTGCTGATCAAGCATAAAGAACGTTTTCTTTTTTTTAAGCCTCAATCCCCGGAAGCACTTAAAACAAGTATCAATGAACTCGGCGCAAGTTTCATTAAGCTGGCACAGGTACTGGCAACACGAGCCGATCTTTTTGATGATGTTTATCTCACAGAACTACGCTCTTTGCATGATGAGATCCCTCCCATGTCATCCGGGGATTTTCAGAAAGTCTATCAAAGTGCCTTCCCTGACGAAGAACCTTTTAAACATTTTGAAGAAACACCTATTGCCTCTGCCTCGATCGGAGAAGTGCATGAAGCCTGGCTAAAAAGCGGTGAGCATGTGGCCGTAAAACTCAGACGTTACCGGATCGTTCCCCAGGTTCGTGCCGATATCCGTATCCTTACATTTTTCAACCGTATCTTCAGACCGCTCTTTTCGCACTATACCAAAAACTCCATGGATGCACTGATCGCCGAATTTTCCGATATGATCCTCAAAGAAGTGAGCTTTCAGCAGGAGCTTTCCAATCTCAAGAGTTTTTCTGTCACGTATGAAAAGAGCGGTATCATTTTTCCCACACCCTATGAAAAATATTGCAGCGATGATGCGATAGTCATGAGTTTTGAAGAGGGTATGCGTTTTGACGACAGAGAAGCATTGATGGAAAATGAGATCGATTTTTATGCAACGATGGAAAAGCTGATCGTTTTCTATACCGAGCAAATGCTTCTCAACGGCTATTTCCATGCTGATCCCCATCCCGGAAATCTTCTGATCCGAAAAGACGGGACACTGGTACTACTGGATTTTGGTATGGTCAAACGTATCAGCAATCCGGCACGTATTGCCATTATTGAGATGGTCAAATCGGCACACGAACAGGATTTTGAACTTTATATCTCCAGCTGTAAGCGTCTGGGAGTCATCGCCTATGAAGCACCACAGGATCAGATGACCGAGCTGGCACAGCGAATGTTTGACATCTTTGGAGATGATTCACTCGATGCGATAAGTATGCAGGAACTTGCCTTTGGTGTCATGGCTTCGATGCGCGATTTTCCCTTTAAACTCCCTCAGGAAGCTGTATACATCCTGAGAGCCTCTGCCATCATCGAAGGTCTTGGCACTACCTATATCGACAACTTTAACGGGGTCAAGGATATTTTGCCAATTCTCCAAAAAAATATCCCCAGGGCTTTAGGTGCCGACAATGGCATACTTGAAGCTCTGACTGACGAGATGGGATCACTTCCTTTGACTCTCAAACAGGTACGTACATCCATACAGAAACTCAGTGAAGATGAGATACGGGTACATCTTAGTGAGAGGCAGTTGGAGTGGTTGGAAAGCCGTATGGGAAACCGTATCTCTGCATTTAAGAGTTCTCTACTTCTTATTGTACTTGCTTTTTTTCTACTGGCTTTGGATCCATCTTTAAAACTCTATGCCATAGGTATTTTTACAGTGGGAGCAATTAGACTGATGTATAAATAGTCAGATCATGTCACTACATTTAAGTTTTTTTGAGGCACAATAGATATTAGAGAATAATAAATCAGAGGATAATTAATGTCAATGGCCGAACAAACAAAAAAGATCTTACTGGCACTTTTTTTGGGACTGATCGCATTTATTGCGATGATAACATTCTTTACGCTCCCACAGTCACTCATGGTAGCAGCCATCGTCCTTATGGTCACACTTTGGACAAATGAAGGCTTACCACTTGCGGTGGTTTCCCTCTTACCCATCGTTCTTTTCCCTGCTTCTGGTGTTTTATCAACAAGAGAGGCAGCCGTTAACTATGCCAACCCTATCATCTATCTCTTTTTAGGTGGTTTTCTCATCGCAATTGCTGTAGAAAAAACCGGCCTGCACAAGATCATAGCCAACAAAATGCTGGGACTTTTCCCAAGCAGTACCCGCGGGATCATCTTTGCACTGATCATCACCTCAGGGCTTTTAAGTTCTGTACTTTCCAATACCACTACCACTCTCCTTCTGCTTCCTATCGCACTCTTTCTGACTGAAGATGTAAAACTTAAAATGCGCCTGGCATTAGGAATCGCATACGGGGCAAGTATCGGAGGTATCCTGACACCTATCGGTACACCGCCAAACCTTATACTGATGGGGATCATGGAAGAGTTGGGTATGGAAGCTATACCTTTTGCACAGTGGATGTATATGGTTGCACCCTTAGTATTCATTATGTTTATCGTTGTAGGTTTTATTATGAGTCTTGGACTTAAAGATGTACATATTGAAGCAGATCTTACAACCGAACCTCTCAATGGAGACCAGAAAAAGGTACTCTACGTCATCGGCGGATTGATCGTTTTACTTTTGGTCAATGCACCGATCAAACCTTACTATGGAGGATTGGGTCTGAGTGAACCAGGTATACTCCTTGCCGCAGGACTTATTCTTTTCGCTCCACCTTTTTCCATTTTGAACTGGATGGATGATAAAGATAATATTCCTTACCGTATTATGTTCCTTTTTGGTGCGGGTTTTGCCATTGCAGCGGCATTTACAAAAACCGGAATGGCTTCAGAGATCGCTTCACACCTTGTCACTTTCTCAAATATGCCTATTCTTCTCTTTTTACTGATCATCGCTGCCATGGTCACTTTCACCACAGAGATCACCTCCAATACCGCGCTGATATCCATCATGCTTCCTATCCTCTTTAAAGTAGCAGAACAAACCGGTATCGATGCAACACTTATTATGATGGTCGCAACAGTCTGTGCTTCCTATGCTTTCATGCTTCCTATCGCCACCCCGCCTAATGCCATTGCCATGAGTTCCGGCGTGGTTTCCATCAAAACCATGGCGACTTATGGCATTGTGTTTAATATTTTAGGGATCTTACTTATCGTTTCTGTTGCAAAAACCTTTTGGATCGGGATTCTATAAGTGCTATTGTTTACAGAAGATTCTTTATGAAGATACGTGTTAATTTTGAAAAAAATGATAAGAAAAAAACTTCTACTTCATACTAGCATCTTCGCTTCTGCTTTTTTTCTGGCAACAGGCTGTGTCAAAACCAATTGCCCTCTTCCTGACAAAATAGATGGGCAGGTAACACAAGTACAGCTCACTTCTTACAGGGAATCATCTGACCTCAAACGCAACAGCTGGAATATGGGAGCACTCTGTGCCAACCGCATTACTTTTAAAGAAGGAAAACGAACCTGGACTTTCCTGCTTGTCTGGAACACTTCACATCCCAAAGGACCTTTCTGGTATCTGCCTCATGACAATGAAGAGAGTGCTTTTGATGCTGCGGTCTATGCTGCTGCACACTATGGAGGAGGTTTTCTTGCTGTAGAATCAAACGGTCAACGTCATGTCTCGGGAAAAGATCCCAACAGAAACTTCAAAAAAGATTCCCTTTACAGCAAAACCATTTGTAAGATCATCGATACCTACAAACCGGTACACCTGCCCTACCTGGCCCTACACACAAATGCAGAGGGCCATCTGAAAAATGGCGGTTCCGGTACTGTATCGATGAAAAAACATTCTAAAAATGTGTATGCTTTTCCGGCAGGAAGCATTAAAACAGGTCAGCAAAAAGGCTTGGAAGATGAAGATACAATGATCTACCTTGCCGGGAAAAAAGTAAAACGTGAAAAAGTCAAGAAATTCAATGCTCTGGGACTCAATGTCAAGTTTGAAAAAGTGACTAACAGATCCAATGACAATTCTATGTCCAACTGCATCGTTTTACACAGACACCATGATAACTACATCAATATTGAAACAGAGCATGGAGATCTCAGCACACACAAAAAGATGATAGACAGAGTGATGAAGATCCTAGGTCAAAAGAGTATCTAGCACTCTTGAGCGATAGTCTCACTAAAATGGTCAACTTTAAATCGGGTTTGTGTCAACTGCTCAAAGTCGAGTCTTGCTTTATGGAATTTATACGCAGTCTCACTCCGCTTGATACGAAAAAGAAGCTGGATCATATTTTTTCTATGATAATTTTTTGAATGTTCAAGCGTAACAGCATCTGAAACAGAACTACCCTCCTGCATCATAAACACTTTGTACGCTGCCAACTCATAATAAAACAGATCACTTGCTTTGATCTTATCATAAGCTGAATACTTGATGATCTGTTTCAAAGCATCCATCGGTTGAAGGTAATCATGCCAGACCAGTGTGGTGTAAAATTTGACAACAAAGCCGATATTTTTGATCTTGTCTGATTCAAGCAGTGTAGTGAACTGCCCAAATAGTGAAGGTGTCAGGAAGCGTTCCCTGAATTTGCTGATATCTTTAGCTATCTCCTCATTCTGCGCAGAATCATTCCCATGATTGAACAGTTCCCATTCTCTTGCAAACATGTCATACTGATAAATAATTTTCAGGGAGTCCGAGCTACCCAGTTTGAGATAGGCCATCTCTTCGTTTCCAAGACTGTTCAGCATTGAGAGCGCCTTTTTAAAAAAAGAAAGACTTTTTTCATAACTCACTGCAGGTACATCTTCATCTGTAAATATCTCCCAGGGAGGATTCATCAATCCCATTCCATACTTCTGGGCCAAATAAAGATAACGAAAAACAGCCACAATATTGAGCAGGTCTCCCTTGTGTATTTCAGAGTGAGTAGACAGAAAAATACTAATCTCCGCATAGGAGCTTAGCGCTTTTTTCACAAATTTGCGGATATCCTCAGCATTGAAATAGTCCCGTTGATTTGCCAAACCAAAATAAATAAAAGCACTTTGTATCCTGAAAATACTCTGTACAGTAAGATCTTTTTGGGCGAAAGCAAAGGCATCAATGGTGTGGGCTTGTGTTTGCAACTGCTGCACATAGTCCTGCCTTGAAATTTCATGGCTGATCAAAAGATCTTCAAGATCTTCTACCTTTTTTACAGAAGCATCATAGAGAGGATAGCTTTGGGATCCAAGTGCATCCAGGATTGCTTTGACCGGGAGATACTCTTCATGATGCAGCACTTCAAAACGTGCCTGTTCCGTATCGATCTGAAGACGCTCAAACTGTTCTTCTATGTTCTGCATGCTATCTGAAAGTAGTTTCCACTGTACCGTGATCTTGGCGTTTCGTCCGGATCCTTTGGCCTGAATGTTATAATTGTTTGTATGCTCCATCGATGACCAGAGACTTTCAAAAGTGGTATGCAGCTGAATTTCAACATTGAAATAATCTTTAAGTTTTCGCAGTACCTCTCTGCTGCTGTCTCCGGGTTCAAGTGTTGTAAAAATATTATTTGGATCAACAGGAATGGTATCCTTTTCACCTGAAACCTTTGCATCAAAACGGGGATTAAAGAACGTATGATCACAATGAAGCCCCCGATAACCGCTTTTCTTTTCCACCCTGTAAAATCCGTACAAAAGGTGATCATCCGTCCGATTGTCATATTCAAAATAATTATATAATGTACGGGCTACCCACTCTTTTTCATAAGGGTAGGAACAGACAAAAAGCATACCTATCAGATCATGAAGCACACCCCCTTTCAGAAAGATCTTCAAAGGTTCCTCAAGTACTTTTGGATCTTTAATCCCCAACTTGATGATTTTTTTGATCACAGAGTCGGTATATTTGTATCGTATCTTGATCGTATTTACTCCGGAGTATTCCAAAACTTTGATCTCTCTGCTGGCAGGAAGCTGCTTCTCCAACTCCTGAAAATATGTGAGCAGACTTTCCGTATATCTGGGGAGTACACCTTTAGGTTCAACTCTCCCTTTTCCTGTAATCACTTCATCATCGATACCCACGAGTTCATAATACACTTCCATACACCGGAGTATATTTTCTTTAAAGCGGGGAAAAACATTTTCATCGATGATATCTCCTGCATTTTGATCAGCCAGCGTTTGATCGATGAGAGGGAGCAATGCCTCCAATGGTCGGTAATGTGTTTTAGGTAAAAAGTGCTGAATGCCTATATATGAATGCATGTTTATCCTATGAAGTATTGTTATGATATTATAATCTAAAATAAAAAAAGGCTCATTATGTCTCCTGAAAGTATCTATATTGCTTCCACCCAGCCACGTGCAGGAAGCTTGATCATCGCCATTGGATTGATGGAAATGCTCAAAGGAAGATATGAACACGTTGCCTTTTTTCGCCCGATCATTCCTGATGGAGAAGAGAAGGAGAACGATATTGAATTTATGCGCAAACATTTTGAGCTTGACATCTCTTATGAAGACTGTTGCGGATTTAAAATCAGTGAGTATACCGAAGCCTATGCTAACGGAACAGAGGAAGAGCTCCATAAATCTTTAATCTTCAAAGTCAAGCAACTGCACAAAAGCTATGACTTTATCCTGATAGAAGGATATCCCCGTAATGTCTTTGCTTCTGTTTTTGATTTTGATATCAACCTCAAGATCGCCAGGAATATGGGTACTGTTTTTGCACCTGTACTCAATGCACAGGGAAAATCATCTTCTAAGATCATACAGGAGATACAGATCATATCTGAATCCATTGAGGCAGAGGGCTGTACTCACCTTACCACCTTTGTTAACCGCTGTAATGACAAAATACTCGACAACATCAGGCAACGTATAGCTGTGGCACAAATAAATGAACCAATCTATCTCCTGGCTGAGATAAAAGAGCTTGATACACCTACCCTCGCCCAGATCATCAAGCTACTTGAAGCAGAGGTCATTATGGGAAGCCCTGAACAGATGCAGCATCTTGTCTATGGCAATAAAATTGCGGCCATGGGTGTTGAAAATTACCTTTCCCATATCAATAATGGTGACCTTGTCATAGTCCCCGGAGACCGTATCGATATCATCCTTGCTTCTCTTCTCTCTTTTTATACCAACAATCATCCCAATATTGCAGGGATATTCCTCAGCGGAGGGATCACACCCAACAAGATCATTATGAAATTACTGGAAGATTTTGGGGAGATCCCTATTCCTATCCTGAGGGTCGAGAAAGACAGTTACCAGACAGCCATAGCATTGGACAAAGTGGTAACCAATATCACGGCAGAGAGTACACGTAAGATCAGCATGGCAAAAGGTCTCTTTGATGCTTCTGTCGACAAAGCAAAAATAGGTGAAGTCTTCAGAAGCTCTTCAAAAGAGATGGTGACACCTATGATGTTTCAATACAGACTCTTTGAACGCGCCAGGGAACAACGTCAAAAGATCGTTTTACCCGAAAGTGCGGATGAACGTATTCTCAGAGCAGCTGAAATTCTGATCCACAGAGATATTGTTGATCTTATTCTTCTGGGTGACAGAAAAGTCATTGCGCATCAGGCTGTTCAAATGGGACTTGATATCAGAAAGGCAGAGATTTTTGATCCCCAGGAGAGTAACCTGAGAGAAAAATTCTCACAAACATTCTACACGATGAGAAAAGAGAAGGGATTGACACTTGACGCAGCCAAAGATGCGATGATCCATCCCAATTACTTCGCAACCATGATGGTCTATGAAGGCTTGGCTGACGGTATGGTCTCCGGTGCCACACACACCACAACCGATACCGTGCGCCCTGCCCTTCAGATCATTAAAACAAAAGCAGATATTTCCATTGTCTCAAGTGTGTTTTTCATGTGTCTGGATACCCGGGTCCTTGTCTACGGGGACTGTGCCATCAACCTTGATCCTTCTGCGGAAGAGCTGGCTATGATCGCTATCTCTTCTGCAGATACTGCTGCACAATTCGGTATTGAACCCCGGGTAGCAATGCTCTCTTACTCTACTGGTACTTCAGGTACAGGGCCTGAGGTCGAGAAGGTGAGAAAAGCAACACACCTGGCACAATCTCTGCGACCTGATCTTCTCATCGAGGGCCCTATCCAGTATGATGCCGCCATCGATGAGAAAGTAGCTAAAAAGAAACTTCCCGACAGTCAGGTAGCAGGACGTGCCACAGTTTTTGTCTTCCCTGATCTCAATACGGGGAATAACACATACAAAGCAGTACAGCGTTCTACCGGTGCACTTGCCATCGGTCCGGTACTGCAGGGACTTCGACTCCCTATCAATGATCTCAGTCGTGGCTGTCTGGTCGATGATATCGTCAATACCGTTGCCATCACTGCCATTCAGGCACAGAAGGACAGTGCCCAGTGAAAATTCTAGTCCTGAACTCAGGCAGTTCTTCTATCAAATGCCAATACTTTATCGATCAAAAAAGTATCGCCACTGCCTTGATCGAACGCATAGGAGAAGAGGTGAGCCATAGTAAGATATGCTACAATGGAAAGGTCTTCACATACAAAGACCCGGTCTCAAATCACCAGCAAGCTTTTGACACACTCTTTTCCCTGCTAAAAGAATCACACGCTCTCTCTTCCATAGATGACTTGAATGCTATCGGTCATCGCGTGGTACACGGCGGCTCTGATTTTTCAGAACCGGCACTGATCACCAAAGAAGTGATCGAAAATATCCGTTCTCTCATTCCTCTGGCTCCCCTGCACAACCCAGCCAATCTCCAAGCTATCGAGATCATCGCCAAGGCACACCCGGATCTGTCTCAGGTTGCTGTTTTTGATACTGCATTTCACCAGACCATGCCAGAACATGCTGCACTCTACCCTATCCCCTATGAACTCTACCAGGAGTCCAACATCAGACGGTACGGCTTTCATGGTACCTCCCATGCCTATGTGGCCAAAGAAGCAGCAAAAATGATGGGGAAAGATCTCAATAGACTGAATCTCATCACTTTGCATCTGGGGAATGGTGCCAGTGCTACAGCTATCAGGTCAGGCAAAAGTATCGATACCTCTATGGGTCTGACACCTTTGGAAGGATTGATGATGGGAACACGCTGTGGAGACATTGATCCGGCCATCATCCCTTTTCTCTCTCATACTCATAAAATGAGTATAGAGAGCATCGACAAGATGCTCAACAAAGAGAGTGGTTTAAAAGGTATCTGTGGTACCAATGACATGCGTGAAGTCATCACACAGACAGAAGAGAACGATCCCCTCTCTCTACTCGCACTGGAAATGTATACGCACAGGATCAAAAAATATATCGGAGCCTACACTGTTCTATTGGAGTCTCTTGATGCGGTCATCTTCACAGGAGGTATAGGAGAACATGCCAAAAAAGTGCGTGAAATGGTCTGTGAAGGGCTGGAAGCATCTATTGGATTAAAACTTGACAGTGAAAAAAATCAGAGAAGTGAAACAGAGAATCGTGCGATCCATGAAAGAAAAAGTAAAATAAAACTTTTTGTCATTCCCACCAATGAAGAGTTGGAAATAGCAGTTCAAACAGAAAATGTGCTAAGGAAAAGATTTAAAGTGATTTTTTAGCTTCTTCTGCTTTTTTACAAAAGATCTCTGCTCTATGTTCATAAGAAGCCAGACTGGCAGCAGCAAGTACATCATCTCTGATATCGTTTTTATATTTTTCAACTTTCGCTGTAAAGATCTTACATAATCTTTCATTTTCTGCATATTCTGCTTTTTTTGAAGCAGCTTCATCCGTATTGTCGTAAAAACCGCTGAATGCAAATGTACTTATGAGTGTGATTAAAAGTATTTTTTTCATAGTAAATCCTTTTGCTTTATAGTTAATTATAGTAAAAGAGACTTAAAATAAAATTATAAATATAAGAAGAAAAGGTTATGAATAGGTTTTTTCTTGCCTACTCCCAAAGGAGTAAGCAAGTAGAAAAGGAAAGAGGAGACTATCCAACCATCGCTTCAAGTTCATCTTTGGAAACTTTGTTGAAGTTTAAATATTTATAAATTTCGTCAGTCATCTCTGGTTTAATTTTGTTTTGAACGATCTCAAGATATTCAGCAGCAGTTGGTAATGCACCTTTAAGTGCAACAACAGCAGCAAGCTCTGCAGAACCAAGGTATACTTGTGAACCTTTACCAAGTCTATTATCGAAGTTTCTTGTAGATGTTGAGAATACCCAAGCATTCTGTGCAACAGCAGCTTGGTTACCCATACAGAGTGAACAACCAGGAATCTCTGTTCTAGCTCCAGCCATACCAAATACTGAGTAATA
>JGI24024J18818_10000304_pt1 | contig 17784 bp, 21 predicted proteins | sample Cruoilmetagenom2_FD_18818 | JGI IMG/M metagenome (IMG submission 18818) | reverse complement strand
ATATGAAACAGACATGCACTGAAACAAGGCGTAAGCTCTGGAGCATGCTACAAACATCTTTATATTTTGTGGGGGGCGCGCCCTCGCGGCTAATTTAAATTCAGGTAAAAGAGGAAAGTTAAAAGTTAGAAAAACCTAAACTCAAAATCTACTAGAGTTCAACTTTCTACTTCCCACTTTCCCCCTGATTCTTCGCCGCGAGGGCGCGCCTCCCACAGTGTTGAATAAAGTTATATAATCCACCCTCATGTCAGGAACATTTCTTTACCTGAGCACACTGAAGTATGCTGCAGTCGAAAATCACCTTATAAGAGTATAGATAGATGACCAAACATATAGGAATCCTCACTGCCGGTGGTGACAGCCCTGGCCTGAACGCAGCAATTCGCGGCGTCGGCAAGGCGGCACAAGGCAACTATGACATGCGCATCATTGGGTTCCGTGATGGCTTTCGTGGATTGATGGAAAACAGGACGATCAGTCTTGAAGGCGGAGTTCTGTCAGGCATTCTTACCGTTGGCGGCACCATACTGGGCACCAGCCGTGACAAGCCGAACAAGATGAAGGTAGGCGGCAAAACAATGGATATGACCGATTCCATTGTTGAGAATTATGAGGCCAATCATCTTGACGCACTTGTCTGCCTGGGTGGTGGGGGTACGCAAAAGAACGCCTTGCTGTTGAAGCAGAAGGGACTGAATATCATTACCATGCCGAAGACCATCGATAATGACGTGGCAATGACTGATACCACATTCGGTTTCGACACCGCGCTGGGCATTGCCACCGATGCCATCGACCGCCTGCACAGCACGGCACACAGTCATCACCGCATCATAGTGGTAGAAATCATGGGACACCGGGCAGGCTGGCTGGCGCTGGGATCAGGCATTGCAGGGGGCGCGGATGTCATCTTGCTGCCTGAGATTCCCTATCAGCTGGAAGCTGTGGCCGATGCCATCACACATCGGGTCAAGAACGGTAAAAATTTCAGTATTGTGGCTGTTGCAGAAGGGGCCATGTCTACCGATGAGGCCAGTGTTGTAAGAGGACTCGAACAGCGTATCGCTGATGCAGAAGCGGCAGAAGACAAGAAAGCACGAAAGCAGGCTAAACAGGAACTGCGTCAGCTCGAAGCAAACCGCAGTGATCACACTTTACAGTTAGCCCATCAGCTGGAACAGCTGACCGGCCTCGAATCCCGCCCCAGCATCCTTGGCCATCTGCAGCGCGGCGGCACGCCTTCTGCAGCAGACCGACTACTGGCCACACGCCTGGGTACTGCATGCGCAAGCCTGATAAATGATGGTGTCAGTGGTGTGATGGTCGCTGCTCGTGGTGAAAGCGCCGTTCCCGTGTTGCTGGAAGATGTTGCTGGAAAGAAGAAGCTTGTGCCTGCTGATCACCCGTGGATTGAAAGCGCCCGGCTTGTTGGAGTTTCTTTCGGGGATTGAAGGTAATACACAGGGGATAAGCAAGGCTATTCATCAATATACTGTAGGAGCACTGCCTTTAGCCTTTAGCCTTTAGCCTTTAGCCTTTAGCTGTTACCTTTAAGCTTTGTGTAACACCCCCGCACTATTAACGTGCATAGTCTGTCCCCCCTGCACATGGAAAGTGCATTCAGCATTACCTCCTATATAACTTTCTACTAATATTTAACCAGAAATGCCATTGGCACAGCTCTTGCATTAATCCCACTATTACTATTTATTTTTCAGGGCAATGCAATGTCAGAGTCAAAAATTAATCTATTCTCATTTAGCGGCAAGACGCGAACCCTGCACCTGACCTGGTTCGCCTTTTTCCTCAGCTTCATGGTCTGGTTCAACCATGCACCATTGATGGCCTCAATCAAGGAAACCTTCGACCTGACGGCTCAGGAGGTCAAGGCACTACTTATCATAAATGTCGCGCTGACTATTCCGGCACGAATCATTGTTGGGGCACTGGTTGACAAAGTTGGCCCACGCATCATGTTTTCCAGCTTATTGTTTATCTCCAGTTTCCTGTGTTTCTTCTTTGCCCTGGCTGATTCCTATCAGATGCTGCTGGCTTCCCGTTTCATGCTCGGTTTTGTTGGTGCAGGTTTTGTCATCGGCATCCGCATGATCGGTGAATGGTTCCCTGCCCGCCAGGTTGGGCTGGCTGAAGGCATCTATGGCGGCTGGGGCAACTTTGGCTCTGCTGCTGCAGCCATGATATTACCGACAGTTGCGCTTTTATACGGCGGTGAAAACGGCTGGCGCTATGCCATTGCAACTACAGGTGGCATCGCACTGATCTACTCTTTTATCTATTACAAACTGGCGCGCAACACACCAAAAGGCTCGACCTATTTCAAGCCCAAAAAGAGTGCTGCCATGGAAGTAACCAGTAAAGGTGATTTTTTCCTTTATCTGGTGATGAATATCCCTATGTATGCCGCATTATCGGTACTGACCTGGAAGCTGGGCCCAGGCAACCTCGGCATACTGCCCGCTACGATCGCAGTGAGTATTTATATAGGACTCGTGGCCCTGTACCTGTATCAGGCCTGGCATATCTGGCTGGTCAACGGTCATGTATTCAAGGAAGAGGTACCTGAAATTCATCGTTACAAGTTCAGGCAGGTAGCAATTCTGGACCTGGCCTACATGGTGACCTTTGGTTCTGAACTGGCTGTTGTTTCTATGCTGCCATTGTTTTTCATGGATACCTTTGAGATATCTCAGGTGACTGCCGGCCTGTTGGCGTCAGGTTTTGCCTTTATGAATCTGGTTGCCCGCCCTAGTGGAGGTTTCTTCAGTGATAAATTTGGACGCAGAAAAAGCCTGACCATTCTGATTACCGGTCTCGTAATAGGCTACTTTATCCTCGCTAATATCAACTCAAGCTGGCCACTGGTGCTGGCGGTAGCCGCTACCATGGCATGCTCATTTTTCGTACAGGCGGGTGAAGGGGCCGTTTTTGCTATCGTGCCATTGATTAAGCGTCGTATGACCGGGCAGATTGCTGGCATGGCTGGCGCTTATGGCAATGTAGGTGCCGTTATTTTTCTAACTGTATTTTCATTCGTCTCGCCACAGATCTTTTTCATGGTGATTGCCGCCTCTGCACTGGTAGTGCTGGTTGCTGTTCAATTCCTTGATGAGCCAAAAGGGCATACTGCCGAGGTGCTTGAAGACGGCACGGTACAGATGATTGATGTGGGGTAGAATCGTAGTTCGTAGGAGCGTCGCCCTCGGCGCGATGAACTCAGAGTGTAACGAAATCATGAAAAAAATCGCGCCGAGGGCGACGCTCCTACAGAAGATAACAAGAATCAAAGAGTAAATTTATTGTGGTGAATCTTTAAAGATATGGCCGGCAAACTCGACATAGACTATGCCATTGTCACCGAGAAAGGTGACAAGGATGAAAACGCTGATGCTGCTGATGCCTGCATACCTGATGGCGGGCTGATTCATAGTAAGGGCATAGCGGCCGCTATTGCAGATGGCATGAGTAGTTCTGAAGGTGGCAAGGAAGCTAGCCAGGTCAGCGTTACCGGTTTTCTTACCGACTATTTCAGTACACCGGAATCCTGGACGGTAAAAACATCGGCACAACGTGTGCTTGGTGCATTGAACCGCTGGCTCTATTCACAGGGCCAGGTGCGACATGATTCTGCCCGTGGCATGGTCACCACCTTCAGTGGCATGGTGCTTAAGTCCTCTACCGCGCACCTGTTCCATGTTGGTGATTCTCGCATCTATCAGTTTCGACGCGGTGAGCTTGAACTGCTAACGCGTGATCATCGTGTATGGGTATCTAAGGAGCGTGAATTCCTGTCTCGCGCGATGGGCATTGATGCCAGTATTGATATTGATTATCGCTCCGTAGGTGTAGAGAAAGACGATATTTTCCTCTTCACCACCGACGGCATCACCGGCCATGTTACCGATCACCGCATCCAGGAACTGCTCTATGAGCATGGCAGCAATCTACAGGCCTGCTCCTCTGCCCTACTGTCTGAGTCCCTGCATAACGGCAGCAATGATAATGTTACCTGTCAGTTATTGCGTGTGCTGTCGCTACCACAGGAAACCGAAGACGATATATACCAGAAGATCAACGAATTACCATTCCCGCCCGACCTTAGCCCAGGAATGAAGATTGATGGCTACGAAATTCTGCGTGAATTACATGCTTCACGTCGCAGCGAAGTCTTTCTTGCCGTCGATCAGCAAACGGGTGACAAGCTTATCCTCAAAACACCCTCTGTCAATTACCGTGATAACGCTGAATATCTCGATGGTTTCCTGCATGAGGAATGGGTAGGGCGGCGTATTAAAAATATTCATGTACTTAAAGTTCTGGAACCCAAAGCCCGCCGTTTCCTTTATAACATTTCAGAATTTGTTGATGGCCAGTCGCTGCGTCAGTGGATCGATGATCACCCGCAGACACACATTAATACCGCTCGGGAATATCTCATTCAGATTGCTGATGGCCTGCGTGCATTCCACCGTCTTGAGATGGTTCATCAGGACCTGAAACCAGACAACATCCTGATCGACACTAATGGAACATTGAAGATTATTGATTTTGGCTCAACCCGTGTTGCCGGTACATCCGAAATCTGTAGCAATCTGGATAAAAATATTCCACAGGGAACAATAAACTACACAGCACCGGAATGTATTGATGGCTCAGGCTGCAGCAACCGTTCGGATATGTTTTCTTTTGGTGTCATCGCCTACGAGTTGTTAACCGGCCAATTACCTTATGGCGACAGCGATAAACCCCGCCAGGCAAATAAGTTGAAGTATATTTCCTGCCGTGAACACAATGATCAGCTGGCCTCATGGGTAGATGGCGCATTACGCAAGGCCGTGCATCCTGATCCCAAAAAACGCTACGAAGTAATGACGGAATTTCTACACGACCTCACCCAACCGAATGAAAAGTATGTCGCTTCAGCTTCGCAGCCGTTGCTTGAGCGCAACCCAATGTTGTTCTGGAAAGGATTGTCTGGGCTGCTTGCAGCCGCCTGTTTTTATCTGTTATTCCTGCTCGCAAGTAAATGAGGAATCAGGTTTAGCTGTTGATACTCGTTTGCCTTCGCAGCAACTCTTTATCAACTCTTATTGAACTTTAAGTATGCGTAAAATGCGATAACGCTCCAAACCACACTTCTAAGACTCATTGCGATGACTGTACGAAATTCAAACAGACCGCCATTATAAATATGCAAGTTTAACAAGGCGAAAACCACCAGTGTTGATAAAACAATAATCCCGGCCAGCCACATCGCCCAACGTTGTTTAAACCACAAGCCAACACCTGCAAGAACGTAAAAGAACCCTGCCACAAAATTGAACCAGAGCACAAAAGGCACATAGTTGCCGGCGGCCACACGGTCAGGGCCATCAACAAACAACACCATGCCCCCTGACTTAATCGTTAATAGCCCAAACAATATTGCGACAACACTAACTAGCCAGATGCCAATGGTCCGATTTGATTTAGCAGAATTCATAATAATATTCTCAGATGGTTCAACATATCTTACGCCATTGCAGACTCATCATGGCAAATGGAAGAAATCAGAAAGGTGCAGGGGTCACTTTTCAGATTCTGCAGCAGCATCAATTCTGTATGCAGCATGGCAGGCTACACAGTTCTGCATTAGTTCAGACAGCTGTTCTAATGAATGCTCGGGGTCTTCCAGTTCATCAGCATCCAGTGCCAGCATGTCAAACTTCTTATGCGTATCAAAGCCAAGCTTTTTAAACGACAGCGGTAATTTACCTACCAGCGAACCTGGAACAGCCTGCTGTGCAGCAGCGCCAACTTTGCGTGCTTCGACGGCTATCTGTGCCGAATCCTTTTTACCCACAGCAGCGGTAATCGACTGCACTGCTTCCAGAAATCCCCGCATTTCAGCCAGCACCAGATCACGCTCAGCCGGCTCCAGCAACAGGGCCTGACGCCCATCACTGCTCGGCGCAACTGCGCCGGTAAGGATGAATTTATATGTCATCGCAGATACTGCCATTAACAGCACGATTGTAATCGTCCAGCATAATTTACACATGATGTTTTCCTGTAGAATTGATTAATTTAGATTTGAAAATACCTGCTTGCGTATTCTCATCGTTCCATCAAATGCCAGAACTGCTATGTTCAGGGCTTCTCAATTTAGTAATTAATTACTCAGTTATTTAAAATAAAATCTCACGCACGTAAAGATGCATGAAGAAATTTCCACAAGGGTTCTGCCTCCTTTTCCAGAGTGAAGCCGTAATCAAATATGGACCAACGCATAATCAAGCCCTGAATTAGTGCTGCTACATAGCGACTGGCTTCATCAGGATTCAGGTCTGAACGAAAACAACCGGTATCCTGGCCTTCTTTTATCAAGGTGGCTACCTGCCCCATATAACGTGTCATCACTTTCTGTACAGCGGCCTTCAGCACTGGAGACTCGAGGTGAAGACGGTCTGAAAACAACAGACGCGGCAGCCCTTTTTGCTGGCTGATAAAGCCCAGTTGTTTGGTAATCAATTCCTGCAAACGTTCATCAGCCGGGCCTTTACTGATAAAAAAGACTTCCAGCACCTTGAACATGTTGGTGACCAGGTATTTGATAGCCGCGGCAAATATCGCATCCCTTGTCCTGAAATGCCTGAACACCGTCGGCTGGGCAATGCCAACACGATCGGCAATTGCCTGCGTTGTGACACGCTTTACACCTTGCTCTGCAGCAAGCTCGAGAGCTGCTTCAACAATTTCCTGTCGACGTTGCTCTGCTGGTTTACCCATATAAATTCACAAATAACATAAAAGAAAGTAATTGATTACTCACAATTGAATTCTAATCGGCTTTACACGAAGAATCAACACTTGTGAAGAATGAAAATCAGGCAGACAGGATAAACCGCCAGTACGCCAGCTACGCCGAGAAAATTAACGCATTTATTTCGCAGAAATCGCAGAGCAGGCACCCGGGGTAATCAGGGCAAAGAAACGGGGGACTTACCTCTATTCTTCTTACCGTCGAGTAAAACCGGAGCATTCATTTTTTCAAACCTTTTCTGGATGCGATATTCCGACAGGCGGATCCCACACACCTTGCAACGCGTATCAATATCACCATTCAGCACATCTACTTTGCTAAAGTAATGCTCATGTTTGCGATGTAGCGCATGCACTACTTTTGAATGGAACAGCCTTGTCTTCTGTTCGATAAACTCACTGAAGTTGCTTGTTTCTCCATTGTTTTTACGATTAAACATTCATTTTTTCCTGAGGCTGGACAGCAAATATTTTTGTTGTTTGCTGCTCTTGCTCCAGGGCACCAATGGAATCCAGGCTTTTCAATAATGGAATCCAGACATAGACGGAATCCAGACAAAGACCTTCACCTAACAATGCTGACTCGGCGTCGATATCATCCATTAAAACATCTCCCCGATTCAATGCTTCAATACTCATCGTATCAATTTCACGTTCAAAGTCCGGCATTTCCTCTGCTCCACTTTTCATTTACTTGTAATAAAGATTATTTAATACCTAATTTAAAAGTAGCAGAAAAATACCATTCATCAAGAAATAATTACCGTTGATCTCGATTTACATTACCGTTTGTCTAGATTTTTTTCATCAAAACCCAAAAATGCAGGGGCAGAAGGTTGGCGAAACAGGGCCTATTGCAGGGAAAATCGTGCATTGGCACGAGATATCATTCAAGAGCTTTTGTCGCTGGAAGGACTAAGACTAAAGACTAAAGATACAAGGGGAACAATGCTCAAGAACTTGGAACTTGGAACTTGGAACTTGGAACTTGGAACTTGGAACTTGGAACTTGGAACTTGGAACTTGGAACTGAAAATAAAAAGGTGCATCCATTCGGGATGCACCATTTTATTAATGAAGCTGAACATCGATATCCTTCATTGCCTGATTGCAGCGTTTTGTTACTTTGCTTTCGTTCTTTTTCAGGCAGGTCAGAATACGGCCTTCACCCGCTTCCACTTTTGCACATATCTTATCGATGTCTTCATCACACTCGTTTGCAACATAAGTCAGGGCACTGACGGCGCGTTCCAGCTGTGCTGCTGCGTCATAGACGGCATATTCGCAACGACCCGATAATTTATCTGAATGGGCAAACAGACAGGCAAGTATGCGGCCTTCACCAGGAGTGACATCTTTACAAAATGAGGAAAGTTCTTTTTCACATCCTGTGGCAACACTTTCAACGATGTCTTCAAGTGCACTAGCCGGAACCGAGAAAGTAAATAGGGCAGTGATTAATGCGAATACTTTGATCTTAGGGTACATATGTGGATCTCCTTTTTGTTGTTTATTTGGGCTCCAGGCTCAGCTGACGAGGGGATCTAGCGTTGAAGGCCTTGTTCTACCTGTTGCCGTGTTTCTGCTCCAGCAAGCAGCTGAATTAATTCCAAACTAAAATCCATTGCCGTACCGGGGCCTCTTGAAGTAATGACATTACCATCTATGACTATAGCCATACCCGTATGACGCATCCCTTCAGCAGCGACACCTGAAAGGGCGCCGGGAAATGAGGTCACTTCTTTATTATCCAGCAAGCCAGCTGCAGCCAGTACTTTCGGTGCCGCACAGATTGCCGCGATGTATCGCCCGCCATCTGCCATCTGCTTGAGAAGATCATGTATTCGACCATCACTATTGAGATTATCTGCACCGGGCAGGCCACCCGGCAGCACGATCATGTCGTAGTCTGAAGATGAGCTCGTATCGAGAATTTCATCTGGCAGGATACGTGTACCCCGACTACCGGTGATAGCCCCGTCATCCAGACCGGCAACGGTAACACTGATGTTTGCCCTGCGCAGCAGATCAATAATAGTAACGGCTTCAAGCTCTTCAAAGCCTGCCGCCAGGGGAACCAGCACCTTTTTCATACGTCCTCTTCTGCAGCTTATTTAAGCTTCCTGGAAATATTGACACCCTTCAGCAGGTTCAGTGCCTCATTCAGCTGATAATCGTCTTTATGGCTGTCCTTTTTGTCTCTTTTTTTATCATTACCCTTATTATTTTCGGAGCTGTCGGCTTTATCAGAATTTTTGTCTTTCTCTTTTCCATTACCGTTGCCATTTTCAAGGTGGTCACGTAAATCGGCCTCTCGTAGACGCTCTACCTTTTTGTCTTCAGCCTTACTGACTTTCAGTTGCTCTACCTCAATATCAGGCTCAATACCTTCGGCCTGTATTGAGCGGCCCGATGGCGTGAAATAGCGTGCCGTCGTGATTTTGAGCGCAGCCCCATTATTCATCGGCATGATGGTCTGAACAGAGCCTTTACCAAATGTTTTGGTGCCCATGATGATGGCGCGATGGTGGTCCTGCAGGGCACCTGCAACAATTTCTGAGGCCGATGCAGAGCCGCCATTCACCAGTACAACTATTGGCGATCCTTTAAGAAGATCGTTGGGTGAAGCGTTAAATGTTAATAGCGAATCCTTTACCCGTCCTTCGGTATAGACGATTTTACCTTTACTGACAAAGGCATCTGCAACAGATACCGAGGCATTCAACACACCGCCAGGATTGTTACGCAGATCCAGCACCAGTCCCTTCAANTCCCCGCCATTCTCTTTCTTAAGTTCGTTGAGTATCTTGCGCATGCTGGTTCCGGTCGCAGACTGAAACTGACTGATGCGGATGTAGCCGTAACCAGACTCCAGGGTTCTACCACGAACACTCTTAATGCGGATGATATCGCGTTTGATCTTGATCTTTAGCGGGCCTTCTTCACCTTCGCGAACTATCGTCAGCATAATGTTTGTGCCGGGCTCGCCGCGCATGATCTTGACGGCTTCGTTCAGCGTCATACCCTTGACCGGGGTATCATCAAGTCGAACGATGACATCGCCGGCATGAACACCGGCACGTTGTGCAGGCGTATCATCAATCGGTGAGATAACTTTGACGAAGCCATTTTCCATGGTGACTTCGATACCCAGGCCACCAAATTTCCCATCTGTGCCAATACGCATTTCCTTGAATTCTTCGCGATTAAGATACGATGAATGGGGATCCAGGCCTGACAACATGCCCTTTATGGCATATTCCAGCAAATCCTTGTCGTTGACTGGTTCGACATAATCAGTTTTCACCTTGCCGAACACCTCGGTGAAAGCCCTCAGTTCTTCCAGAGGCAGAGAGGAGGCGGCAGATTGTTTTTCATTGCCGGCGAACACTGAGCTGTATATTGTCATGCCCACTCCCAGGGCAAGCCCCAGGACAAATACTACAGCTACACGTCTTTTCTCTNTCATTCCTCTCTCCAGTATTTCCCGATCGTAATACGTCAATCTGTTAGTTGGTCAGTTCTCCGAAACAATACATTGCTCCAGCTGACACAAAATCATCCTGCATGATATCAATTCATTTAACAGAAATGTATGGATTTCTGCAGATATCCGATGGCCTGATGCCGGTTATCGCCGTGTCCAGCGTAAGGGGTTCTGTGGCTTGCCCTTGTAACGAATTTCAAAGTATAGGCCGGGCTTGCTACTTCCACCACTTTTACCCATGCTTGCAACTGTCTGTCCGGTAGCCACCCAATCGCCTTCCTCGACGAGTATCGACTCATTATGCCCATACAAACTTAAATATGAGTCTCCGTGATCAATAATCAATAGTAGCCCGAAACCCCGCATCCAGTCAGCATAGACCACCCGACCATTGTACACTGACTGGATATCACTACCCAGTTCACCTGCCAGGATAATGCCTTTCCAGCGCATATTGCCGATTTGTCGACGGGCACCAAAGCGGACAACCACATCAGCCTCCACCGGGAGTTTCAGTCGCCCACGCAGCTCTTTAAAACTGCTCCCGGTTCTTTCTTCATCCAGCAATTCATCGATGATTTCTCTCAATTTTTCGATCAGGCGTAGCAGTTCCTGCTCATCATTATGCATACGCTCAATTTGCTGTTGATTTCCCGCCAGCTCATTGCGTATGGCTAGAACTGCTTTTTTCTGTTCCAGATAGGCGAGTTTCAGGCTACGCCAGCGTTTACGCTGTAGATTGATCAGATTTTTTAATTCTACAGAACGCATCTGTATACCGGATTCCAGCGTCTTTAACAGATCAAGATGCTGATTTATTTTATGGATAGTCCTGACACGACTTTCAGTCAGATAGCGGTAATAGACCAGCATGCGTGACACCACAGCTGGGTCCTGCTGGTTCAATATTAATTTGATATATTCCTCATGACCACTGACATAAGCGGATCTGAGCTGCTGAGCCAGTATCTGCTGCTCTGACTGCAAACTGGTGGCCGTCTCTGTTTTTTTTGCCTGCAAATCAGACAGTTCTGTATGTAAATCCTGTTTCCGCCTGTCCAGATCACGTAAATTACTGTTGATTTCGCTGATCCGCAGATCGACATCTTTCAGGATAGTATCCTCTTTCTGAAGTTTTGACTGTCTCTCCTGTATCACCGCCTGTAAAGCCGCTATTTCTTTCTTTAATTCAGCGAGCTCAGCTTTTTTCTCTACCACTTTTCCTTCTTCTGCAGGCAGTGGCAGCGGGAAAAGCGATAAAGCAGCTAAAAAAAGCAAAAAAATGAGGCTGGAGAGCGGGATTGAGTCCAAAAATATTCTCATCAGATTAAAATTGGTCTATAATTATCTGTTAATATTGTAATGCTGCACGGATGTCATCATCACAAGCCCCTGAAACTCAATCGCAGGAGAAAGAAATTTTATGAATGATAAAGCAGAATATGCTGACATGTTAATTCAGAATGATGAAGACATTGATATTGCATCTCGCGCATTAAAAGCAATGGCGCACCCACTACGCCTGAAAATACTCTGCATACTTGGTACCACACTGGCTGAAAAGCAAGAAATAAGCGTTCAGGATCTGGTGGAACGTGTCGGAACATCTCAAAGCAATATCTCGCAGCATCTGTCAATTCTACGCGACAAACACATCCTGGTCTCGCGCAAGGATGCCAATAAAGTGTATTACCGCATCGGAGAAGAGAATATCCTGCACCTGATCGAAGCCATGCAGGAAGCCTTCTGCCGCGACCCTTCGCGTTAGCTCTGCGAGTACGATCAACAAGCTTACACTACAAAGAGGCTCGCGTTTACACAGCCGTTAAGAGTAGACTTACCCTTTTTTAAAAAGTCAGTCGACTAAACAACCTGTAGAATGATACATATGGAATTTATTGTACAAAACTGGGTTCTGATAGCCGGAATCTGCTTCGTCATTTTCATGCTGCTGTTTGAACCATTGCGCATGCGCATTAGCGGTATAGAGACAGCAACTGTGTTTGATGCCGTTTCACTGTCCAATCACGAAGATGCTATTTTCGTCGATGTGCGCGAAAAAAAGGAAATAACAGGCGGTGTTATCAATGGCGCCTATCAGGTACCCCTTTCCAGTTTTGAAAAAAGTGCAACGCAACTGGACAAATTGACAGACAAGCCGGTCATCGTCTACTGTCGCTCAGGCAACCGCTCTATTAACGCTGCTGGCAAGCTGAAGAAAAAAGGCTTCAACCGTGTCTATAACTTGACTGGTGGGATTCTAGCCTGGCAGAAAGAAAAACTCCCGCTGGAAAGCTAAGCATGGCCAGGGTACGTATGTATTGCACCCGCTTCTGTCCATACTGCATTATGGCAATCCGCCTGTTGACAAAGAAAGGTCAGGAAATAGAAAAAATTTATGTTGATGACGACCCCTCACTTCGAGANCACATGGTAGAAGAAAGCCACGGTAGAACTACCGTGCCACAAATCTTCATCGANGATAAACATATAGGCGGCTACACCGACATGGTCCAGCTTGACCACAACGACACTCTCGATTCATTACTTGGGAATCTCTGATATTTGGACTTTCCAAACCAGATAACAGAGAATACGAGGCTGTTTTTTAACCGAAAACATCAGGAATAAAATGAACGAACAAAAAGAAATCAGTTTTAATCTGAAAAAAGTATACGTCAAGGATATCTCTTTTGAATCCCCGCAAAGCCCTCAGATCTTTCTCAATGAACAGGCTCCCGAAGTTGATGTGCAAATGAATATCACACACAGTAAACTGGAAGACAGTGACCTGTATGAGGTTGTTCTGACCATAACGGTTACCGCAAAAGGCGGTGAAAGCAACTTCTTCCTGTGTGAAGTACAGCAGGGGGGGCTATTTGAAGTGACAGGTGCCTATGATGATTTACCCATGGTGCTTGAGATTGCCTGTCCGAACATACTGCTGCCATTTGTCAGGGAAGCCATCGCTGATCTGGTGGGCAAGGGCGGTTTCCCGCAATTACTGATCAACCCGATTAATTTCGAAGCCCTGTTCCACCAGAAAATGATGGCTCAGCAGTCAGGACAAAAACCCAACTAGTTTAAAGGGAAGGACATCTCGAACAACACAATGACTGCTACCGCTGCCAAATCACCCGTAGCAATTATCGGTGCTGGCTCATGGGGAACCGCACTGGCCATGCACATTGCGAAGGGCGGACGCAAAGCCTATCTCTGGGGGCATGACCCCGAACAGATGAAAGCTCTTGCTGTCGATCGCAGCAATGAGCATTTTTTGCCAGGACTGGCCTTCCCTGATTCGCTAGAAGTACTGGTAGATATTTCTGAACTGCCATCAACATGCAATAAATTTCTTGTCGTTGTCCCCAGCCATGCCTTTCGACAGGTTTTACGATCATTGCTGCAACTGCCATCGCCTCCGGCACTTATTGCATGGGGGACCAAGGGTATGGAGAAGGATACCAGCCTGTTAATGAGTGACATCGCCGATGAAGAACTGCCGACAGAGATAAAAACAGCTGTTATTTCCGGCCCATCTTTTGCGGGTGAAGTAGCACGCGGTATGCCTACGGCTGTTACCGTCGCCTCCAGTGATAATGAAACCGCTGCCGAAGTCACCTCCTGGCTACACCATCATCAATTTCGTGCCTACACACAGGAAGATTTAGTTGGTGTCCAGATTGGCGGCGCATTGAAGAATGTCATGGCCATCGCAGCAGGGATAAGTGATGGGCTGGGTTTCGGGGCCAATGCCCGCGCCGCCCTGATTACTCGTGGACTAGCAGAAATCACACGGCTTGGCGTAAAAGCTGGTGGGCAAATAGAAACCTTCATGGGTCTGGCTGGTCTGGGTGATCTGGTATTGACCTGCACGGATGATCAATCCCGCAACCGACGCGTTGGTCTCGGCCTGGGCAAAGGCGGTACTCTTCAGGAGATCATTGATGAGATCGGACAGGAAGTTGAAGGTGTTCAGTCTGCTGCGGCGACCTGGGAATTATCACGTAAACTGNACGTCCCCATGCCCATCACAGAGCAGGTTTATAATGTNCTCTATCGAGATCTACCTGCCCTGAAGGCAGTNCAAAACTTACTGCATCGTGATCCCAAACATGAATAAGATCAACNCTGNGCTNGANNTACTTCCGTAACACGTAATACATAAAACGTAAAACTTCTCCTCTCTACATGTTCCATATTGCCCTCTTCGAGCCTCGCATCGCACCAAACACCGGGAACATCATTCGCTTAACAGCAAACAATGGTTGCCATCTTCACCTTATTGAACCACTGGGTTTTGAACTTGAAGACAAACAGCTACGACGTGCCGGACTGGATTATCATGATCTAACAAATGTTTCCCTTCATTCCAACTATGCAATGTTCCTCAAAGCAATCGAGGGACAGAGAATTCTGGCCTGCACCACCAGGGGCGGTCGCCACTACGATCAAATTGAGTTTAAAAGGGGCGATGTACTTCTTTTTGGTTCGGAAACCTCTGGCTTACCAGAGGCCGTACATCAAAGTTTAGATCCAGAGCATCTGATACGAATTCCAATGCAGCCCGAAAGTCGAAGCCTGAACCTGTCCAATGCAGCTGCAATCATTAGTTACGAGGCGTGGAGACAACTTGGTTTTGCTGGTGGGAAGTAATTAATCAGTAGCAGCTCGCCACCATAAGCGGACTTTCATAATAACCTGACGAATGAATTAGCCGTACGGTTTTAGAATATCCTTCAAGATTAGGCTGACATATAATCTAACTGATTTATATACAATCCGAAAAAATAGCACACAAATTAACTTAGACGAAATCTGCACTGTATCGCGCTAGCTATATGCATCGGGCAGGCTGATGGCCTTTGGATATGGCAGATGGTCGATTACTGCCATTCGGGGTATGATAACCAGCCAGGTACAGGATTGACTTACAATTTGCGACGATCCATGTTTATCGGTCAAGCAATACCACAATAATAACGAATCTGACTAAAGGATAATGGTATGACAACAGGCCTGACGTTCAACTGCCGACAGGAGGTCGCACAGCCAGGCGATAGCGGGAACGGGAGCTTCGGTAAAAAAAAGAAAATAATCTTCAGTACATATGGTGCATTGATAATCGCTCTACCAGTACTGAGCATGTTTTTCCTGTATCTAGAACATGTTACACATATCACTTTTCTCGCGCATGTTGCAGCCATACCGCTTGAAATCATGTTCGGTGCCATCATCGTCGAGCGTTTTCTGGCCAGCAGGGAAAAGAAAGGCCGCCTTCACATGCTGATGCACATGAAGAGCTATATCTTTCGTTCACAGATGCGTGAGGTATTCATCAATAGTTTCAATGCCCTGGCGTCACCACAGATCGATATCCGCAAGCTGGCTACTGCCGAACTATCAGAATTGTACAAGCTGCGTGAAGACCTCAACGAATTGACCTATCGATCTGTCGACGAGCTCGAGGTTGTAGTCCTGTCCTACATCGATGCACGTAGCGTGTTCGTGACATTCATGGATTGGGCCATGCAACATGACTTTGAAGTCATTCTCGAGGAAGTGGTATTCGTCCTGAATTTCATTCAGGATGTTCGCATGTATAAGGAATCCTATCCCGACAAACTGTTCGTCGAATATGCAATGAGTACGCCACAGGGGTGTGAAAAGTTACGCAAGGTGCTGACCGGTGCGGTCTCCAAGTTCCTCGACTATGCTATCGAACTGAAGACCGAACGTCCCAGTATATATGACGAATTGATAAGCGAATACCTGATAGTGTCAGAACTGAAACTGCCGGTTGATGCTTTTACGGATGACACACTCCCCCCGGGCGCCCTGGTTTTGACATAAATCATATCATAACCGCAATTGGTTACTGGTCCTGCCTCATTTAATCTCAAACGCCGTCAGATCACATCCCGACTTTCACAGCTAAAGGGCTGTAAAACTCATAATCGGCTTTTCTTTCGTCTTTCGCCTTAAAACATAAAACATATTCTTCACATCAATTCGATTTCTTTACAAACTTCGTCAAAATCACAATCTGCTGCCCATTCACACGACCCTCGATATGCTCAGGATTATCTGCTACCAGGGAAATGCCGCGTACAGCTGTACCGCGCTTGGCAGTAAAATTGGCCCCTTTGACATTCAGGTCTTTAGTCAACGTCACGGTATCACCAGCCTCAAGCACTGCGCCGTTGCTGTCAATGTGCTTAAGCGAACTATCATCACTGCTCCCATCGCCTGCAGCTTGTGCCCAGTTCAGTGTGTCTTCGTCCAGATAGAGCATATCGAGCAAATCCTGTGACCAGGCTTCAGAACTCAGGCGTGTGAGCATACGCCATGCCATCACCTGCACGGCGGGCACCTGGGTCCACATACTATCGTTAAGGCAGCGCCAGTGATTGACATCAATTTTTTCTGGATTATCTATTTGCTCGCGACAGCTCTCACAAACAAGTATGCATTCATCCGCACTGCCATTTGAGTGAGGCGGAACTTCAAAAACCCCCAGATCTTCTGTGACGCCACATAATTCGCATTTCGAGTCGCTGCGTGCAAATAAATCCTGTTCAGTTTTCATTTTGATTTGTTTAGACAGGTTGCTTGATCACTGTCAGAAAGACAATCCCAAGTAATAGTAGTGTAGGCAACTCATTAAACCAGCGGTAGAAGACATGGCTGCGATTATTTTTATCATCACGAAAGTCAATCATGAAGATGCCACAGATAATATGATAGATGACAAGCAAACAAACCAGTGCGATTTTTATCGTCAGCCAGGTGCCGCTGAAACCATAGCCCAGCCACAACCATGTACCAAAGACAATTGTCAGAATGGCCAGGGGGGTGACGAAGAAAAAAAGCTTGCGCTCCATAATCTTAAATCGTTCGCTTGTCGCGTTATCTTCTGTCATCGCATGATGTACAAATAGCCTCGGCAGGTAAAACAGCCCTGCAAACCAGCTAACCATGAAAAATATATGGAATGCCTTGATCCACAACACGATTTAAGTCCTCTTATCAGGCAGCATTGCTGCGACTCGTTTTCGCATATCATTGATATTAATAACGCCGATATGGCGATATTCTATCTGTCCACGCGGTGAAATAAGCAGCGTAAGCGGAATCGCCTCAACGCCAAATGCTTTAGTAATGACAGAATCAATATCCATTGCGAGAGTGTAGGGTATTTTGTAACTCTGTTTAAAGGCAATCACCTGATCCGGTTTATCATGAGCCATTGATATTCCAATCACCTGTAGACCTTTCGCTGAAAATTCCTGATAAAGATCTGCCAGATCAGGAATTTCTTTTCTGCACGGCGCACATGTCGTTGCCCAGAAATTTAATAATACGGCTTTACCTTTTAGTTCATCTGATTTTAGTATATTTCCATCCAGCAAGGTGAACTGAACTTCAGGAAATTGCTTTGCTTCTTCAGTAAAATAAAAGTAGGCATTTCCTGC
>JGI24024J18818_10000303_pt1 | contig 17796 bp, 17 predicted proteins | sample Cruoilmetagenom2_FD_18818 | JGI IMG/M metagenome (IMG submission 18818) | reverse complement strand
ATCCGTAGTCCGTAATCCGTAGTCCGTAATCCGTAGTCCGTANTCCGTACNGGGTCTTGCTCACAGCTCACAGCTCACAGCTCTGAGGTGCCGCCTGGGCACAGCCTCAGTCATCGTCAACGTATCATCGGANGNCACTCGANNCNTGAATGGAGCNANCATGNCCNGTCNGNACTCNCTGACGATTCGNTCCGCTCGNCTNCGCTNNNCAACCCGACNTNNTCGACNTCGNNATCCGCGACGGNGTCNTNGATTCGATCACCTCCCCNGGNGANACCGGGCCCGATGCTGTCGAAGTTGACGCTGCAGAGAATCTCGTCACCGAATCGTTCGTCAACACACACCTTCACCTCGACAAGGTCTTCACGCTACAGCGCCTCGGAGACGCAGCTCTGGCCGAGTACCAGAGCGGTGACATGGGCAAAGCGATGTCGGCCATCGAGACGGCCGCAGCCGTCAAAGAGGGCCAGGATCCTGAGGCGATGCTCGCCGCCGGCAGGCGGGCTGTGGCGATGGCTGCGTACTACGGAAACACACACATCCGGGCACTCGCGGACGTCGATTCCAAAGCGGGAGTTCGTGGCGTTGAGGTCCTCGTCGCTCTGCGGGAGGAGTTCGCCGGTGTGGTGGACCTTCAGGTCGTTGCATTCGCTCAGGATGGGATCATCCGGGAACCCGGTACTGAGGGATTGCTCCGGGAATCGATGGAGATCGGAGCGGACGTCGTCGGAGGCATCCCGTGGATCGAGTACACCGAGGCCGCCATGGCCGAGCATGTGCGCATCGTCTTCGACATCGCCGTTGAGAACGATGCTCCGGTCTCGATGCTGCTCGATGATGCCGGCGATCCGGGCCTCCGCACGTTGGAGATGATGGCGACCGAGGCTTTGCGTCGACGGTGGGAGGGACGAGCCCTTGCCCACCATGCAAGGGCGATGCAGCTCTACCCGGATCCGTACTTCGAACGCCTGGTAGCCCTGCTGTCGGCTGCTGACGTTGCCGTGGTCTCCGATCCGCACACCGGACCGCTCCACGCCAGGGTTCGCGAACTGATGGCGGCCGGCATCAACGTGAGCCTCGGCCAGGATGACATCTCAGACGCCTATTACGCGTTCGGCCGCAACAACATGCTCGAGGTGGCGTTCCTCGGCGCCCACCTGCTGTGGATGATGTCCGAGTCCGACATGGAGTTGTTGTACGACGCCATCACAACCAACCCGGCGAAGGCGGTCGGCCTCGAACGCCATGAACTCGCCGTCGGCAACGTCGCCAATCTTGTTGTGCTCGAAGGAGAGACCATCGCGGAGGCACTGCGATTTCACGCAGCCCCCCGGGCCGTGATCAGTCACGGGCGCTTGGTCGATCGCGGTGCCATGAAGACGGCGGCACAGATCCCCTAAGGAGTGGTGTACGTCGTCAGGATCGGCTTGTGATCCGAGGGCGGAATCTCGTTGACGAAGAAGTCGACGACACTCGTGAGCGTGGGACGGATCGGGCCGCGATGCATCATCCAGTCGAGGACAGTCGGCGGCTCGCCACTCCCGGGGCGTGCCGGGTAGGTTGTCACTGGCACTCGACCGAGGGCCCGGAACGAATCCTCGAATCCGGCGTCGCGCAACACATCAATCGGGTAGAGGTAATCGTTGAGGTCCCCCATGAAGAGCAGGGGCTCGCCGGGCGGGACCAGTTCGGCAAGGCTCGCCACCGTCGCCCTTGCCTCATCCACCCGAACCGTTACCCATTCACCGAGGTCGCCGGGCTCCCAGATCCACGAAAAGTGTGCCGTGGATACCATCACCGTGCTCCCCGATTCGGTACGAAGACGCACCCAGAACAGGCGCCGATTCTCATCCAGGAGTCCGATGTCCTCTGCCCCGTAATCCGCGAGTTCGAAGAGTTCGGAGTTCCAGAAGATGTTGCCTTCTTTGGTCCATCCCGGGAACGGGTCCTCGATGCGATGCAGCAACGGAAGCGTGGAGCTGATGAGATCGCACGCTTCAGGCCTCAGCTCCTGGGGGCACAGCACGTCCGGCCGGTTCACCTTGAGGAATTGCCGAAGCGGTTGTGTGCGCTCTTCCCAGTGGTTGTCGCCGAAGCGGTCGTCTCCCCAGAGGTTGTACGTGCACGCGAGAAAAGTGAACGGATACATGGACTCTCGCCTTTCGGTGACAACGCTCACACCCTACCGAAGCCGATCGGCGCCCAATGCTCCGTGCGTCAGTGAGCCAGCGCCCTCTCAAGATCTGCGATGATGTCTTCGACGTCCTCAAGACCCACTGACAAGCGGACCAGACCGTCGGTAATCCCCGACGCGACGCGTTCCTCCGGAGCAACCATGCGGTGCGTCAGCGATGCGGGGTGCTGGATCAGCGTGTCGACGTTCCCGAGACTGACACCGAGTTTGGCGATTTGCACCCGATCGAGGAGGCGCGTGGCGGCCTCGTACGAACCTAGGTCGAAGGCAATCATGGCACCGAACCCGTCCATCTGGCGGGCCGCGACCTCGTGGCCGGGATCGTCCGGCAGGCCGGGATAGTGGGTGGCGACGACTGCAGAATGCTGGTCGAGGAACTGCGCCACGGTCATGCCGCTCTCCGAGTGACGGGCCATCCTCAGGGGTAGCGTCTTGAGTCCGATGTTCGTGAGCCAGCAGTCGAACGGACTCGGCACGCCGCCGATACCACCAACAAGCGGTTTGATCCGTTCCATCATCCATTCAGGGTCGCGGGACACCACAGCGCCTCCGACGACCGTCCCATGGCCGTTGATGTACTTGGTCGTGGAGTGGACGACAACGTCTGCGCCGTGCTCGAGCGGGCGCTGCAACACGGGTGTTGCGAACGTGTTGTCGACCACCAGGGCGGCCCCGTGGGCATGGGCGATCTCGGCGGTGCGTGCGATGTCGATGATCAGCATCGTCGGGTTGGCGGGTGTCTCCATGTACACGACCGTGGTGTTGGGGTGCGTTTCCAGTTCGTGTTCGAGGGCCCCGGGTTCAAGTCCAGGGATCCGGCTATTCGTGATCCCGTACCCGGTGAGCACGTTCGAGATGAGGCCGTCGGCCGAGCCGTAGAGGACACGCTGCGTTACGAGGTGATCGCCCGCCCTCGCGAGACCCATCAAGGCGCCGCTGATCGCCGCCATGCCAGAGCCAAAGATCTCGGCCTTGACCTGCTCGCGATCTTCCCCCATCCCGATCCCTTCGAGAGCGGCGATCTTGCGAGCGAGAGCCGTCCTCGATGGATTGCCGGGCCGGGTGTAGACGTATCCCTCGGACTCACCACTGGTCCAGGCTTCGACCGCATCCATGTCCTCGAACGTGAACGTCGACGTCTGATAGATCGGGGCGATGTGGGCGCCCGACGGGTCGTGGATCTCGCCAGCATGAATCGCCGTCGTTGCCATGTGCTTTCGCGGATCAGAACTCACCGTGGGCTCCCTTCGAGAAACTGAGGACACATTGTGCCATTACCGGCGTTGCCGAGGGTCGCTCACAGGAAAAGGCAGAAGATAGAGACCGATCTCAGCTCAACTGGACCGACCTCTTCGACAATCCATACCAGAATCCATCGATTGCAGTCTCCACGTTGGAGGAACCGTCGACCGTCGCTCCAAGAGCCACGAACAGCGGTGCGAAGTGTTCCGTCCGGGGGTGGGCGATCGACGCGGCAGGTGCCTTCGCCTCGAAGTCGATCAGCCCATCGAGGTCACCAGCGTTCAGCGCCTGATCCAGCCAGTGGTCGAACTCACTCGACCAGGCCGGAGGTTCTGCATCGGTCGGTGCGCCAAGGTCCACGGCACGAAGGTTGTGGGTGCTGAACCCGCTGCCGAGTATGAGGACACCTTCGTCTCGCAGCGGAGCAAGCGAACGCCCGATCTGGAACAGATCTCCGGGATCGAGCGTCGGCATGGAGATCTGGAGAACGGGGATATCCGCGTCGGGGTACATCTCAACGAGCGGAACGTATGCACCGTGGTCGAGCCCCCTTTCCGGGTCACTGTGAATCGGACGACCGGGACCTCCCAGCAGTTTCGCGACCGAATCGGCGAGTTCTGGTGCTCCGGGCGCGGGGTATGTGACCTCGTAGTAGCGGGGAGCGAATCCGTAGAAGTCGTAGTAGAGAGGGACCGTCGACGTTGCGCCGAACGCCAGTGGCGCCGACTCCCAATGCGCTGAGACGACCAATATGGACCTGGGCTTGGGCAGATTCTGACCCCAAGCAGCAAGCTCGCTCGTCCACTCGCGATCGTCGGACAACGGCGGCGCCCCATGGCTCAGGAAGACAGCGGGCATCCGTTCGGCGGTGGGGGAATTGTGGATCTTCATCATCTCCGGGTCCAACAGCTTCGACGCCGGCATGTATTCCGTTTCGGAAGTGACGGGCTACGCCTCTCAAGAGGCATTGGGCCGTCTCCGCTGTTGAATTGATCTCATGACACCTCCCACACCCTCCGAAATAGCCGCTATCGCTCTCACCGACCCCGACGGCAACCCAACGACGCTGGGCGAGTTCGCCGCCGATCCACTGGTGGTGGTCCTCGTCCGGTACTTCGGGTGCCTCCCTTGCCAGGAGTTCGTCCGCGATCTCGACGCCCAACTCGATCGGCTCCCTGAAGCAAGCCGGGTGATCGCAGTCGGAGGCTCTGCCGACCACCAGGCCCGATGGCTCAGGGACACCAAAGGAGTGCAGATGCCCCTCCTCCTCGATCCCGATCAAGAGGTTCGAGCCGTCGCTGGTGTCGGCGATCTGTCTGCTCTCCAAATGGCGAGAGTGGGAGGAGCGGCCAACTATGTGAAATCGCTTGTCCGCGGCTTCCGTCCCCAGGTACCGACGGCAGATGCGACGAAGGCTCCCGGCATCGTCGTCTTCGACTCCGATTTCAACGTGACATGGGTGCATCACGGCGAGATGCTGGGCGACTACCCGACCGTCGACGCCCTCATCGACAGAGTGAATTCCACAACCGAATCAGACTGACCCCCGCTGAATCCGATCTGGCGTAACTATGGGAGGAAGCGGGCTTCCCATAGTTACGCCAGAATGGGAATTGGCGTCGATACGCGAAATCCATTGCTATCGTCCCGTCAGCCGCATCGGGTGGAGGTCAGCGCATCGTCGCTTCCCCGGTGATCACACGGCATTGTTTCTCACCCGGTTGGACCACCTCTTCTGCCGAATCTCGAACCCGCAGGCGACACAGATCGCGCGGTCGAGCGAGACATCGGCATATCCAACTATCGCCCCCTTTGCGGGGTCAGGAGTCATCATGACCACTACGTTCGCCCAACTCGGGCTCCCGGAGTCGCTCGTCCATTCACTTGCGCAGCGTGACATCGTCGAGCCATTCCCCGTTCAGGAAGCCACGATCCCCGACGCTCTCGCCGGCAAGGACGTGTCCGGCAAGGCCCCGACCGGGTCAGGCAAGACACTCGCCTTCGGTCTNCCACTNCTCACGAAGGTCGACAAGGCNGGCAGGAATCGNCCCAGCTCANTGATNCTNGCNCCNACNNGGGAACTNGCCGANCAGATCAAGCANGANCTCGCTCCACTCGCNAANNCNGTCGGCCGGCGNGTCTACGCCATCTACGGTGGNGTNGGNTACGGCGGNCAGAAGAGNGCTCTCAACAAGGGCGTCGACGTNCTCGTTGCCACNCCCGGGNGACTCGAAGACCTCATNGAGCAAGGGAACGTCAACCTGAGCGAGGCCACCATCGTCGTGGTCGACGANGCNGACCGCATGGCNGACATGGGATTCATGCCNGCCGTGCGCCGGATTCTCGANCGCACGGCATCGGACCGCCAGACACTCCTGTTCTCNGCAACGCTTGATGGGGACATCGCNGTNNTNAGCCGCAACTATCAGAACGATCCGGTCCGTCACGATGCCGGNTCGGTNGATTCGGAGCCCATCGATGCNCGTCACCACTTCTGGNTGGTAGACCACCACGACAGGGTTCAGCACGCCGCGGACCTCATCGGCGTTTCGGGCCGCTCCATCGTGTTCACCCGCACCCGTCACGGGGCTGACCGCCTCGCCAAGCAACTCTCCAAGATGGGAGTCGGCGCGGTCGCCATGCACGGTGGTCGCTCGCAGAACCAGCGGAACCGTGCACTCCAAGCCTTCTCCAAGGGTCGCGCCCAGGCGCTGATCGCCACCGACGTTGCAGCTCGTGGCATCCACATCGACGCTGTCGCCTCGGTGATCCACTTCGATCCGCCGGCCGACCACAAGGACTATCTGCATCGCTCCGGACGCACGGCGCGTGCCGGCGCCACAGGAACCGTTGTAAGCCTCGTAACCGGAGACCAGAAGCGAGCGGTCAAGCGCCTGCAGAAGGATCTGGACCTGCAGGTACCGATTGAGGAACCCCGTCTCGACACCATCGAGCACGGTGGACACCAGATCGGCGATCCCGCTCCTAAACGACAAGAACGTCCCCAGCGCCAGGAACGCCAGGAACCGCAAGAGCGGCCGGCACGGTCGACACGGCCGGGCGATCCGTCGCAGCGGAAGCCGCAGCACGGCAAGAAGAGCGCTGAGAGCCTCTACGTCGCGAATCTCTCCTGGGGAGTCACCGAAGAGGACGTCGAGGCCCTGTTCGAGCGCTACGGAGACGTGCACCAGGCCACGATCATCACCGATCGTAGGACCGGTCGCTCCAAGGGATTCGGCTTCGTCGACATGCCCGGACCGGCGGCCCGCACCGCAGCGAAGAAGCTGCACGGGACGAAGCTCAAGGGACGGGATCTGACGGTTCGCGTCGCCAAACCACGCAGCCACCGCAACTAAGACCGCATACCCAGGGTTGCAGTCCCCGCCGGCGGCGCAGCCAGCCCACAGAACGAAAGCCTCACCTCAATTTCAACCTCGGGCCACCTGGCCCAATCGAAAGGAATGCCAATGAAGGCACCACACATCTCGCGCGCGAGCGCACCTTGGAACCTCAACAACCTCCAACTCGGATCGACCTACCGGGCCACGACACGGCACCGCACCACAGCGGGCGAGTATCTCGGCATGGAGACCCCGCACGGTGACCGGTCGATCCTTCTCCGTCACCGGACAGGGACCGAGTCGATCGCACTCAGCGACATCACGTCGCTCCAATCCACATCCGGCTGACCCAGCCCCTCCCCCCTTTTCCCAGGAGTCCGGCGTCGGCTCGGCCCATATACGGGGGCTCTGTGGACGCCAGACGCCTAAGGTGAGTGAGTGAGTCCTCACTCAGTTATACTCGGCGAGTGAATCCGACCCATCAGCGCGCCAAACCACTCCCTCCCGACGACCGTCGGCGAGCGATCGTCGAGGCAGTGATTCCGCTCATCCTCGAGAAGGGCTCAACGCTTACATCCAGGGAGATGGCCGAAGCTGCCGGCGTCGCGGAGGGCACGATCTTCAGCGTCTTCCCAGACAAGGCGGCCGTCATCCTCGAAGCCGTCGAGGCCACGATGGATCCCACTCCGATTCGAACGGCGATAGCAGACGTCTCTCCTACTGCCCCGTTAGAGGATCTGCTCAAATCGGTCGCCGGCATCCTTCTCGAGCGAAGTGAACGGATCGGCACGCTCGTCGGTGTCCTGCGAACGATCCAGCCGACCGGCTCCGAGAAGCCGGCGAACGCCCATCGATTCGTCATGGAATCGAACGCCGCCATCCTCGCCACGCTCACCGATCTCCTCGATCGCCACCGGGACTCCCTCAGAGTGGAACCAGACAGGGCCGCCGTGGCGTTCATGGGCTTCGTCTTCGCCAATGCTCATCCACTGATGCCGGCCGACGCGAAGCCGGGCGCGGCCGAGATCGTTGACATGCTGCTGCACGGCATCGCTGCGCCCGACCGGGAATCGGACACCTGATGCTGATCCAGATCCTCCGCCGCTATCTCAAGCCCTACAAACGGGAGATCGTGATCGTCGTCGTCCTGCAACTCATCGGGACGCTCGCCGCCCTGACACTTCCGAGCCTCAATGCCGACATCATCGACAAGGGCGTCCTCCAAGGCGACACCGCGTACATCTTGCGCATGGGAGGTTGGATGCTTGCCGTGTCACTCATCCAGGTCATTGTCACGATCGCCGCCGTCTACTTCGGTGCCCGGACGGCCATGGCATTCGGGAGGGACGTTCGATCCGGGTTCTTCCACCGGGTGATCGCCTTTTCTAGTCGGGAGATGGCACGTTTCGGCGCGCCGACGCTGCTCACCCGGAACACCAACGACGTTCAGCAGATCCAAATGGTGGTTCTCACGATCTTCACGATGCTCGTCACCGCCCCGATGATGATGATCGGCGGCGTGTTCATGGCGTTGCGCGAGGACGTCGGACTCTCCTGGCTGATACTGGCCCTCGTCCCGATCCTGGCTGCGATCATCTGGTACATCGTGTCGCACATGGTGCCGGGATTCCGCATCATGCAGCGGCGCCTCGACACGGTCAACCGGGTCCTCCGGGAACAGATCACCGGCATCAGGGTGATCCGCGCCTTCGTCCGCGAACCGTTCGAGACCGCACGCTTCGCCGAGGCCAACACCGATCTGACCACCGTGTCGATCAGCGTCGGCCGGTGGATGGCCGGCATCTTCCCGTCGGTCATGCTGGTGATGAACCTCTCCAGCGTCGCCGTGCTCTGGTTCGGAGCGTTTCGCATCGACTCCGGAGAGATGCAGATAGGATCTCTCACGGCTTTTCTGACCTACATCGTCCAGATTCTCATGTCGGTGATGATGTCCACGATGATGTTCGTGCTGTTGCCCCGAGCGGCCGTGTCGGCTGACCGCATCGGCGAAGTGCTCGACACGGAGTCGTCGGTTGTGTCCCCGAGAGATGGCGTGACCGAACTCCCGCGACACAGCATCATCGAGTTCGACGGTGCGGGCTTCCGCTATCCCGGTGCCGGACATGCTGTGTTGAGCAACATCACATTCACGGCGCGCCCAGGGCAGACGACGGCCGTGATCGGATCGACCGGGGCGGGTAAGACGACTCTCGTCAATCTCATCCCCCGCCTCTTCGATACCACCGAAGGGCGAGTGCTTGTCGACGGCGTTGATGTCCGCGAGATCGATCCCGACACGCTGTGGGACAAGATCGGACTCGTGCCGCAGACGATCTACCTCTTCTCCGGAACCGTCGCGTCGAACCTCCGCTACGGCAAGCCCGACGCGACCGAGGCAGAGATGTGGAAGGCGCTCGAGATCGCGCAGGCCCGAGAGTTCGTCGAGGCGATGTCCGATGGTCTCGACTCTCCCATCGCCCAGGGAGGGACCAACGTGTCCGGCGGTCAGCGGCAACGTCTCGCCATTGCACGTGCTCTCATCCGCCGACCGGAGTTGTACCTGTTCGACGACTCGTTCTCCGCCCTCGACGTCACGACAGACGCCAACCTCCGTCATGCCCTCAAGACCGTGACGGAGGACGCCACCGTCATCATCGTGGCTCAGCGAGTCACGACCATCATGAACGCCGACCAGATCGTGGTGCTGGAGAATGGCGTCGTCGTCGGTCTCGGGGTCCACGAGGAATTGCTCAAAACCTGCGTTCCGTACGCCGAGATCGTCGACTCGCAACTCGCGGCGGAGGTGTCATGAGCGCCCCCAACGCGATGAAGAAGACCGAACGTGTCCAGGTCAAGGGCGGCGGTCACGGTGGCGGTGGACCGTTCGGCAGCGGAATGGTCGGACAGAAGGCCATGAACTTCGGCCCATCGCTGCGACGGCTCGTCACGCTGCTCCATCCCGAACGTCTCAAGGTCGTCGCTGTGATCGTCGCCGCCGTCATCAGCGTGACGTTCGCCTCCATCGGCCCCAGGGTCCTGGGACGAGCGACCGACATCATCTTCTCGGGGGTCGTCGGCAACATGCTCCCCTCCGGGATGTCGCAGGCTGAGGCGATCGAGTGGGTCAGGGCGAGGGGCCGGGATCAGATCGCCGACATGCTGGGCGGGGTCGATTTCGTGGCGGGTCAGGGCATCGACTTCAGCGCATTGCGCAACGTTCTTCTCTTCGCACTCGCTCTCTACGTGGCGTCGGCCCTCTTCCAGTTCCTCCAGGCATACTTGATCAACGACGTGGTTCAGCACACGATGCTGCGCCTCCGGTCTGCAGTCGAAGACAAGATCAACCATCTGCCGCTGCGCTACTTCGACGGCCAACCACGGGGAGAGTTACTGAGTCGGGTCACGAATGACATCGACAACGCCTCCCAAAGCTTGCAGCAGACAATGAGCCAGCTCCTCAATTCGTTCCTCACGATCGTGTTCGTGTTCGCGATGATGATCTCGATCTCGTGGAGTCTCGCCCTGATCGCCCTCGTGACGATCCCGTTGACGATGATCGTGGCCTTTCTCGTCATGAGAAAGTCCCAAACCAGGTTCGTCGCGCAGTGGCGCCGCACCGGCAACCTGAACGCCCAGGTCGAGGAAGCCTTCACCGGGCATGCGCTCGTCAAGGTGTTCGGCCGCCAGAGCGAAGTACAGGACTCGTTCGAGGTCGAGAACCAAGGACTGTATGAGGCGAGCTTCAGCGCCCAATTCCTCTCGGGGATGATCATGCCGATCGCGATGTTCATCGGGAACCTCAACTACGTGATCATCGCCGTGATCGGTGGCCTCAGAGTCGCAAGCGGAACGCTCAGCCTCGGTGACGTGCAGGCCTTCATCCAGTACTCCCGCCAGTTCACTCGACCCATCACTCAGGTCGCCTCGATGCTCAACCTCCTCCAGTCGGGTGTGGCTTCAATCGAGCGCGTATTCGAACTCCTCGATGCCCCAGATGAACCGGCAGACGATGGTCTCGACGAGACGCCGGCCGTCAGTCACGGACGGGTCGCGTTCGAAGACGTCTCGTTCCGGTATCTCGAGGATCAGCCGTTGATCGAACACGTGAGCTTCCACGTCGACCCCGGTCAGACCGTCGCCATCGTCGGACCGACCGGAGCGGGCAAAACAACGCTCGTCAATCTCATCATGTGCTTCTATGACCTGGACGCCGGACACATCACACTCGACAACGTCGACATCGCCATGATGCGGCGCGACGACCTCCGTCATCAGACCGGCATGGTCCTCCAGGACACGTGGCTGTTCGAAGGGACGATCAGAGACAACATTGCGTACGGCCGTCTCGACGCCACCGACGACGAGATCATGGCGGCAGCACGAGCGACCTATGTCGACCGGTTCGTCGGCGCTCTGCCAGACGGCTACGACACGATCGTCGACGATGATGGCGGAAGGATCAGTGCAGGCGAGAAGCAGCTCATCACGATCGCACGGGCGTTCCTCGCCGATCCGGCGCTCCTGATTCTCGACGAGGCCACCAGTTCGGTCGATACCCGAACCGAGGTGCTCGTTCAGCACGCCATGTCGGCGCTGCGTGCCGATCGGACGAGCTTCGTCATCGCTCACCGACTCTCCACAATTCGCGGCGCCGATCTGATACTCGTCATGGAAGACGGACGCATCGTCGAGCAGGGCAACCACCGAGAACTCCTTGAACTCGCCGGCGCCTACGCCCGCCTCTATGAGTCCCAGTTCACCGGCCCCGAGATCGAGATCGATGCCTCACCCGAAGAACCCGACAGCGTCTCACACTGACTAGGGCCGAATACGGTCTGCGTCAAAGCCAGATCCCAAGAACCCCCCCCAACGGGGGTTGCTCTTGCCACCGTCAATTGAATGAACTACGGTCCTCCCCCAATGAACCGGCTCTTCGTCCACGCGCATCATCATCACCACCCATCCAGGGTCGGTCGATAGTGGGCGCCTAGCAAGAGACAAGAGCACACCCCCTACGCCGACCCAAGTGGTCGGCGTTTCTCATGTATGGGCGACCCGACCGTGATGACGGCGGGAGAGAACCCATATGCTCCGCACGACCAATCCATCAACCCTCCACCTCGCGATTCCGAAAGGGCGCATCCAGACCGGCGTTGTCGAACTACTCGGCGCCGCCGGCCTCGAACTCCGCTCTGGGCCCAGGGGATACCGTCCCGTGCCGTCGGTTGCGGGCTACGAGGTCAAACTCCTCAAGCCGCAGACCATCGTGGAGATGCTCGCTGCGGGTTCTCGCGACGTCGGCTTCACCGGTGCAGATTGGGTAGCCGAGACCGACGCCGATGTCATAGAGCTATTCGACACCGGGCTCGACCCTGTGCAGATGGTCGTCGCGGCCCCAGAGCAAGTGTTGGGGAACGGTGGGCTCCCACGGCGGCCTCTCGTGGTCGCTAGCGAGTATCCGCGCCTGACGAAGCGGTGGATCACCGAACGGAACCTTGACGCCGCATTCGTCCGCTCGTACGGGGCCACCGAGGTCTTTCCGCCAGAAGACGCCGATGTCATCGTGGACATCACGGCGACCGGCGAGACACTGGCGGCGAACGGGCTCGTCATCGTCGAGGAGATCCTCCGGTCTTCGACCCGTCTCTACGCGAGCACGCTCGCCATGGACTCTCCCGACAAGAAGATCGCCATCGAGGCTCTGGTTCTTGGTGTGCGATCGGTTATCGAGGCTCGAACCAGGGCGATGGTTGAACTGAATGTGACAGAGGACGAACTCGAACCGGTCATCGAGATCCTGCCGTGCATGAGGGAGCCGACTATCGCCTATCTCCACGGCGGAGCGGCTCTCTCCGTAAAGGCCGCGGTCCCGAGGGGCGACCTGGCCCTCCTGATCCCGGCCTTGAAGGAGCGCGGGGCATCCGACATCGTTGTCACACAGTTGGAACAGATCGTCCCATGAGCAGGCCAACGTATACGGGACCCCTCCTCTCGCACGATATCGAACTCGATCTGTCCAGGAACGAGGGTTCGCTGGCGTCGTCAGACCTGGTTGGGTCCGTCGTCGATCCGAATGAGTTGATCCGTCGCTACCCGGACACAACCGATCTCCGACGCCGGCTGGCCGAGATCCACGGCGTCGCGGAGGATCAAGTGCTGGTGACCGCCGGCGGCGACGACGCCCTTTTTCGATGCATGCTCTCCCGGCTTGGCCCTGGTAAGAGTGCCGTCGCTACGACACCGACGTTCGAGATGATCCCCGTGTACGCGGGACAGATCAGGTCCCAGCTCGTCGAGATCGAGTGGTGGATGGGTCCGTTTCCCACGAGTGCCGTGGCCGATGCCGCACGGGACGCGAGTGTCGTCTTCGTCGTGTCGCCGAACAATCCGACCGGGTCGACGATCACCAGCGACGAACTGCGAACGGTAAGTGACGCCGCCCAACTTGTCGTACTCGACGCGGCCTACGTCGAGTACGCCGACGACGACCTCACCGCCGTTGCCCTCGATCTCGGCAATACGGTGGTCATCCGCACGCTCTCGAAGGCCTACGGTCTCGCCGGACTCCGGGTCGGCTATCTCCTCGGGCCATCCGATCTGATCTCGGAGATGGTCTCGTACGGCAGTCCGTACGCAGTGTCGTCTCTGTCGGCTGCCGTCGCGTTGGGACGGCTCAACCGGCCCGGCGATCTGCAGGCTGTCGTGGACGAGATCCGCACCGAGAGGGCGATGCTGGCGAATCTCCTCGACACCCTCGATGTCCATTCCCTGCCGTCTCAAGGGAACTTCGTACTCGCCAATGTCGAAGACCCTGAGTGGGTAGCGGGTGCGTGCGGCGCTCTAGGCGTCGGTGTACGGCGCTTCGCCGGTCGCGGTGACCTCGATCGGTGGATCAGGATCACCTTGCCGGGGAATGAGCGGGAGTTCATACGGCTCCAGCGGGTGCTGACAATCGCCCTCTCGCCACAGGCCGTTCTCTTCGATCTCGACGGAGTTCTCGTCGATGTGAGCGGGTCATATCGTCGGGCGATCATCGAAACCGCGGCTTCGTTCGGTGCGACCGTGACGGAACGCGACATCGAGGATGCCAAGGCTGCGGGAGGAGCCAACGACGACTGGGAACTCACACGCCGGCTCATGGCCGACCGCGGCGCACAGATCGATCGCAGCGACGTCGTTGAGCGCTTCGAAGAGATCTACCAGGGGCTCCCAGGGAGACCCGGTCTCAAGTTCACCGAGCGACCGCTGGTCGATCCGGCAACATGGACACGCTGGGCGGACACCCTCCCCCTTGGCGTCGTGACCGGCCGCCCGCGCCGGGACGCCGAGGAGGTACTCGACCGGTTCGGTCTTCTGGTGGACACATCGGTCCTCGTCACCAGAGAGGATGCTCCGCTCAAACCCGATCCCGGGCCGGTTCTGCTGGCGATGGAGCAGTTGGGCGTCGATCGAGCCTGGTTCCTCGGCGACACAACCGACGACGTCGAGGCTGCCAGAGCCGCCGGCGCCATCCCGATCGGTGTCGTCGCACCAGGCGCTCCGACACGACGAACCGCCCGAACACTGTCAAAGGCCGCACAAATCCTTACCCGAACTACCGATCTGGAGGAGCTACTCCCATGACCAGGACCGCAACACTCGACCGCAGAACGAACGAGACCACCATCAGCGGTCTGATCGACCTGGACGGAAGCGGCGCATCGGAGGTCGACACCGGTCTCGGCTTCCTCAACCACATGGTCGTCACTCTCGCCAAGCATGCCGGATTCGACATCGAGTTGACCGCTGTTGGCGACACCGACGTCGACGACCACCACACGGTGGANGACTGCGCCATCGTCATGGGTCGCGGCATGACCGAGGCCCTCGGCGACCGGGCCGGCATCAGGCGCTTCGGATACGCATACGCCGCCCTTGATGAGTCATTGGTCCGCACGGTCGTTGATCTCTCCGGGCGCCCCTGGCCGGAGATTCACCTTGGTCTCGTCCGTGACCACATCGGCGACGTGGCAACGGAGAACATCGTCCACTTCCTTCGGACGCTCGCAATCGAGGGGCGAATGGCGCTCCATGTCGACCTGATCAGGGGCGACAACGACCATCACCGGGCAGAGGCAGCGTTCAAGTCGACCGCCCTGGCGTTGAGATCCGCCGTCGAGATCACCGGTTCCGAGACGCCGAGCACGAAGGGAACCCTCACATGAGGACTCGGCTCATCGTCGTTCCGACCGGCACCGCCAATACCGCTTCGGTGAACGCCGCGTTCCGGCGACTCGGTGTCGAGCCGAAATTCGCAGCGGACCCCGATGAGATCCGGGATGCCGACTTTGTCGTGCTGCCAGGAGTTGGTGCGTTCGGTGCTGCGATCGATCGCATCGACGAGCACGGGTTTCGCGAGATGCTCGTCGACCGGTTCGAGGAAGGGAGACCGACGCTCGCCATCTGCCTCGGGATGCAACTCCTCGGCGAGAAGAGCGAAGAGAGCCCCACCGCAACAGGCCTCGGTGTGATCCCTGAGCGGGTCGATCGTCTCCCCCAGGATCTCACGGTGCCACAACTCGGATGGAACCGGGTGGTACCGGATCCCAGGAGCCGCTTCCTCGAACCCGGTTGGGCGTACTTCGCCAATTCCTACAAGCTGGCACCCATACCCGAAGGCTGGATCGGTGCGACAACCGACTACGGCGGTAACTTCGTCTCGTCGATCGAACGTGGCGACGTACTCGCCTGCCAGTTCCACCCGGAGCTGTCCGGACCGTGGGGGGCAGACCTGCTGGGTCGCTGGCTCAATGGAGCGGGAGGTCGCTCCTGATGGCGGCCCCGCGGCTGATCCCGTGCCTGGACGTGAAGGACGGGCGCGTCGTCAAGGGCATCCGCTTCCAGAATCTGCGCGATGCCGGTGATCCGGTCACCCAGGCCTCCATGTATCAAGACCAGGGGGCAGACGAGATCGTCATCCTCGACGTGTCCGCCACGCCAGAAGGCAGAGGCCACGCCGTTGAAACGACATCGAGCGTGCGGCAGGTCCTCTCGATCCCGCTGACGGTCGGAGGAGGAGTCAGGAAGGTAGAGGACGCGCTCGCTCTGCTCGAAGCAGGTGCCGACAAGGTCGCTGTCAACACGGCTGCCGTCGAGCGGCCCGAGCTCATCGGCAGGCTCGCCGAGCGCTTCGGATCTCAGTGCACGGTGCTGGCCGTCGACGCAGCAAGACGCGGGGACGATGGCTGGGAGGTCGTCGTCGAAGGTGGCCGGACCCGTACAGGTCAAGACGTCGTGCAATGGATCCGATCGGCCGCCGCTCGCGGTGCGGGCGAGATCCTGCTCACGAGCTGGGATCGGGACGGCACACGAACCGGCTACGACCTCGAACTCCTTGAGGCAGTCACGACAGCGGTCGGCATCCCGGTCATCGCCTCCGGCGGTGCCGATACCGCAGACCATCTCCAGGGTGCGCTCGAGTCCGGGGCAACGGCTGCGCTCATCGCTTCGATCCTGCACGACGGTGTGACCACCGTCGACTCGCTGAAGCGGGAGCTCCTCTCGAACGGAATTGAGGTACGACCATGATCATCCCGTCCATCGACCTGGTACGGGGTCGCACCGTCCAGCTCGTCGGAGGTGAGTCAGAGGCGATCGACGCCGGTGATCCGATCCCGATTCTGGAACGATTCAGCATCGCCGGTGAGGTTGCCGTGATCGACATCGACGCGGCTCGTGGCGACGGTTCCAACGAGGCCGTCATCAGCGACCTCTGCCGAAGGGCACCGATACGCGTGGGCGGCGGCATTCGCGACGCAGAGACCGCCCTGGCCTGGCTCGACGCAGGCGCGTCGAAGGTGATCATCGGCACGGCAGCCACGCCGGAGATGCTCTCCGAACTGCCTGCTGATCGAGTGATCGTTGCCCTCGATTCCCGTGACGGGCAAGTGGTAACGCATGGCTGGCGCACGAACACTGCCGACTCTGTATTGGCAAGGGTCGCCGAGTTGAAGGATCTGGTTGGGGGATTCCTCGTCACGTTCGTGGAGCTCGAAGGCCGCATGCGTGGAACCGACCTCGACCGTGCACACGATGTTNTCGACGCTGCAGGAGGGGCCCGCGTCACCATCGCAGGGGGGATCACGACAGCAGAGGAGATCGCCATGATCGACCGCTTCGGAGGCGACGCTCAGGTAGGGATGGCCCTCTATTCCGGTGAGCTCGGCCTGGCTGAAGCGATCGCCGCTCCCCTCGTGTCCGAAAGGGACGATGGACTGTGGCCGACCATCGTCGTCGACGAACTCGGTACGACACTCGGACTCGCCTGGTCGAGCCCCGAGAGCCTGGATCAAGCCGTCGAACGAGGGCGAGGTATCTACCAGAGCCGCAAGCGGGGTCTGTGGGAGAAGGGTGCTACGTCGGGGGCNACGCAGGATCTGCTGGGGATTGCCGTCGACTGCGACCGCGACGCTCTTCGCTTCACAGTCCGTCAGCATGGCGAAGGTTTCTGCCACCTGGGTACCCGTACCTGCTGGGGGGATGACTCCGGCATCGGCCGTCTCTCCCGGCGGCTCGCAGGCCTGGCCTAACGAACCCAAATCGGAATCGAACACCGTCCGGCTGCTGAACGACGCCACCCTCCTCTCAGCCAAGCTCCGGGAGGAAGCTGATGAACTGGCCACGGCGTCCTCTCGCCGGGATGTGACGGAGGAGGCCGCCGACGTGATCTACTTCACGCTCGTCAAAGCCGCTGCTTCCGGCGTCGACGTCGCAGATGTCGAGCGGGAACTCGATCGGCGTGCCCTCAGAGTGAAACGACGGCCAATGGAGATCAAACAGGGGTACAGCGGATGAGCCGACTCAAGCGTGTCAACGCGGATCAGATGATCGGAGAGAGTCGCTTCGTGGTCGATGCCGCGACGCTCACGGGGGCGGCAGCAATCGTCGAGGATGTCCGGCTCAGGGGCGAAACCGCCGTTCGCGAGCACAGTGACCGGTTCGGGGATCTCTCCCCGGACGATCCGATCGTCCTGGACCGCA
>JGI24024J18818_10000302_pt1 | contig 17809 bp, 24 predicted proteins | sample Cruoilmetagenom2_FD_18818 | JGI IMG/M metagenome (IMG submission 18818) | reverse complement strand
TTCACAAAGTTGTGAAAAAAGCTCCCGTATTACACCGGCAGTAGCCATACATTCACCCTATTCTGTTCATCCCATTATCTTGCAAAAGGCAGTGAATGTTGCTAAACAAAACAAGCTCCCGTTATCTGCTCACTTTTTGGAATCACAGACAGAGAGAGAATGGTTGGAAAAAGGTGATGGTGGACTGAAAGGTTTTTTTGAAAAGTTCTTCAATATCTCTACCCCGGTAACAAACATTAAAGAGTTCATGCATGCCTTTGACACTTACCCTACACACTTCACTCACTGTGTACAAGCAAATAAAGAAGAGTTGGACTACTTAACTGACAAAGGACACTCCATCGCTCACTGTCCTCGCTCAAACCGTTATTTAGGCTGTGGAAGACTTAAAATAGAAGATCTAAACCTGCCTTTTTCTGTAGCCACAGACGGACTGAGTTCAAATGACTCTCTTAGTATCTTTGATGAACTCAGAGCTGCCATTATGCTGCATAATGACATACCTATCCAAGAACTGGCAATACAGCTTCTCAAAACTGTCACTTCTGATGCAGCGGATATACTTCACCTTAACTGTGGTAAGATAGAAGTAGACAAATTAGCCGACTTTGCTGTTGTCACTCTACCTGAAGCACCTAAAAGAGAAGAAGAAATAGCCCTTTGGACGATTTTACATACCAAAGAGGTTTCACAAGTTTATATTCAAGGAGAAAGATATGTTTAGCGCTATAGGAAAAACCATTAAATGGATCGGTGAGCACTTTAAAGGAATGCTCTTTTTACTTATTGTTTTAGTTGTTTTTATGCCAAAATCAGAAACAACGCTTAACCCTGCAAACCTTCAGGAAATAGAGCTTCTGGGTCCCATAATGAATGCGGATATGATCATAAAAGAGATAGAGAAAGCACAAAAAGATCCAAAGATCAAAGGTGTACTTCTCAATGTGAATTCTCCAGGAGGTGCAGTACCTCCCTCCATTGAAATAGCTTATGCTATCAAGGAACTCAAAAAACACAAACCTGTCATTGCTTATGCCTCTGGTATCATGGCAAGCGGGAGCTACTATGCTTCCATCTATGCAAATAAGATCATCGCCAATCCTGGGTCTGTCGTTGGGTCTATCGGGGTTATTATGCAAAGTGTAAATGCGGAAGAACTGATGGAGACCATAGGTATTAAACCACAAATAGTGAAACAAGGTACCTACAAAGAAGCCGGTACACCTACAAGAGAATGGACTGCCCAAGAGAGAGCCGAACTGGAAACACTCACAAAAGACACGTATGATCTTTTTGTCAAAGATGTAGCCACTGCCAGAGGTTTAGACATCAATGCCTCGAACAGCTATGCAGATGCACATATCTTCTCTTCAAAAAGAGCAAAAGATGTAGGACTCATAGACGAAATAGGTACAAAAATGACAGCTAAAACACAAGTAGCCTCACTTGCAAAGGTTAAGACACCCGTATGGAAAGAGAAAGACAAGCTTGAATCTTTTATGGAGAATTTAGGAACAAAAAGTGTAATGAAATTACAGAGTTATTTTTATGGGCTAAAAGCTTCACTCTAATAAGTGATCAGCGTCACACTTTTTTTACCTGCTTTTAAAGTGTATCCTCTTGAGGATCGCTTATTTGGCATGGTAACTAAAAGTGTATTTTGATCTAAATACGTGGTAACTAATTTACCCGTGACACTAATGCGTCCAAGAATATCTTTATTGGATCCAGGTTCAAAATAGAGCACTATTTTTTCTCCTCTTTTTACTTTTAACGTGGTTTTTTTCTTTGTTATTTTATGGAGTGTCCCTTTAGGCTTTTTCGTTGTAAACTCCCAACTCTTTTTTACCCTCTTCCCATCTGCTACAGCTTCAAACTCTACTTTGTACATTGTGCCATATTCCAACCTCTTCAAAGGCATCAAGGCAAACTGTAACTTAGTGAAACGATGATGTTTGTCATTGCTGTGAGTAAGGATCTTAGACTTTTTTATCTCTTTTCCTTCTGCATCAAAGAGGCGAAACTTTTTAAGTTTTACTTTTTTATAAAAAGCTGGATTAAACTGTACGCTGACGGGGTATCCACTTACTTTGGATCCAGGGAGAGGATGAGGATTTTCAGTGTAAAATACAGGTGGGATATTTTTAGCATCCGGATATGGATAAAGTACCAGATCACTATTTTTTCTTCTTACTGAATTTTTCTTTCCCTCATAAAGATCTTTTGGTATTAGATTACTACTATTTTTACACAAGTTTTGCATGTAGTAAACACCATTTTGCATAAAAAAAGAGGATGTTTTACATAGCTTAGCGATAGCAGTAGAACCTATATTATAAACAAAAGAGGATATCACTCTTTGTTTTTTTTTGCTCAAAGTACTGCCTAATCCTATCTCATCTTTATCAAAATTCAGAAAAACAAAACGATGATAGATAGCTGCAAAAAGTATATCTATGGAGTTATGAAAAGTTTTTGTATTTACAGTGATATTTTCCATCACTGCTTTAGAGGCATACCCTGCCTTTAGTACTCTGTCTGAAGGTGTTTTACCCGTATAACCTTTCCAGCCCTTTTTCTCATAGTGTCCATTTTTTTGCTGTCGAAGAAGATAGTTTGCATGGGATTTTGCTGCTTTGTCCAGTTTCTTATTTGGCTTAAATTTAATAAGTCCGGCATCTTGACGAATACTATTAAGGTAGCCGAGTGCAGCCTGATTCTCTTTTGCCTCAATCGTACCAAAAGTGAGAAGTAGAACAACAACTAAACGTAACAACTAACTTTTATCCTAGAGCCCGGAACTTGCTTGTAAAAAATCATCCGCAATTGTTTGTGGATCTTCCAATCCTACAGAAACACGGATAAGTCCTTCATGTACACCTAAGAATTTACGTGCTTCATCATCAAAGTCACTATAGATCGTGCTGGTCATATGAAGTGCAAGGGTTCTATTGTCTCCAATATTAGCTGTTTGCGTTACCAATGTCAGTCTGTTCAATAAATCAAATGCTTTCTCTTTACTTCCACAATCTAAAGTCAAAAGTGGACCACAACCTTGATCAAAATCGAGTTGATATCTTGCATAATCTTCACTTTCAGGTAAAGAAGGATGGTTCACATTCACACCTTCAGGTAATTGTTCATCTAGTATTTTTGCCACTTGTGCAACAGACTTATTGATGCGTTCTACGCGTAAAGAGAGTGTTTCAAGCCCTAAAAGTGTCAAAAATGAACCAAAAGCGTTGGCTGTCATACCCATGTCTCTTATGGCACGTTTTTTACAGATAGGGATAAAAGCTTTCTTGCCCATTTTTTTGATAATCTTATGCACATCTACATACTTGTTATTCAGAAGTTTATCACCCTCCTCTTTCACCGCTCTAAATACAGCAACACCACCAAGCGCAGCGGAGTGTCCACTCATGTTTTTGGTTGAAGAGTGCACCACGATGTCCACACCCAGTTCCAATGGTCTCACAATGAGTGGTGTAGCAGTATTGTCCATGACCAAAAGTGTCTCATAAGCATTACACAGGTCTGCTATCTTTTTGATATCTGGAAGTCTAAGACTTGGATTACCTACACTCTCCATAAGCACCATCTTTACACCTGTTTTGAGTTTAGCTTCTATATGCGTAAAATCATCTACATCACAAAAACTGTTTGTCACCCCAAAACGTTTCATCGTCTCATTGATAAGCGTATAAGTACCACCAAAAAATCCACCGATACAAAGTACTTCATCTCCCGATCTTAAAAATGCTGTAGTAACCATAGAGATAGCACCCATGCCTGAAGATGTGGCAATGGCACCTAAGCCGCCTTCCATCTTGGCAACCACGGACTCCAGTTTTGTATTGGTGGGGTTTCCTACTCTTGCATAGAGTGGATTGTTCACTTCACCAGCAAAGATACCTTCTGCCTGCTCAGCATCTTCATACCCAAAGGCAGCCGAAGGGACAATGGTCGGGGCAATGGGTCCTACCTTCGCACCTATACTTTGTACCAGTAATGTATTGTAGTAGTTAAAATCTTTTGTCATTATATTATTTCCTATATCGAATAATTAAGTGTTTGATTCGCTTTTTGTTGGTAATTCTTGAGTTCAGACAAAGGTATATCAAAAACATTTGAAACCCCTTCTCTTATATCTTCCCAAAAAAGTTTTAGTGTAGGATTATCTGTTCTGCAGATATCAGAGAGTGCATCCGTTTCCAGTATCATAACAACATCTTTAAGTGTGACATCTTTAAGCTTTTTAGCAAGCTTATAACCACCATAAGCACCTTTTACACTTGTTAATACCCCTTGCTTTTTAAGCTCTAAAAGTATCTGTTCTAAAAAGTTTTGAGGGACAGAAGCACGTGCAGCGATCTCTTTAATCTTCAGTACTTCATCCCCTTGTATGGAACCAAGTTCATGAAGTGCTGCAACAGCATAGATCGTTTTAGTAGAGATTCCTGTCATTTTTAAGTGTTACCTTTACCAATTGAATAGCATAGTATATCTTACATCCTATACAAAAATCAAATAATGTTTCAAGTAATGCACAAATCAATAAGATAACAGCTATCATTGTAGCAACCACCGGTAAGCCTGCGGCAAACAACAATACAAGAACCATAGAAGTCACTAAACCCATATAAAGAGCAAAACGCTTAGGAGATTCATCACACAATTTCGGTGCGATATTCCAACCTTCAAGTATAAACTTACCGATCACATGAAAAGGACTCAAGTTTGGTTTTCTTGCAACTCTCATTACAAAATCAAAAAGCAAAACCAGTGAAAACAAGATCTCTTGTGTAAATAAAAGTGCCACTGTAAAGAGTGCCACTTGAAAAGATATCACTCTAACCATATTTGAATCAACTCTTCTAGCAGATATTGGGCATGAGGGAGACATTACTTTCCTTTATATGTATTTACAATATAGGCACCTCTAAAAACCCTAGAGAGTCACCACATTTTAGTTTTTACCTTAGTCTTTAACAATATAAGGAGGAGATTTATCCACAAAGGAAAACTAAAATGCCTTGTCCTATGTGCGAATATCTAGGGTTTTTAGAGGTGCTTTTTAATAATTATGGATGCAGTTTAACCAAAAATTATTTTAATGTCAAGTAAATCTATTGATTTAATTAATTATTATTGAAATTCTTATTACACATACTATACACAGGGAATAATGTACTATATCATTACAAATAAAAAAAAGGCTATAGATGGAAAAACATATATATTTTGGTGAGACAGTTAAAGGGTATGACATACCTGTACTAAATGAACGTGAAGCAAGGGCTGGTGCAGGTTTGCTCTTTATGTTTGCTATAATCTCTTTTTTAAATTCCTATTTATTACATGACTTTACATTTACTAAAATTTTTGTCACTGTTTTTATGATCGATTTTTTTATTCGTATTTTCATCAATCCAAAATATGCACCCAGTCTCATCTTAGGACGTATATTTATACAAAATCAAACACCGGAATATGTAGGTGCACCGCAAAAAAGATTTGCATGGGCTATTGGATTTTCTCTTTCTGTCATTATGTTTTTTATGATCGTTATCTTTGAGATAATGACACCTGTAAAGATCATCATCTGTCTTCTTTGCTTAGCATTACTCTTTAGTGAAACTGCATTTGGTATCTGTTTAGGATGTTTTGTCTACCATTGGGTTTATAAAAAAAGTCCTCATTACTGTCCTGGAGATGTATGTAAAATAAGACAAAAAGAGGAGATACAAAAAGTCTCTAAACTACAACTTGCCATTATTTCTTTATTTTTATTAGTGGTTATTGGTTCTAGTAGCATCAGCTTAAATCAAACATCCTATACGGAAGTGACTAAATGTACTTCAGGTAAATGTGCTTTAGGTAAATGTGGAAAGGGAATGTGAATTTATTTTTAAAATATGTAAAGTGATGTAATGTAAAAAGAGAAGTCTTTCAAAAGCCAAAAGGCTTTTGAAAAGAAGTTTTACTTCATTGCAGCGATGTGATCTGCAACAGCTTTGATAGCAGCATCATCCATAGAAGCTACTTGACCTTTCATAAGTGCACCCATACCTTTTTGGTTAAGTGTACCTGCTTTATAACCGTTAAGTTGTTCAACAGTTTTTGCAGCATCTTGACCAGTAATAACAGCTGATTTACCAAGAGCAGCTTTTTCACCGTTTGCACCATGACATCCAGCACATTTAGCGTAAGCAGCAGCACCGTCAGCCATAAGTAGTGTAGAAGCAGCGAATAACATTGAGATTGCGATTTTTTTCATTTTAGTTCCTTTTTAAATAATTTATATCTATTGATGACGAACTACGTCCATCATCAATTCCTCTAACGAAGCAGTTATATTATAATTGTTTAACTTAATATAGTATTAAGTTTCAACTTAACAACTTGGTACGTTACCTGAATCAGATGCATACTCATGTGCAAAATCATAAATATGTGGTACATATTTTTCTTTTAATTTAAGTCCTGGACAAAGTTTTGCTGCTTCTTCAGCAAATTTACCTGCACCCTGAATTTCTTTCCACTCATCTTGTGTATGTTTTGCTGCAAATTTTGCACCAGAGAAACCACATGAAGATTTCATTTTTTTCATATAAAGCTTTTGCCCTTTTTTAACATCTGCAGAAGCAGTAGTTGAAAGTACAGCAAGTCCAAGTAAAGCAGAAACTGCTATTTTAGTCATTTTAGTCATTTAACATCCTTTTAATTTTAAGATGATGAATAATACCATGGAATTGTGAAAAGATTGTGAAGTATAAGATGAAAAGGGAAGCAGAAAAGAAAATACTGCTTCCAGAAGTTACACTTATTTAGGAGTTAGACTTATAATAAAAATAAGACTAGTTTAACATTTAGGCACTACCCCATCTTTTGCATACTTAACAGAAAACTCATAGACATGTTCCCACCATGATGGTTTGATCTTATTTAGTTTCAGTCGTGGACATATTCTTTTTGCCTCTTCTGGGAATTTTCCATCATCATAGATCTCTTCCCATTCTGCTTGTGTATGATGTCTAGAAAATTTTACACCAGAAAATTTACATTTTTTACGAAACTTTTTCTTAAAAAGTTTTTGACCTTTAGCAGTACTACCTGCAGCTGCTACTGTTGGCATACTTACCATCACAAAGAGTGACAATACTGCCATTGCAATTATTTTTTTCATTCCTAACCTTTATAATATTTTGTTATCCTGAAATATTATAACTACTTTAACTTATCAAAAACCTTAAACTTATCCCAATAAATATTTATTGACTCATTAAGCTCTTGTTCGCTTAATGTACTCTTCTTTTTTATCCCATAACTATTGATAAACAGTTCAGACATGACTGAGATACTTTTAGATGGATAACGTAAATAGTGTTTTAGTCCTGCTTTCACATTTTCTTCTCCACTATACATTTGTAAATATTCTTTAAACATTTGCTGTAACGTAGTTGGAAGATCTTTATGGCATTCTACACAATTACGTTCATAAGCATCTTGTGAAAATAGTCCTGTAACCAAGATAACAAATAAAACTGTTTTTTTTACCATATCAACACCATCTTTGTCCCCTTCCCCTCTTTTGACTCTACTTCTATCTGGATATTGTATTCATCAACGATCTTTTTAACAATACTCAACCCTACCCCAAAGCCACCTTCACTCTGATTAAATCGCATGTAACGATCAAATATAAATGGTATTTTATCTTCAGCAATACCAATACCTGTATCTGAAACAGTTAAGCTACTCTCATTAAGTACGATTTCAATTACACCACCACGTTTATTATACTTTATAGCATTTGAAATAAGATTATCAATCACCCTGATGAACTTACGTTTATCCATAAAGATAGTAGCATGCTGAAGAGACAAAACAAAAGTGATATTTTTTGATTTTGCCAAAATATCAAAATACTCTACTCTATTTTCCAACACAGACTTGACCGCTATCTCTTCATCTTCATTTTCACTCTCCTGTTCCAGAGTTAAATATGTTAGATCTTTATAAAGTGTCGATACTGTTTTAGCAGCAATATTGATACGATTTAGCTTCTTCTTATTCTTCTCTACCATTACATCAGTATCCATCATCTCTATGTTTGCAAGTATCGCTGAAAGTGGTGTGTTGAGTTCATGCGTGGTATCTTTTATAAACCGGTCAAGCAACATGATGGAGTTACGCATAGGCCTCAAGAATAACTTTGCCAAAAAAAGACCAAATAACATAAAAAGAAGAAATGCGATGAAACCATAAACTAAGATATGCTTCCATATCTCTTCACGCCATACTCCATCATCTTCAACTTCAATGATGAGATATTTTGTACCCAAATAATAGGTATCTAATGTTTTTACAAAATGTATATGTTTGTTCGTAATATATATCTCTTCATCAAAGCGTATGGATTCATCACCCAAGAGTGAAAAGATCTTCATTAATTCTATATCATAAATAGCAGATCTGAATCGCGGATCTCTTGGATAAGTGGTTCTTTCATCAAAAAAGTAATGTAGTACTTTTAGTCTTTTTGTTTGTATATAAGCATATTTTGCAAGGGAAGCCCGCTGATCAGAGAGCATCAGTTTTTCTTGATTTTGATAGTAGAAGAGTGAAAGCAGTGTGATCATAAAGATGACCATCGCTACATAAAGTGTTAAAAATCTAAGAAGAGATTTTTTTTCACTTTTCAGTAATGAATTTGTAGCCTTGTTTTTTGATACTAACAATTCTTTCCTTACCTATGATCTTACGAAGGTTTTTGATATAGGTACGAAGTGCAGTATCACTAGGTTCTTCATCAAAATCCCATAAATGTTTATAAATACGCTCATGTGCAAGAACCTCTCCCTCTGTTTTCATAAAAAGTTTTAAGAGTCTTGACTCTTTATTGCCTAAAGAAACACTCTTTTCATCAATGACAAGTTCACTGTTCTTAATATCATACGCTATATTTTTTGAGACTTGTATCAACTCTTTGCTCTCATGGAAAAAGCCTCTTTTAAGCAGTGTCTCTACACGTATATGCAACTCTTTAAGCGCAAAAGGTTTACGGATATAATCATCACAACCACTCTCAAACCCTTTTTCCAAGTCATCCACAGAGTCCATAGAAGTAATGAAGATCGCAGGAGACACAACCCCCTCTTCTCTACTCTCTTTGAGAAGGTCAAAACCATTGATTCCAGGTGTATTTACATCCAATAGAAGCAGATCATATTTACTCTCATAAAGTTTCTCCTGTGCTTCATATCCATCATAGACACTTACTACTTCATAGCCCTGTTCTTCAAGAAACTCTGTGACTGTTTCATTAAGGTTTGCGTCATCTTCCAGTAATAATATTTTACTCATCTACAGATACTGCCTAACCCAACTCTGCAAACGCCCTGCACTCAAAGCACCACTCAGCCGCTCAACCTCTTTGCCATTTTTAAACACTATCAGTGTAGGGATACTCTGTATACCATACTGTCCACCTAAGTGCTGCTGTTCCTCTGTATTGACTTTAACAAACTGAGCTTGAAGCGGCATATTCAATGCTGCTTCTTCAAACGCCGGAGCCATCTGCAGACAAGGACCACACCAAGGTGCCCAAAAGTCCACCACTACAGGAATATCACTATTGGCTAAAAATATACCCAGTTTTCCTGCATCTACTGAAACAGGTTTACTCTCAAGGAGTGAATTCTTACATGAACCACAATTTGCTTTTGCATAACTCTCTTTTTTAGGTATGCGGTTCACTTTGAGACAATGCGGACATACAACGTTTACATTCACAACAAAACTCCTATATTTAGATTAGTTTTTAATTTCTTAGGTATTATAGCAAATAAAGTAAATACAATATAAACAAATATGTAGCGTGGGCAGGAATGTGCCCGACTGAAGGGACAAATGCCCTTGGGGTGCCCACGCTACGAAAGCAAAACTATAAATATAAGGAAAATAAAATGGCAAAACAAGAACTCATAGTCGGTGGAGGATGTTTCTGGTGTACTGAAGCAGTATTTGAACTGCTTAAAGGTGTAATTGATGTTGAAAGTGGCTATGCAAATGGGCAGACACTTAACCCAACATACAGAGATATTTGTACAGGAGAGACAGGACACGCCGAAGTCATAAAGATCACTTACGATGACAGCATTATCACCTCAGACACCCTGCTTGATATCTTTTTTGCAGTACATAACCCTACTACACTTAATTATCAAGGTGCAGACAGAGGTACACAGTACCGCTCAACCATACTCTATACAGATGAAGAGATCAAAGATGCAGCCCAAGCAGCTATGGAAGCTGCACAGGCAGACTACAGTGATCCTATCGTTACTGTCATCGAACCTTTAGACACCTATTATAAAGCTGAAGCCTACCATCAAGACTACTATCGTCAAAACCAAATGCAAGGGTATTGTATGGCTGTTATCCCACCAAAACTAGCGAAGTTGAAAGCGAAGTTTGGAAAAGAGATGGCGTAGTTATTTATCGCCAAGAGGATCATCACTTCTATTCTTGACCTTTCTCTCTTGCGCTTCAGAGATATTTGGCTCAGAAAACTCTACTTTTCCAGCGATGATACAGCCTTTACACCCAGGCTCACAGTGATGATGGAGTTTTAAACACCACTCTTTGTCATCACCTTTTGTTCCCATAAATTGACAACCCCAACCACTACTCATACGGAACCCTCCTAATATCGTATCTCAAAGCCATCAGTTGTAAACTCTGCTTCATTAAATATCTCATATTTGACTTCTTCTACAGAACTTAAAGGTGAGCCTTCATTAAGGATATTCATAAAAGTATCAAAATCATCATCAAATACTTCTGCCACTACCTCTACTGTACCATCACTTAGGTTCTGGATGTAACCTTTATACTGTTTTCTCATCATATCTTGCGAAACAAACTTTCTGTAAAATACACCTTGTACACGACCAACGATAATAAATCTATACCACTCCATCTTTACACTTCTCCATACTCTTCTTTTAGACTCTGTAAAAACTCTAAAATACGTTTCTGAAATAAAATATCTTCTTCATTATCCATACATTCATGTAGTTGCATAAGCAACCCTATATCTATCTTTTCAGAAAAACGTTTGACCTCTTTAGTCTCTCTTTGTACCTGCTGGACAAGATGTTCAAAGTCAAGCCCGTTATTGGTAATGATCTTGATATGGTATTCAAGGACTGCATCTATAAGCAATTCAGCCCGATCCTGGTCATCATGATAGATAGTATAGGCTATCTCTTTAAGTTTTTGCTTCTCACACTCACATATTTCACCGTTGGCTGATATCATCAACGTCAATATCTTTGCTCTGTACTCTAAAGAGCTATGGTGATAAACCAATAACTCTCTAAATATTTTCATAACATTACGTTTAAATGTTTTAACCATTCCTATCCTTATAAGCAGACAGAGTAATGCTATATCACTCCATCTATTTAACACCATTTTAACAAAATTTTACTATAGTTACACATTAATATTTACCACAAGTAAATACACAAACTTTTCAAATAGGTAAAGAATGAACAATATCGACCTTCTTATCATCCTTAGTACGGCTTTTTTAGGTAGTGTAGGTCACTGTATAGGGATGTGTGGAGGCATCGTCGTTGCCTATAGCTCTACCAAGATAGATCAAACTTCATCCTGGGCACAACAGACTATCTCTCATCTTGCCTATAACTTTGGACGTACAACTACCTATGCTATCTTGGGTGCTATGTTTGGACTCCTTGGAAAAGCCATTGCTTTTACTCCCACTACAAAAGGTGTGCTTTTTGTACTTACAGGTCTGCTAATGATCCTTGCTGGACTATCACTTGTAGGTAATTTAAAATTCCTTAACTCTGCAGAGTGGTCTGTCTCTAAAAATAGTTGGTATCAAAATGCTTTTAGAAAACTCATACACAGCAGATCCCTTCAAAGCTTCTTTTTATTAGGCATGCTTAATGGTATCATCCCCTGTGGTTTAGTCTACTCCTTTGCTATCTTTGCAGCAAGCACAGCAGATCCTTTATGGGGTGCTATCGTTATGGCGACCTTTGGACTGGCAACCATCCCTGCTCTCTTTTTTCTGGGTAGTATTACTAAATTTCTGCAAAAAGGCTCCCTGCGTGGAACCATGATGAAACTCGCTGCTATGCTGGTCATTTTTTACGGATTATATACACTCTATAAAGGATACAATTTCATAGTACACCCTAAAGAGACACAAGAGATGATAGACAGTATGCAATCAGGCAGTATCAAGAGCAAATTGGAAGGTAAATGCGGAGGCATGAAATGTGCACCGGGGAAATGTGGTTAATAGTTCATTTATTCTTTTAAACTATCATTAAAATGACCACTTTAATTTAAAAGGAGAAATAATGTCAAAAGTAGTAAAAGTCATCGAGGTACTAGCACAATCAGAAAAAAGTTGGGAAGATGCAGCAAAAAAAGCTGTCAAAGCAGCAAGTAAAAGTATTGATAATATCAAGTCTATCTACATTGTAGATATGAATGCGAAAGTTAAGGGTGACAGAATTATCAATTACAGAATCAATGCAAAAATCTCTTTTGTAGTTGAATAAAGGCAAACCAACTGCCAAAATCACTATCCTCGGGTCTCACCCGAGGAGTCCCTACGCTATCTTACTACATTATTTCGCTATAATCTCTCCATGAATCATATTAAAATTTACGCATACAACCATACTCCACTCCAGTTTGATTTTAAACAAACGATTGAACGTTTCTTTGTTGAAGAGATACCTCTTTACAGCTCCACAGGAACAGGAAACTACCTAATACTCAAGATAAAAAAAACAGACATGAGTACATGGAAGCTCATCACTGTACTTGCTAAAGCCACAGGACTGCAAGAACGTGATATCGGCTATGCCGGTCTTAAAGATAAAAATGCCACAACCATACAGTACGTCTCCCTACCTAAGCAGTATGAAAAAGAACTAAACAAAAATCTCACCACTGAAAAGATAGAGATACTCGAACGTACCTATAACAAAGCACCCATCAAAATAGGTCAGCTCAAAGGCAATAGATTTTCTATCGTGTTGCACCACATCAATGAAAAAGATGCTAAGTTTTTTAACACCACTGCTAAAAAAATGCAAGTAGACGGCATACCAAATTATTACGGGTACCAACGTTTTGGTGAAGACAGCCGTTCTTACTTACAGGGTAAAGAGATAGCCCATTCAGGTAAACGTCTTAAGGGAAGTAAAGAGAAACTACTTGTCTCAGCCTACCAAAGTTACCTCTATAACAGATGGCTAGGTTCACGAGTAAAACTCTCTACCATCATTACTGGCAATAAAGCTGATGAAGCTGCCAAAAAACTACAGTACCCAATCGAGCTGGTCAAAGTTTTAGCCAAACAGCCTCAGTTTTTCAAACTCTTCTTAGGTGACATCATTATGCCCTATCCCTACGGAAAAATCAACTTCGTAAAGGACATGACACAAAGTGCCCAAGCCTTTGAACAAAAGAAGATCTCCCCAACCGGACTACTCTGTGGAGCAAATGCTTTACGTGCCAAAAGTGATGCTTATTATCTCGAAGAAGAGTATGATGATACTGAGTTAAGTTCTTTAAAGGGTGATAGACGTTTTGCCTGGATATGGCCAAAAGAGGTTGAAACTTCGTATGATAAAGAAGCTAAAAAACTTACTGTAGATTTTTATCTTCCTAAAGGGTCTTATGCTACTACCTTTTTGGAAGAGATAGGAAAGTTTAGTCTCAAAGGAGACTAATCCTTTTTAGGAATAAACTTCCCTCGTTCCTGCTCTCCTGAGCTGGAATGCCTACAGTACTTCAAACTAAAAACAGAGTAATAATCCACCGCTAGGTGGAAATTAAATGCATTATACTTTGATACCACCTAGCGGTGGAGTTGGAGTTAATTTAGGTATAAATTGATGTAGGTATTCCCACGCAGAGCATGGGAACGAGAGGGAGAGGAGACTAATCCTTTTTAGGAATAAACTTTCCACAGCCTTTATCTGGTGTTCCACCAAAACTTTTTACTTCTCTTGCCGTGCCATTTTCATAAATTACTGTTCTTTGACACTTTGGTGCATCTACACAACTCTCATTACTACATCCAATATCTTCAGGTACTGCCATTTTATTTCCTTTTATTATTTCAATTATTTTTTAATCTCAAAATTTTCTGTTTTAAACAGATGAAATTTGGTTGCTACTTCACTATTTTCCAGATCCAAGCCTTTAAGCATTTTTTTATTGACCAGGTAATACCCGATAGTCACTTCAACTCTGTCACTTTTTTGTAGTGCATAGTCATACGTTACAACTCTTTTTTCGTGACCTTTAATAGCTGTATCCTGTACCACCTCTTTTGCTAACCAAGGAGGTGTTGGTTTGCCATTTGCACCGATGACTTTTGCAAAATTCTTATTTTCTAAAGCTATTGTTTTTCCCTCTCTTGTAACTATTACTCTTAACTGCATCACACGCATAGGGTGCAGAGACAATGCATGAGAGCTTTTGTTATGGATAATAACATCAAACTTGGCAGTACTCTCTTTAAGTTCTATACCAACATATTTACCTAGCATATCTTGATGAGAGTGTGTTCCGGGGAATCCGTGAAAAGTATGCTCTTTTGTTTCATTCAAGTTAGAAACACTCCCTTTGACTTTTGGCATATGGCAACTTACACAATTGGTACCGTCAAGCTCATGTTTGACGTTTGTGGAACAGACATTCATATCATACTTGTTTTTCTTATGTGAATGACAACCGATACAGACATTGCCGCCATTAAAATGTGCACTGTCTGTTTTGATCTTATGAAATGGTGAATCTATATGCTCTTTGAGTGAACCAAAATAAGATTTTTCTTCTTTTGAAACCACATTGATATTCATCATCCAGTCATGTTTGATAGATTCTATTCTATGGCAATACGCACAAGAGATTCCCTCAGTTTGGGTACTATTATTGGCATCAGGTACTACACCATTGTGTTTTGTTACTAATGCATCCAGATTAGAAGCCGCAGGTGTATGACACTTGGCACAGGCATAAGATTCGAGTTTCGTATTTTTAGGGTGTTTTTTCCATACAGCCGCATGTATCTCATCTTCAAATATAGATGCTTTGGCATGTTGTGTTGACTTAAACTCTTTGTAGATAGTAGGGTGGCAACTCTTACAAGTTTCACTAGGTTCAAAAGTCTGGTTTGCAGATAAAAAATAGGTAAGTATAAAAAGAAGGGGAAATATTATTTTCATGAGGACTCCATCATAGTATTAAATTATCATCTATATAATTTGGAATTATACATTGTTTGCCTAAATTTAGTATTAAGCCAGCTATCGTTTGCCTCTACCACGCTTTTTATCTTTTTTATCAGACTTTGGTTTTGCAGCATCAAAAGCTTTAAATCCATCGCGCTTCGTAGTTTTACGTTTTTTACTCTTGGGAACAACAGAGGATTTTTTCTTTTTATGGCCAAAAGCTCCATCCGTATTTTTATGTTCATTTTTATTTTTACGTGCACCTTTTTGAGCAGTTATTACTTTAGGTGCATAGCCTTCAAGTTTTTCTTGTGGCAGTGTTTTGCCCATCAGACGTTCAACATCTTTCAGTGCAACCATCTCAGTAGGCGATATAAGAGTAATCGCCAACCCTTTAGCCCCTGCTCTGCCTGTACGACCGATACGGTGAATATAGTCCCCTGTGACATGAGGAATGTCATAGTTCATCACCACACCCAGTGTAGGAATATCCAATCCTCGTGCTGCAATATCTGTAGCTACAAGTACACGTATTTTACCCTCTTTAAAACCTTCTAGCGCCCGACTTCTTTCCCCGGAACTTTTGCCTCCGTGAATCACAGATGTTTTAAGTCCAGAGAGATTCAATTCAGTGGCAACTTCATCTGCAACCTCTTTTTTACGTACAAAGACAAGAACATGCTTATAATTACGAGAACCTATAAGATAAGAGAGCAGTTCCGTCTTCTTCTCTTTGACTACAGGATAGACTATCTGCTCTACTGAATGAGCCGATGTACCCATACTGTCTACTTCTATAAGTTTAGGTCTATGGAGCATCTGCTCTGCCAGTCTCTTCACTGATCCTGTAAGTGTTGCGGAGATCAGTACATTTTGTCTTCTTGATGGAAGGTGTTGGAGTATCTTACTTACTTCATGTACAAAACCCATATCTAAAATAGTATCTGCTTCATCCAGTACCAAATAGTCAACACTTTCAAGATTGACATTCTTTTGTCCTATATGTTCAAGCAATCGTCCACTCGTTGCAACAATGATGTCTACACCAGCTTTAAGTCTGTTTGCTTGAGAAGTTAAGTTAGCCCCACCAAAAAGGACAATACTTTTTAAAGGCAGATACTTCCCATAGGCTTCTATGCTTGCATGTACCTGTTTGGCTAGTTCACGTGTAGGCACTAAAATGACGGCTTTAGGGTAATGCTGCCCTTCTACAAAACTCTTTGTTAACTCTTGAAGAATCGGTAAGGAAAACCCTGCTGTCTTCCCTGTACCTGTTTGAGCACCTGCCATAATATCACGACGTGTGAACATTGCAGGTATGAGTGCTTTTTGTATGGGTGTTGCAGACTCATAGCCTTTATCTTTAAGGGCTTTTAGAATCTCTGGAGATAGTCCAAGTGAAGATAACGACAAAATTTACTCAGTATCGTTAGAAATACTGTCTAACCTGCGCTTCATGCGCATTTTCTGCTTTGCGACCGCTCTCATGTCTACATCACTGTCACTCTCATCGACGATCTCAACACCTAAAATAGTCTCAACACAATCTTCAAGCGTGACGATCCCTTCTGTCTGATCATAACCATCAAGTACCAAAAACATATGCTCTTTTTTCTTGATGAAAAGATCTAGAGCTTTAGAGACGGGTAAGTTTTCACTAATTTTAAAAATATTTTTTTTAACATTTTTCAAAGCAACACTGTCATCTTTAAGGGCTTGTTGAAAGATCTTTTTAGTCATCACTATACCTGTAATATTTTCGATACTATCATCATACACAGGTACTCTTGAAAATTTAAATATGGCCGGCTCATTCTCTACAATATCTTTAATACTCCTATTACCATCCAAGGCAAAAACCACTGTTCTAGGTGTAAGGATCTCTTTGATTCTTATCTTGTCAAGGAGAAGGATATTTTCGATAACATCTGATTCTTTCTCTCCAAGTACACCTTCATCTTCACTTAGTAGTGTACTCTCTATAAGCTCTGCTTTTGTCAAGCTCATCGTGTCAGTATCTTTGCTGATACGGTTTGTCACAAAGAGCGTCGACAAGATAATAGGATACGTAAGCCAGATAAAAAAACGTATTACATACGCAGCAATAGGTGCCAATGACTTCCAGTACACAGCCCCTATCGTTTTAGGAATGATCTCAGAGAGAAATAAAATAGCAAAGGTTAAAACAATAGAAACATAAAAAACTGCCCCTGTGCCATACAGACTCTCTGCTTGTGCTCCAACAGCTGCTGCACCAAGTGTATTAGCAACAGTATTGAGGATCAAAATAGAAGCAATAGACTTATTGATACTGATCTTGTGAGATTTTAAAAGTGCACCTGCCGTAGGACGCTCTTTTTCAAGAACCGAGATATATGCCATATTGACAGAGAGTAAGACTGATTCTAAGATCGAACAGATGAATGATATCACCACAGCCAAAGAGAAATAGAGAATTAATAAATCCATATAATTTAATTACACCTTTAAAGTAAAATAATGGTCGC
>JGI24024J18818_10000301_pt1 | contig 17835 bp, 15 predicted proteins | sample Cruoilmetagenom2_FD_18818 | JGI IMG/M metagenome (IMG submission 18818) | reverse complement strand
TGTAATATAATTTAATGTATTCAAAATACTTATATAAGCTATGCAAATAAGTATTATAATTAATATCGAGGAGTAAATATGAAACTAGGTTTCTTAGTTGATCTTAACCTATGTATGGGTTGTAAAGGTTGTGAGATTGCTTGTAAAGTGGAAAATTCTGTTCCACTCAGTTCTTGGCGCTTACGTGTAAAATATATTGATATCGGAACATTTCCGGATGCATCAAGATCTTTTACACCGTTACGTTGTAACCACTGTGAAAATGCACCATGTGAGCGTATCTGTCCGGTATCTGCTTTACATTATCTTGAAAATGGAATTGTAAATATTGACAATGAAAGATGTATCGGTTGTGCAGGTTGTATGATGGCTTGTCCTTATGGTGCGATCTATATGGATCCTGAGACAAACACTGCAGACAAATGTACGTATTGTGCACACCGTATTGAGAGTGGTATGATGCCTGCATGTGTTGTTGCATGTCCGGTTGAAGCAAATATCTTTGGTGATGTTGAAGATGATACAAGTAATATATCGCTATATATTATGGAGCATCAAGGAAATGTACAGGTACGAAAGCCTGAAAAACATACAAGTCCTAAGCACTTCTATGTAGGGGGAGGTTCATTTACGCTTGACCCTCTTGCACATAAAAGAATTGAAGGCTACAGTCTGTTTAACAACATTACACACCTTGATGCCATAGGTGATAAAAACCATGGTGTACTGGATAGATTCCTGGCACCGTTTACATCACACGGTCATACAGATAACAAGAGTTTCATGGATTTTGATAAAGCACATGAATCACACGAAGAAGAGGGAGGACACTAAGATGGTAGAAAGTACAATACACGCAACACAAGCTGTTGTAACATTGGATGTTGCACTTCCAGGTATTATCTGGGGTTGGATGATCACACTGAACATGTGGGCAAAAAGTATCGGTACAGGTGTTGTCTTTTTGGCAGCATTTTTATGGTTCAGACACAACAAAGAAGATATGCCTAACTTAAGATGGATGATGCCACTTATCTCCTTTATAGCATTAAATGTATTCTTACTCTTTACCTTGGTGGATCTTCACCAACCGTACAGAATGGTGAATATCTTCCTGCACCCGCACTGGACTTCTGCTATTACTGTTGGTGCATGGATGGCTTCACTCTTTACAGGGCTTATTACACTAATGGCGCTTATCGGTGGATTTGATGCTTTCCCTGACTTTAGAAAACATTGTTCTGTTGGGAAAAAAGTAAGAGAGATCAGTCCTTTTTATGAAAAAGTTTTTCCATTTGTTGTTTTTCTTGCGATCCCTGTTACAATGTATACAGCGATCATTATGGCTGAGTCATCTGCCAGAGAGTTATGGCAAGCACCTACTGAAGTAATGCAAATGATGTGGGCAGCATTGATGGCTGGTTCTGCAGCATTGATCTTTGTTTCAGGAAACTGGAGTAAAGAAGCAAGAAAAGACTTGGCACTGGTACTTGCAATTGCAACGTTCTTCTCTTTTATGATGTATATGGGTGAGTATTTCTTCTCATTCAAATCAGCTGAAGCAGAAGCAACATTAGCATATGTACATGCTGGTGGCGCGTATAATATAGAGTTCTGGTTTGGTATGGCTCTTGGCTTTATCATTCCATTCTTCCTTGCAATGAGCAATATGAAGAATGATAATAAAACGCTGCTTAGATTTGCAGCACTTTCAGCATTGGTAGGGCTATACATGGCAAAAGATGTATGGCTTAAAATCCCACAAATGCTACCGTTGAGTTAAGGAGTATATGAATGACAAAATCAATGAATAATGAACAACCTACGTTTGTAGAGAGTAGAAGAACTTTTCTTAAAGGTACAGCATATTCTGTAGCAGGTGCAACACTTGCTGCTGGTGTTTTTAAAACTGTAGCGGACACACCTGCAACAGCAGATGGCAAGTTTACCCCAACACCTAAGACACTTTCATTCTATCCGCCACTTGAAGAGTGGGATAGCTTTACTGAGTTAGATGGAGACGATTGGAAAAGAGGTGGTACAGGTAGAAACGGTGTACAGTCTGCTACAAATCCTGACGGGATCAAAGCGACAGAATATATGCTTGTACCAACAGCATGTTCAAACTGTGAAGCATCATGTGGTCTGACTGCATGGGTTGACCTTTCTACATACAAAGCTGGTGGACAGCTTGCAGTACGTAAATACATGGGTAACCCGCTTCACTCAGGATCTCGTGGTAGAAACTGTGCAAAAGGTTATGCAACACAATCACAAATGTATGATCCGGATAGAATTCCTTTCCCACTTATGAGAGCTCCAGGTTCAAAAAGAGGTGAAGGTAAGTGGGTAAGAACCACTTGGGATGAGGCTATGGCGAAGATCGGTAAGAAAATGCATGACACACTGAAATCCGGTGATGAAATGTCTCGTAAGTCGATCATGTATCACGTAGGTCGTCCAAATGAAAATGGTTTCGGTCACCGTGTACCACACTCTATGGGGTGTGATGGATATGATTCTCACACAAACATCTGTTCTGCAGGTGCAAGAGAAGGTACGATCCAATGGACAAATGATGACAGAAACTCACCGGATTGGTCAAATGCAAAGTTGATCTTTCTTCAGTCTTCTCACGCAGCAGATGCAGGTCACTATTTCCAACAGGCAGCAGGTCGTATTGCTGAAGCACGTAAAAAAGGTGCAAAACTTGTTGTTATGGATCCAAGACTCTCTAACTCTGCCGGTATGGCAGACCTATGGGTACCTGTATGGCCAGGAACAGAGACAGCGTTGTATCTTTACCTTGCAAACAGGATCCTTAACGAAAAAGGGATCAACGGTGAAAGCCTTGTAAACCACAACTTCGTGAAGAATTGGGTGAACTGGGACAGACTCATGGCTGATAAAGAGTATCTTTCTTTATTAGTTGAGAAAAAATATATCAAATCTGTACCACAGGGTGATACGTATGAGGACTTCATCACAATGATCTCTGAAATGTACTCTCCGTATACACTTGACTTTGTAGCTGAAGAGTGTCGTGTTGAAAAGCGTATCGTTGAAAAACTTTACGATATGTTCATCGATGCTGGTGCAAGAGTTGCAACATACATTTGGAGAGCCGGACCAATTGGTCACAAAGGTGGATGGATGATAGCTAGATCTGCCTTCCTTCCTTTTGTACTTCGTGGTGCAATGGCTGGTGACAAAGGTGGAGTTGGACTTCATCACTGGCATGTTATTTCTGTAAACGGTAAAGGGGATGCAGCTGCACAAGCAGGAGCAAGACCTCCAAAAGTTGATGTATGGAATGAAATTGCATGGCCGCCAGAGTATCCATTGTCTACATACGAAATGTCTCACATTATGCCTCACTTGCTTCTTGATGATGCATGGAGAAAGAAATGGAATGATAAAGGACTGAATGTACCTGATAAATTGGCTGTTTGGATCCCTCGTATGTATAACCCGGTTTGGATCAACCCGGATGGTTTCAGATGGATCGAAGCACTTAAAAGAGAAGACAAGATCGAAATGTCATTCAACCTCTCACCAACTTGGTCAGAGACAAACTGGTATTGTGACTTTATTTTACCTGTTGGACTTGCTGGTGAAAGACACGATCAGCATTCAGAGGCAACAGAGCCTAAGCGATGGCTCTCTTTCCGTCAGCCGGCACTTAGAGTTGCATTAGAAAAAATGGGTTGGAAGCCAAAAGATCCAACCAGAGCTACACTTGAAGCACACATTAAAGCTGGTCTTGGTGAAGTTTGGGAAGAGGTAGAGTTCTGGGCAAACATTATGACACATCACGTAGATCCTGACGGATCTTTAGGTGTTAGAAAATACTGGGCTTCAAAAGAAGACCCGACAAGAGCGGTAACTATCTCAGAGTGGTATCAAGCAGCGTTTGGCAAGCTTCCTAACCTTAGAAAAGCAGCAAAAGCAGCGTACCCTGAGTCTAAGTATCCTAACTATGAGATGATGAGAGACAGAGGTACATGGTTGGAAGAAGATAACATCTTCAAACCGCAAGAGAGAGCTCTGAAAAAAGAGGGTGACAAGTACATTGCTCATGGTCATGAATATGATGAGAGAGATGTAGAAAAAGATGAGTTTGGTACCTTAATGGTTGAAGACCATGTACATGGTGGTAAAAAAGCGATCGGTATTGAGATCGATGGTGAGATCATGCAAGGTTTCCATACACTTTCCAAGAAACTTGAATTCTACTGTGAGTGGTTTGCAGAGTGGAAATGGCCTGAGTATGCTGTGCCTATCTACCCGACAAATGCGGAAGATAGAAAGAAAATGACTCATGTTGTAACACAGGTTCACCATGACTTTATGAAAAAAGATAACGAGTTTGCATTGAACACGGTATTTAGATTGCCTTACAATATTCATACGCGTTCAGTGAACTCTAAGCACCTTATGGAGATTTCTCAGAACCATAACCCGGTTTGGATCAATGCTGAAGATGCAAAACGTCTTAACATTAAAAGAGGTGACGCGATCAAAGTAACCATTACAGATACAGTAGAGATGGATATGGAGTCTGGTTATTTCATTGCTATGGCTGTACCAACTGAAGGTACTATGCCTGGTGTACTTGCCTGTTCACACCACGCAGGTAGATGGAAACTTAAAAATGCTGTTGAGATCCCAGGATTTGAACATAAACTTGGAATCATGGGAGTGGGTGCACCGCTTTACGATATGACTATGGATGGTAAAGTGGGAACACTTAAACCAACTCAAGGTCTTGATGAAGGCCTAAATGACCGTAGAGGTTCATGGCAGTTTAAAGAGTACAATAAAGACCTTGACAACATCTGGTGGGATGGTCTTTCAGGCTCTTGGCAGAATGCTGTTGCTCCTTCTCATCCGGATCCAATTGCGGGTAACCACGCTTGGCATCAGAAAGTAAGCATTGAGCTTGCCGGAAAAGATGATCAGATCGGTGACATTTATGTGAACTATGAAAACAATATGAAAGTGTACCAGGCATGGAGAGATAAATTGACTCGTCCATTGAACAGTTCCGATACACTAAGAAGACCTGTACATATTAAGAGACCGGCAGTGCCATTGTCTCACAAAGCTTACTCCGTAAAACTTACAGACTAAGACTTTATAATCATTTCCCGGGCTTTGTGCCTGGGGATTCTTCAACAACTACAATTTTCCAGATAACTCATTTTATTAAGTTTTATTTATCTTGAAAGTGGTATATTATGCAAAAATATCTCGTTCCGTCTCTCCTGAGATGGAATGTATATAGAATTCAATATATTATTAAAGTGTAGTTTTAAATATAATTGTCTATGTGTTACACCTCGGGAGAGGTAGAACAAGGCTTTACAAAGAGGGTAATAATGAACCAAATGAAACAAGATATAGAAAACCGTATAGCTATTTATGCATTAATTTCAAGATTGATGTTAGTAGAAGTGAATGAGGAATTTTTAGAAAATATAGAAAAAGATGAAGCACTGCTTTCATTCTTTCCTAACTATAGAGATTGGGCTAAACGTAAAGAACTCTCACGTGCCGAATTAATAGAACAGTATTATAATGTTGATTTTACAAACTTGTTTTTAATGCATCTTGTCCCTTATGAAAGTTTTTATACAAGAGATGATCAAATGATCGAGAGTGGTGGAGACAACCCTGTAGTTGAACTCTATAATGACCTTGACTTCCGTGTAGAGTTGGACTCTGCCAGAGTGGTATCTGCAGATCATATTGGTGTTGAACTGGAATTTATGTATATGCTTTGCACTGCTACAAAAAAAGCTTTGGATGCAGATGATAAAGAGGGTGTATGTGAACTGCTTGAAGTGCAAAGAGCATTTTTAAAAGAGCATCTTTTAGAGTGGACGCCACTGTTCTTAATTAATGCAAAGAAAGAGTCTCGTACACCACTTTACCATGACGGATCAGAGCTTACTTTAGAGTTTTTATTAAGTGATTTCGAGTATGTAAATGAAAAACTTACAGAAAATTGTACCACTGAGAGTGTTGAAGCGTAAATGAAATTACACTTTAACGTTGCCTCTTGCGTAAGAGCAATGAGTAAATTTTCTGACTGTACAAAGTGTGTTGATGCTTGTCCGGAAAGTATTCAAATAATGGAAAATCTACCAAGCTTTGCCAATGAAACAGGAGTTGAAGCTGCTGCATGTTTAGGTGTATGTCCAACGGAAGCTTTTTCACTTTCCAACTTCTCTGTAACAGAATTCTTTTTTACTTTTATTGAATCAAAAGTAAGACTGATCTCTTCAAAGATCAATGTACCGTGTATTTCAGTTTTAAGTGTAGAACATTTTATCTCTCTGGCTTTGGCAAGTAAAGATCCTATTACTATTGATCTTAATGGATATAAAGAAGGTTCACATCTTCTTGAACAGATCATAAACCGTATAGAAGAGGCTAATTTTGTACTCTCATCTTTTTCTGATAAAGAATTAAGAACTAATCTTTATGAATCTTCACGTTCTTCAATAGAGCAAATAGAACCAGATAATAATGAGGTGAAAGAAGATGATATTTCTTCAAGAAGAGACTTTTTAAGCCAAGCTTCTGTAAAAGGTGTTGTGAAACATAAAAAAACATTTGATGATGCAGTTGAAGCTGAAGATATGCAAGTGTTTAAAATAGATGCTTCTGTCATTGCCAAGATGAAAGATAAAAATATTCCCGATAAAAGAAAAATACTTTTTACAACTCTTAAAAGAGCAAATGTACCAGACATATTTGAAGTCCTACCGGAAGAAGAAGTCTCTTTTGTTTCTCAAAAATTTATAGATGAGAGTTGTACAAATTGTCAGATCTGTTATCGTATCTGTCCTACTGGNGCATTGAGTTCAAATGGTAAATTTTCTTTGATCAACTTNGATGCAATGTTATGTTTGAAGTGCCATCTTTGTCATGATGCNTGTGAACCGGATTCTATTCATTTGCAAAGTGGATTTGAAATTAAAGAGTTTTTTGAACCTGTACAGAGAACACTTGCAACATTTAACATTAAACGTTGTAATGAGTGTGGTAATAGCTTTACCTACACAGGTGGAGAACAGGCTTGCCCACGTTGCAGAGTTGAAGAAGAAGAAGCAATGTTCCTGCATGATAATGCGAAGTTAATAAGAGGAGATGAGTAATGAGACCTGATGAAATAAAACCGGATACTGGACTTTGTACTATTTTAGGCTATAACGCTCAAACAGGATACATACGTAAATATTTTAATAAGATCATGAAATATAACAGTATGAATGCAACAGCAATTGCCTTGAATATTACAGATGAACATTTTGATTTTACTATGTCCTCTGTAGGTCAGTCAAAAGTAGATAAAATGATGATAGAAAAAGAGTTTCAGGAAAAAGCTCTTAGTTATTGTGATAGTTTGGATGAAGTTGCCAAGAGGGAAGGCAGAGTAGATTTTATTGAAGTAGAAGATGCTAAAGTAAAAGGTTATTGTTTAGATGATGAAGCAAAAACACTTTTTGACAAACCGGAGTTTTTGGATGATCAAATACTTTTTGTAGCCAAGATGATGTTAATAGCCAATAGATGGTTTAACGTAAAAATAGATGTGGATACAATACCACTGTTGATAGGAGAATAATATGCGTGATATGGATGATTTAAGAAAAGAATTTGAAAACTTTAATGAGAAGAACTTTAACGGGAATCCGGCTTTTTGTGCAGATGGAAGTTGTGACAGCGATGAAGAGGTAGATCTTAAAGATTACCCTTCATATACAGAAGTACTCTATGAAAAACTTATTGCTCCACATGTAAGCGGGATCTATATTTCACGTTGGGACATTAAAGAGATCGCTCTTGCTGCAGGTGACTCCATGGCGATCCATCCTCGTAAACGTATGTTCGAACTTTTAATGAAGTTCGCAACATCCAAAGAGAATATGCAAGCTGTACTTGATGCATTGGAAAACCATATGGAAGAGAAAATCTCTATCTATACAGATCTTATGACATCTTTCCCTGCAAGCCAGGAAGTGTTTCAACCTAAAATAGAAAAAGCACAAAAAACAATGAAGCTATTTCCCCAAATCATTAAAGAGTATTTTGAGTAAAATAACACCATTGTATATTTGATCATGACCGCTAGTTAACATTACTTTTAGTATAATTGCATTTATATTATATAGTAAAGGTTAACTATGTCAGAAATCACAAAAGAAGAAGTATTAAACTATCATAAAAAAGGAAAGATAGGTATAGATCTCACTAAACCTTGCAGTTCGCAACATGAACTTTCTCTTGCCTACACTCCCGGGGTTGCTATCCCTTGTCTTGAAATTGCAAGAGATGAAAATCTCTCTTTCGAATACACCAATCGTGCCAATCTTGTTGCAGTTGTTTCAGATGGTACAGCTGTACTTGGACTTGGAGATATTGGTCCGCTGGCTTCCAAGCCTGTTATGGAAGGTAAAGCTGTACTTTTTAAGAAGTTTGCTGATGTGGATGCTTTTGATATTGAACTGGATGTGCACTCTGTTGAGGAGATCGTTGCAACATGTAAGGCGATCTCTCCTACTTTTGGCGGGATCAATCTTGAAGATATTAAAGCACCACAATGTTTTGAAATAGAACGCATACTTAAAGAAGAACTGGATATTCCGGTATTTCATGATGATCAGCATGGAACTGCCATTATTACTACAGCAGGTTTGATGAATGTCCTTGACCTTACAGGGAAAAAAGTTGATGAAATCAAGGTCATTGTAAATGGTGCAGGGGCAGCCGGAATATCATGTGCAAAAATGTATAAGGCACTTGGAGTTAAAAATATTATTATGTGTGACTCAAAAGGTGTTATTTCAACAAATAGAGATGATTTGAATAAATACAAAGCAGAGTTTGCGGTGGAGACAGAAGCAAAAACTTTATCTGAGGTTATAGAGGGGGCAGATATGTTCTTGGGGTTAAGTAAGGCAGGAGCCTTAACAAAAGAGATGGTTTCAAAGATGGCTCTTGAGCCTATTATATTTGCATTAGCAAATCCTGTACCTGAAATTTTACCTACAGAAGTAAAAGAGGTAAGAGATGATGTGATCATGGGAACAGGTCGTTCTGACTTCCCAAATCAAATTAACAATGTATTGGGCTTCCCTTTTATCTTCAGGGGTGCATTGGATGTAAGAGCTAAAAAAATCACAGAAGGCATGAAAATGGCAGCTGCAGAAGCACTGGCTGCATTGGCGAAAGAGCCTGTACCTTACTATGTAAAAGCAGCATATCATAATGATGATATAGCATATGGGAAAGAGCATATTATTCCTTTGCCGTTTAACAAGGAGGCACTTATCTGGGTTGCATCAGCAGTTGCACGAACAGCCTTTGAAGAGGGTGTTGCACGTGTAGATTCTTATGATGATGCAGAGTATAGAGAATACTTAAGATGTCTTATTTACGGTTGTCCAGAAGATAAATAAAGGATGAATCTAAAATCCTATCTGGATCTTTTTGAACTGTTGGAAGATGATACTTCTTCTAGAGAGGAGAGACGTGCTTTTGGTTTGTCCAATATGCTTGTTAAAGGTAAACCTATTAAACAGCTTTTAGCATGGGTGCGTGATAATAGAGCAAAGTTAAAAAAACCACTTTTAAGTGAAACTTTTTCTTCTACGCTTTACAGTATGACTCTTTTACTTTCCATTCTGGTTTTTGTTTTGGGTTTTTTCTCAGGTGTAGGTCTGCTCAGCTATAACGGACATGAACCGGTAAATGTCATTTATTTTATTGCTATGGTAGTGTTTTTACCTCTCTTTACTATGACATTAACACTCTTTTCCATGTTTCGTGCGAATTCTTCTCAAAGTATGCTTGTACATATATCTCCTGCTTTTTGGATGGAGAAGATATTGCGTCTGTTACCAAATAAAATAAAAGATAATGTAAAAGAAGTAAAGATAAATCCTCTTCTTTCCAACTGGATCGTTATAAAACGTTCACAGATCATTGCTTTGGCTTTCTCTTTTGGTCTGTTTTTTGCACTTTTAGGTGTGGTGGCGACTAAAGATATTGCGTTTGCCTGGAGTACCACATTGAGCATTTCTCCTGGAACATTTCATCATTTTTTGCATACCCTTGCTTTTCCGTGGCGAGATCTTTACCCCTCAGCCTTACCATCTGTTGAACTTATAGAACAAAGCCAATACTTTAGACTTGGAGATAAACTCAGTGAAGAGATGATACAGAATGCATCTAAACTGGGTGAGTGGTGGAAATTTTTGGCATTTGCGACACTCTTTTATGCGATTGTATTACGTTTCATGGTTTATCTCTTGTCAAGACTTGGACTGAACATGGCAATTAAAAGATCTTTTTTAGCACTTGATGGTGCTAAAAGACTGTTAAAAGATATGAATGAACCTATTATATCGACACATGCTCCTAAAAATGAGCAGCAGTTTATTCAGAAAAACAGTGCATATGCCCAAAGTATAACTGTTTTAGATGCTTCTTACGATTCTGTTCAGGGATGGGCAATACCTAAAGAGAACTTGTTTGTTATAGCAGATAGTATGAAAGTTATCTCCCCAAAAATTTTTGATGTAGGAGGCGGAAACAGTCTTGATGAAGATAATGAAATTATTCATCTTTCTCATGGAGAAGTTCTCCTGTATGTGAAATCCTGGGAACCTCCGACCATGGATTTTATTGATTATCTTGAATCTTTATCTGACAATGTAGATAAAATTATTGTTTGTCCTGTTGGAACACAGGAAGATGCTTATGAAACTGATGCCAGAGAAGTGAATGTTTGGGCCAGAAAACTCTCTATGCTTGGAAGTAAAAAAGTGTGGTTGAAAGTATGCTAGAAACACACCCGAAATTTGCAGTTGTAGGGCATCCGAACAAAGGTAAAAGTTCTATTGTTTCAGCTTTGGCAATGGATGACTCTGTACAAATATCAGATACGCCCGGTACAACGACCAAGAAAAGAAGTTTTCCTCTGAAAGTAGACGGAAAAATTTTGTATGAACTTTTTGACACTCCGGGTTTTCAGCGTGCCAGAAGAGTTTTGGCTTGGCTGGAACAACATGATGTAAGTGCCGATAAAAAACATGAAGTGGTACAAATGTTCATTAATGAACATAAAGATGATCCAAAATTCAACGATGAGATAGAATTGCTTGAGCCCATACTGAATGGTGCTGGCATCATTTATGTTGTAGATGGTTCTAAACCTTATGGTGAAGAATATGAGGCTGAAATGGAGATACTCCGCTGGACAGGTCAGCCCTCTATGGCACTTATAAATCATATAGATGAAAGTGATTACAGTGAAGAGTGGAAAAGAGCTTTAGGGCATTACTTTAAGATGGTAAGAACTTTTAATCCCATGAATACAAGTCTTGAACAGCATATCTCTATTTTGGAAAGTATGGCACAACTTAAAGAAGAGTGGATATCTCCAGTCAAAGAGTCCATCAGACTTTTTGAAAAGTACCATGAACAGATGCTGGAGAGAAGCTCTGCGGTTATTACGAAACTTATATACAAATCTGTATCTATGGTAGAGAGTTTGATATTTTATGGTGAAGATGCAAGAGAAGATGAAAAACATACAGTAGAAGAAAACTATAAAGAGAGATTGCGAGAGCTGGAAAGATCAACGCAGAAAACAATAGAAGCTATCTGGAATCATGACCATCTTCAAAAAGAACAACAATCCCTTCCGCTTGATGGAATGGATCTTTTTTCAGAAAAGACAGCTTCTGTTTTTGGGCTTACAAGAAAAGAGTTACTTGTAACTGCTGCTGCAAGTGGCGCTGCCACAGGTGCGGGAGTAGATCTGCTTTTTGGAGGAACTACTTTATTGCTTGGAACAGGTTTAGGTGCTGTCATTGGTGGAGTAGGAGCTTTTTTTACTTTTAATGAACTTTCAGAAATAAAAGTTTTGGGACAACCATTGGGTAAACGGTATTTGGAAATGGGACCTATGGAAAACAGGAACTTCCCTTATATCTTACTGGGACGTGCAATGTACCATACTGCAAAAGTGGCAAACCGTTCTCATGCTGTACGTATTGTGGAAGAGTTCAGCATGGATAGCAGTTTTAAAGATAAATGGCTGAATGACGATCTTAGAAAGTCTTTAGAGAAGTACCATAAAAAGTTTCGTTCAGGTAAAGAGCTGGAGGCAGAAGAATTAGCTGAATATGAAGTGTTGATCAGCGAAGTTTTAAAGCCGTTGATCAATACCTAAAAAAATATATCTTAAAACAACTTCTCTATCCCCATTAAAATAAGAACGGTCAAAAGTCCACCTGCAATACCGGCAAGAATATCATCAAGCATGACACCCAGACCGCCTTTAAGCTCTCTGTCTATCCAACCTATTGTAGAAGGTTTCCAAATGTCAAAGAGACGAAATGCTGCGAAGCTGAGTACTGTAGCAAATACTTCAGCATATGGATATGTCATGGTCATAGCAGTAGAGATGGCAATCATTAAAGCCAACCACATACCTGCAGCTTCATCTATGACGATCTCCTGTTGATCATGCTCACCTGTAAGTTTTTCATATTTGTTTATCTCAAATATCCCTATGACAGTGACGGAAAGTGTTATCATGAAGAGTGTCTCCATACCAAAATAGTAGAGTATGGCAACGCCTATAGGTAAAGAAGCTAGAGTTCCTACTGTACCTGGGGCTTTGGGACTAAGTCCTGCACCACCAAATGTTAAAAAAAGTTTTTGTAGTGTCATCTCTTTTCCTTATGTCAATGATGTTGTTTGATAAAGCTCTATCAATTTCAAATAAAACTGTTCTTCACTCTGTTGTTCAAGGAGTCCTGAACCTGGCATGAGTGAGTAGTGCATCTCTTGCAGATTTNTAAATCTGTCAGGGAAAAGGGAAGCCAGGATATTGGCAGAAACCTCTTTTCTTACTAGGATGGGAGGAGGAATGAGCCCAGATTGTATGAGCTTCATAATAGCATCTGAGTGATAATGTACATGATGGTGTTGTCCGTGAGGACATGTATTGGTACTTACAAGTGTTTTACACATATCACAATATACATACTCATCTACAGTTTTGATCTCTATATCAATATTTTTACAATGGTCAAAAATAGAACTCAGTCTGTTTTTATCATAATATAAACCCAGACCCCCATGATTTTTACCAACAACAAGCTGATTGCATCCATAATTCTTTGCCAGAATGGCATCCAGGATAAGTTCATTATAACCGGCAAAGATATAAGTATTTTCAAAAGGTATTATAAGCACTTTGTTTCGTGGTAAAAAGTTATCTATAAATGTAGTCAATGCATTGTGTCGTATATCGTAACGCAATCCTTCTGTAGTAAAAGGTTTTCGCAGAAAAATAACAAGCAGATCAGAATCGCTTATTGCTTGACGGATCATACGTTCATGTGCACGGTTGAACGGATTTGCTGCCAACATGATACTGGAGACAAACTTTGCCCCGGTTTTTGTGATCATACTTCTGATACGTTTTATATTGTCTTCAATGATAGGATAATTTACAGTGTAATCACCACATACAGCTATTCCTCCCAGTCTTGAAGTAGTATTTTTTACGCCTGGGTGGGAAGGATCAGAAGTACCATAAATATTTTGAAGACGTTGGGTAGGGTCAATGTGAAAGGTTTCATCTACGGTAAGTTCACCTACTTTTTTCTTTTCGTTGATAAGGTCAACTACTTCACCATGTTTAAGGGTTTGAAGTACACTAAGGTTTTTTTTACCTTTAGGGGCGAGCACAAAAGCAAAAGGAGAAGGTACCCCTTTGAATAATTTAGTTTCATCTACTATGCGGGCTTCTTCTTTGTTCATGAGCTTATCAACAGGAGAAATGAGTCCTGCTTTCACCAATGCTAAAGTTGAGAGTGCTTCAGTATCTATATAGAGTGATTTATTATTTCTTTTTGAAGAGTCCATACTTTTTCCTTTTTTCCCATAAGCTTTTTCTTGAAATACCTAATTTTTTAGAGAGTTCAGTATCTGGAAACTTGTATTGAAAACTATTAACAATGAATTTCACGTAATCATCAATTGTAAGTATCTCATTTTGATCATAGAGTTTAGAGTCTGTGTTGAGTGTGATCGTCTCAAAATCTGTTTCAAGTTCAGAAGTACTGCAGAGAATGAAGTTATGGTTATTCAGTTCATTTAGAAGAAATTCTCTATCGGTTTTTTTAAGTGTATGAATTTCTGTAACATAAAGAAGTGAGGTTGCATTACACTTTGCAAGTTTCTCTTTCCACTCTTTATTCCCCAATGGCAGAAAAGTAAGAAGTTTATTGTTCTTTTGTGCATATTCAAATACAATTTTGTCTATAAGCCTTTGATAATTGGTTTGTATAATAACAGGGATCGGTAATTTATCGGTATCGAAATCTGTTTCTATTTCTTGAAGCAGATTGTCCATATACTCCTGATAGAGAAGCGTATGTTTTTTGAGCTCTTGATACTCTTGATAATGATCGATCTTGCGCATTAATTCTTCGATCATAAAAGGTTTCATTATGTAGTCTTTCGCACCCAGTTTAAGAGGTTCACCTACAGTATCATTATTGATATAACTCACCATTAAAATAATGATCTTGTCTTTAAATTGTGTGATGAGGGGAGAAGTATTTTGCCCAGGTAAGTTTGTTGAAAGAAGATAAACATCTCCATTACTATGTATGGCTTCCTTGGTAGAGCTGAAGATCTCTGTTTCAAATCCGTTTTCACTTAGTTTGGAGGCGATGCTCTGTGCCAGATAGAGTTCATTTTCTACAATAATGATTTTCATATGTTTTTCCAATTATAATAATTTAAATTTGCTACAGCATGTACGGTCACACCTTCTTTACGTCCGACAAAACCGAGATTTTCTGCTGTAGTTGCTTTTATGTTTACAAAGTTTGCTTTAATACCGAGTATTGAAGCCAGTGTTGTTTTCATTTCTGCTTTGTAAGGTAGGAGTTTTGGTGCTTCTGCCATGATCGTAAGATCAACATTGCCTATTTCGTAACCAAAAGAGCCAATGCGTCTTATCGTGTCTTTAAGCAGTTCTTTGGAGTCAGCTCCTGCATAAGAATCTTCCGTATCAGGATACAATTCTCCAATATCACCCATGCCTGCTGCACCAAGAAGTGCATCGATCAGGGCATGAATGGCAACATCACCGTCACTGTGTGCTTTAAAACCATAGTTNNCATCGATCTTCACACCACACAGAAACATCTCTTTATCTGCTTCAAACGCATGAATATCTATACCAAAACCTGTCAAAGTTCTTGTGGATGGTGCCTTAATGCATAGCACTTTTTGCAAGTCACTTAAAGTAGTAAGTTTGTGTGCGAGAGGAGAGCCATCTACAAAATGTACTTTTTCTCCAAGTGAAGCAATAGCAGAACTGTCATCTGTAAACACAGTTTGAGTCTCTAAAGCTTGTTTGAGAAGAGTAGTAACACTTAGTTGAGGTGTCTGAATGATCTTTACTTTCTCTCTGTCAATGGGTGCATCATCCATATAGAGTGTATCGGTAACAGGTAATACTGGAACAATACAAGAGGCTTCTTCTTTCATATCCAAGATACGCTGTATCATATCTTCAGGAACACAACATCTGGCGATATCGCTTACCATAACATAATCTGAATCAACGTATTTAAGAGCGTTAGAGAGAGAAGCCTGTCTACTTGCTCCGCCTTCAACATAGATGTAAGATGCAAAGTTTTTCATAAGATGTATTTCATCTGCAGAAGAGACAATGATAACCTGTTTAAAGTCAGCACTCTTTTCAAAATGTTCTGCCACATGTAACCATAGTGGAGTATCTCCACTATAAAGCCATTGTTTCTTAACATTAGTTTTGAATCTTGAAGAGCTACCAGCTCCTAAAAGTATAAGGGTCGTACTTGACAAATAATTTCCTATGTGTTTCAAATCGTAACGGATTATACATTTCTGAAGCTTTATAGTTTCTGTAGCAGTAAATTTTATTTTTATTGATAAATAAGATAGTTTTTCTCTTATTTAATACAAAATCTCTATTTTTTCAATCTAATTTAAGATTTGAGTGGTATAACTCGTATATAAATTATTTCAAATAGGATAAAATATGACACAAGAAAATGTATTAGAAGCATTAAAAAATGTTACATACCCAGGGTTTACGAAAGACATCGTAACTTTTGGTTTTGTAAAAGATGTTGTAGTTGATGGCTCAAACGTTTCATTGACGATCGATATTACATCGTCAGCAGATGAAGTAAAAGCGCAGCTTACAGATGAAGCAACAAAAGAGCTTCAAAAACTTAGTTTTTCAAATATTAACATTAATGTTAAAGCACCTCAAGCACCTAAACAGATGTCTAACTCTGTGAGTGGTAAGAATATTGCTCCACATGTAAAGAGTTTTGTTATGGTAAGTTCAGGAAAGGGTGGAGTGGGAAAATCAACTACATCAGTCAACCTGGCAGTAGCTATGGCAATGCAAGGTAAAAAAGTAGGTCTTCTTGATGCAGATATCTATGGACCGAATATTCCTCGAATGATGGGAGTAGCAGATCAAAAACCTGAGATCCAAGGTAACAAAGTAATGCCTTTAAAAGCATATGGTGTTGAGATCATGTCTATGGGTTCATTGATGGAGCCGGGACAGTCTCTTATCTGGAGAGGTTCTATGATCATGAAAGCGATCGAGCAGTTCTTGAGAGATATCCTTTGGTCTGAACTGGATGTACTTGTGATAGATATGCCTCCTGGAACAGGTGATGCACAATTAACACTTGCTCAGTCTGTACCGGTTACAGCAGGTATCACGGTTACAACACCACAAGAGGTTTCTCTTGATGACTCTAGACGTTCACTTGATATGTTCCAAAAGCTTCATATCCCAACTGCAGGTGTGATCGAAAATATGAGTGGATTTATCTGTCCTGAGTGTGATGCAGAATCAGACATCTTCGGTATGGGTACAACTGCTCCGGTAGCACTTGAGTATGACACAGAACTCATTGCGCGTATCCCAATAGAGCCTGCGATCAGAATCGGTGGAGATACCGGTAAACCGGTAACGTATTTCCAGCCAGACTCTGAAACAGCTAAGCGTTATCAGGCAGCTGCAAGTACATTACTTACATTCATCGATAAAGTACAAGCTGAAGGTGGAGCAGACAACCAGGCGATCCAGCCTACAACACCTCCAGGTGTATCGGCTTGTTCTGTATAATCTAGTTTATTTGACGTCATCTTANACAAAAGATTGATGCTTCGTTCGGTCATCTACTGNATCCTCCAGGAGTAAGTGCATGTAGTACATGNGCAGCGCCAGCGCAGGTGCAATCAGGCGAAGGATGTGGCTGCACTAAGGCTATCTTCTTCCAAACATTTGGCAACTTTATGCTAGATGTGTTTTTATTTATCATGGGAGGAGTATTTTCAGTACTTCTCTCCTTTTTTTCAAATTCACCAAATATAACGTATAATATTTTTAGAAGTGTTCCTTAATCGTAACGCATCCCTTTATATATGAGGAAAACCCATGAAAAAGATTTAAGTATAGACAAAGAGCATTATTTACATTTACTGTAGCAGTAAGAAAAATATGCTATAATCCCCACCCAAAAAAATCTGTACATAAAATAGACCCAAGGAGAGAAGAAGTGATATTCAAAATAAACATTTTTAGATTTGTTTTAATCGCACTTTTCTTGTTTGCTTATCAATCAAGCACGATACACTCTAGTCAACACTTACTTAACAAGCATAAGGATTGTCATCTTTGTGTAGGCAGTCAACAGTTCGATACCAATCTGCATGAGA
>JGI24024J18818_10000300_pt1 | contig 17844 bp, 18 predicted proteins | sample Cruoilmetagenom2_FD_18818 | JGI IMG/M metagenome (IMG submission 18818) | reverse complement strand
CGTCGAACGGGATCGAGCGAGCGATCAGGTAGTTCTCGTGGGCTCCGTATGAGTTGCTTTTGCCGTCGGTGTTGTTCTTGTGGACGACCATTCGCTCGTCCGCACCGAGCAGCTGCTGTGCCGCCCGCACGGCCTCCACCATCACTTGTTCGCCGGCTTTGTCGTAGAGGGCGGCCGACCATGGGTCGATGCACTCCGGGCTGGAATACTCGGGATGTGCGTGGTCGACGTAGAGGCGTGCTCCGTTGGTGAGCACCGTGTTCACCAATCCGGTCTCGAAATCGAAGCCGGGGCGCTCGATCACCCCGATCCCCCTCAGATCCCGTCCGGGGCTCTCCTCATCGTATGACCACCGGATCCGCGATCGACTCCCAGCGTACGAGTTGACAACCGCAGAGGATGCCTCAACTGGATTGAATCCCACCTGATTGAGGATGGTGATACCGAACTCGGTCTCGGTGCCGATGACCTTACGCAGCGCCATGCATGCTCAGAGGTACTGGCCGGGGGTGATCGCTTCAACCGTCCGGCTCTCGCGATCGCCCTCGATGAGCGTGCGGACGTACACGATTCGCTCGCCCTTCTTTCCTGAGATCTTCGCCCAGTCGTCGGGGTTGGTCGTGTTCGGCAGGTCTTCCTGCTCACGGAACTCCTGCGTGACCGATGCCAGAAGATCGGGAGTGCGCAGACCGCTGTCGCCTCCTGCGATCTCTCGTTTGATGGCTTCCTTCTTCGCTCGTCGGACGATATTCTCGATCATCGCGCCCGATGCGAAGTCCTTGAAGTGCAGGATCTCGCGATCCCCGTTCGCGTACGTGACCTCGAGAAAACGATTCTCCTCGTCCTCCCGGTACACCTTTTCGACGACGGCGTCGATCATGTCAGCCAGCATCGCATCAAGATCCCCGTCATGACGGGTCAGCTCGGAAGCGTCGTACGGCAGTTCTCTTGTGAGATAGATCCCGAAGATCTGAGCCGCTGCTTCGCGTCCCGGACGCTCGATCTTGATCTTGACGTCGAGACGACCGGGTCGAAGGATCGCTGGGTCGATGAGGTCCTCCCGGTTCGATGCACCGATGACGATCACGTTCTTGAGGGCTTCGACGCCATCGAGCTCGGACAGGAGTTGCGGAACGATCGTCGATTCCACATCGGACGAGACCCCGGTCCCCCTCGTTCGGAAGAGCGAGTCCATCTCATCGAAGAAGACGATCACCGGCACACCCTGGTCCGACTTCTCTTTGGCCCTCTGGAAGATCAGTCTGATCTGGCGCTCCGTCTCTCCGACGTATTTGTTGAGCAGCTCCGGACCCTTGACATTGAGGAAGTAGGAACGGGTGTCTTCGTTCCCCTCCTTCTTCGCTACGGCCTTCGCCAGGCTGTTCGCGACTGCCTTGGCGATCAGGGTCTTGCCGCATCCGGGCGGGCCGTAGAGAAGAACGCCTTTCGGTGCTGCGAGGGCGTACTCATCGAATCGATCCTTGTGGACGTATGGAAGCTCGATGGCGTCCCTGATCACTTCGATTTGATCGCCGAGTCCGCCGATCTGCAGGTACGTGATATCTGGAACCTCTTCGAGGATGAGTTCTCCGACCTCCGGTCGGATCAGTCTCTCGAGAATCAACCCCGTGACCGGATCAACACGAACGTGATCGCCTACCCGCAAAGGGTCCTCTTCAACGGCTTCGGATCTACTAACGACCCGCTCCTCGTCGCCTCTACCGAGGATGATCACCCGATCGTTCGAGATGATCTCCTTGATCGTCACGACCTCACCGGCAGGGTCGTAGCTGCGCATGTCGACGACGTTGAACGCCTCGTTCAGGATNACCTCTTGCCCGATTCCGAGCGCCTTGAATTCGACCGTCGGCTCCACGTTGACACGAAGCTTGCGACCGTTCGTGTTCACATCGACCGTTCCGTCCTCGTTGCGTCGCAGGATCGTGCCGAATGGATTCGGCGGTGCCGTGAGCTTCTCAACCTCTTCACGAAGGAGGGCAAGCTGCTCGCGTGTCTCCTCAAGGGCGGCAGCGAGCTTCTCGTTCTGGCCTGCGGCCTGGGCGATCTTGCCCCGCGATTCGAGGACCCGTTCTTCCAGGAGACGGGCGCGCCGAGGCGCGTCTTGGAGTCGACGCCTCAGCACCGTGATCTCCTCTTCGAGGAGCAGGACTTTCCGCTTGAGTTGCTCGTCGTCGTACTGGCTCACAGTCGAAACCTCTTTGCCTCGTCGTCGAGTCGCATCCGACTCACCGCCCGAGTCTAGGGCCCGGTCCCGCTTGCGGGAAGCGGTGGAATCCTGCCGGAAGACCCTGCCGCGTGCCCGAAATGAACTCGTTGTTCCGCGAGCCGGTGACTATCTTTCTCCCGTCACACTCCGAAAGGACACAAGCCATGAAGGTCTGGATCGATCAGGATCTCTGCACCGGCGACGGGATCTGCGAAGAGATCGCACCCGACGTCTTCGTACTCCTCGATGATGGGCTCGCGTATGTTCGCGAGGGCGAAAAGGTCTTCGCCGCATCCGAGGGCAACACGCAAGGTGCCGAAGGTCTGGCGAACTTCCCCGATGATCAGATGGACGCAGTCGTCGAATCAGCCGAAGAGTGCCCCGGCGAGTGCATCTTCATTGAGCCGTAGAGAGTATTCAGTAGTCCGTAATCCGTAGTCCGTATCGAAGAGGTCGCATCCCGTAGGGTGCGGCTTCTTCGCGTTTTACGAAGATCCAATCAGCAGTTGTCCCGTGCCTCTTACNGNCTACGGANTACGGACTACGGAATACGGATCACGGACTACGCAGGATCTTTCGCGCCACCGTCATGAAGCCTGTGTGGCCCACCATTCTGTGGGACGGTCGCACGGAGCGGCCGTTTACGGACCAGTCGCGCATCATCACCTCGAACGTGGACACCTCGATGAACGAACCCGTCTCCGCGATCGCCGCTCTCACCGTTTCGACCTGCGGCACGTTGGGCACGTAGCAGGCGAAGCCGCCTCCCCCCGGCAGGTGGACAGCCGCTGCCTCCACCACTTCCCACGGTTCGGGTAGGTCGAGCACGATCCGTTCCGGTCCGACTTCCTCAACCATGTCAACGACCTCGCCAACCCTCAGGTCTACCCAATCGGGCACTTCTCCGAAGAAGCCGGCGATCCTGCTCTTCGCGAGGGTGGCATGGTCTGCTCTCCGCTCAACACTCACCACACGACCCGTGGGCCCAACAGCTCTGGCAAGCATCATCGTGAGGCCCCCAGAACCGGTACCAGCTTCGAGGACCGTCATCCCCGGGCCGACATCGGCCCACACCATCAGAGCGGCAGCGTCCTTCGGATACAGAACATTCGCACCTCTTGACATCTTCAGGACGTAGTCGGCAAGGCGCGGTCGAACGACAGTGAGGAACGTGCCGCTTGTCGTCNTGAGTGAGACGCCTTCAGGAGAACCGATGATCTCGTCGTGAGGCAGTGCTCCACGATGCGAGTGGAAGCTCCGGCCGGGGATCAACTCGATGAGATACCGCCGACCCTTCACATCGAACAGGAGACAAGCATCCCCTGCCATGAACGAAGACCCGGTGATCATCCGCCGATAGCAGGGATGATCGCCACGGCGAGCGAGAGAACCATCGTCGCGACGATGACCCAGATGATGATCTTCGTCCACTTCTGGCTACTGCGCATCTCGAGTCTTCCTACGGGAGTGGGGTGGTTTCTGCGATGACGCGCCGCCCCCGCTTGACGCGAATGTTCGTGCCCTGGCCAACATTGAGCGAGGTCTTGTAGATCAATCGCTTGACACGGCGGCGCCGTGCAACCCGGTACAGCAAGACACTCGCGCCCAAACCGGCACTAAGACGGTCTTGCCTCTTCAGGCCGTTATAGAGAACCATCCCCCCGATCCGGATCGTTGGGTCCATGCGTTGCAGGAACCAGTGACGCGTGATGCCGCCCAGTGTGCTCATACGGTCTGGTAGACCTCAACATGGATTCGTCGACGACTCGATCTCCACAGGCTGTACGCGACAATCGCGACCACGATCACCGTCGCACCGGCGACGTAGAGTTTCATGTTTTTCTTCGCCTCGCCTTCGGTCTCGACGACGACGTCTTCGATCTCTCTCAATTTTCCTTCGAGATCGTCACGGGTGATGGTCATGTCACGCCTCCCGTCTGTGCGGTGGGCTCTTCCGGTTCGGTACTCGGGCCCGCCTTGATCACGATCGCAGCAACGAGCAAGAATATGACGACTGCGATCAGGTAGCCGAGCGCCTCCCAATACGGGCCCTCCGGCAAAACACTGATAAGCCCCCGCATTGCTGCGACTCCGATCAGGATCACAGCCACCGACCACAGGGCAGCAGCGCCAACCGAGTATCCGGCGAACCGCCCCAGCTTCTTCGCCTGCCCGACGGTCTCCTGGAGCAGATACTCCTTGGAGAGCTCCCAGAACTGGATGATCAGCCCAGGGAGGTCCTGCAACTTGGCCATGTTTGTTCCTCAACGTGTTCGAGTGAGCCACAGGCTAATCGCATTCGGGACGGTCGTGCTCCCTTCCTGTGCTCGGTTACCATCCGGCCCAGAATGGACTCGGGAACACTCGGTCAAGACCCAACCGACGATCCGCTTGGGGTGATGGGACGCCGCACAGCGCGCCGCAACATGGTTCCCCTCGTCGGCGGTCAGGCAGTGTCTCTTTTCGGCGACTACATCGCTTTCTTCTCACTCCCCTACTTCATTCTCTCCCTCACCGGCCAGCCTCTCGACCTGGGCCTGACGGCAGCAGCAGAGACGCTGCCGATGTTCTTGTTTGGCCTGATCGCTGGAGTCTTCCTCGATCGCATTCGCAGTCTGAAATCGGCCCTGGTATCCGTCGATCTGGTTCGAGCCGCGGTCTTCATCGCCCTGGCGGTTGCCGCAGCGAACGGCGCCGGGACCAGGTGGCTCGTCTTCGGCGTGGCGTTCGTGATCGGAACCATGTCGGTGTTCTTCGACTCCGGCCTGCAGGCCTGGATGCCATCGGTCGTCGACGACGACATGCTCATCGACGCAAACTCACACCTCGCGGTCGCCCGCATGGTGACGCTCAGCATCGGTCCGCTCGCCGGAGGCATGCTCATCGCGTTCAGCGGTGGGTTCGCGATCGCGTTCGTAATCAACGCGATGACCTTCCTCGTCTCAGCTCTGTTCCTATCAAGAGTCCGCGTGGTTCACAAACGTCCCTTGGCGATCCGCGAGCCCTTTATGGAGTCGCTCAAGGAGGGTCTGAAGTTCCTGCTCGGGGACGCTCGGCTCAAGTGGGCCACCCTGGGCGGCACGCTCACGAATCTCGTTTTCCAGCCGCTCGAGGCGCTCCTGGTCTTGTTCGTCGTCACGGAGATCCTCGACCTCCCTGCCGGATCCGTCAGCGATCTCACGACCGTCGGAGTGAGTATTGGGGTCTTCTACGCCCTGAATGCCGCGATCGGCGCCGTCGGTGCCGCCCTCGCTCCTCGGATGTCCACCACCGTCCCGCTCGGAACGATGTATGTGACCGGCCTCTTCCTCGTCGGAGGTGGCTTCCTCGCCCTCGCCCTCATGCGGTCATTCTGGGCGGTGATCCCCGCCGGTTTGGCGTTCGCCGGCATGTCATGGATCAATGTCGCTCTCGTGACGATGCGTCAGAGACTCACCCCAACCGAGCTTCTCGGACGTGTCATCGCCGCGTCGCGAACGCTGGCCTGGATCGGCCTCCCCGTCGGCGCTGCCCTCGGCGGCATGATCGCCGGCTACATCGGAGTAATCCCCGTCTACGTTGGCGGCTCGACACTCGTGATCCTCATCGCCGCCTTCCTCCTCACAACCGCCCTGGTGAGAGACCCCGTGATGGCAGACCCGGAGAGTTGAACTGTGAGCCATGAGCGATGAGCTCTGAGCAAGACCGGTACGGAATACGGACTACGGAATACGGACTACGGAGTACACCGCCGAAGGCGCTCAGTATTTTCGCCGCTTCTTCACGCGCATGCCGCGACGGCTCTTCACCATCCAGCCGATGGCGAATCCGAGGGCCGCTGCGAGAACGATCCAGATGATGATCTGTGAGCCGACGTACAGCACCTACTCCTCCAGAGCGATGAATTCGATGCGCCGGTTCTTCTGCCGGCCCTCTTCCGTTGAGTTGTCCGCGATCGGACGGGTATCACCGTAGCCGACGGCGATGAAGCGATTCACATCCTCACCCTGTTCCACGAAGTAGTCGACAACGGCCTGTGCACGGCGGAACGACAGCTCCAGGTTCCGCTCCGGCGATCCCTGTGCGTCTGCGTGACCTTCGATCCTGATCGAGACTGCAGAGAACTCCCTCAGCGGCACCAGGAGTTCGTCCAGGAGCGCTGTTCCGACGTCGGTGAGTTCGTCGCTCGCGAACTCGAACTCAACGACCTTGCCTTCGATCAGTTCGGCCAGCGTCCGCTCGAGCTCTTCGACTTCTTCCCTCGTAGGAGGCGGTGGCTTCTCCGGTCCGAGCACACCGTCTGTCAGATCGAAACCGACCACCTGCAGAGCAGCGACGAAGTCCTCAGAGGCGACGGTGAGATCGAATTTCTCTTGCCGAGTCTCGGTCTTGCCTTCGGTAGTAACAACTTCACCCAGAGGATTGATCCTGACGGCACCCTTCTCCAGCCCGTTCGAAAGCGAACCGACGAGAGCCACGCTCTTGCCTATCCACTCATCCTCCGAGGCAAGTCCCTCGACGATCTGAACCTCGTCGACATCAACAGTGGCAAACCGCACCGACCCTTCCGCCGTCTCGAGGGCCGCAAGCGAGTCCGCAACGAACACCAGCTGGTCTTCGGTGGATAGATCACCCTCGACGGCTACGGCGTCGCCGCTCCAGGTGAAGACGACAGGAGCGCCAACAACCTCGCCGGCTACGAGTTCGGTAGCCGTGACCTCCCATACACCGCTCGCGTCTACGGAAGCCACGCCCGTGGTAGCAGCAACCGCCTGCTCTGCCGATGCGATGTCCTGGCCCTCTGTGTATTGGCCCTTCAACGCGACAGCGAGGCCCGTAGCGTCAGCGTTGATATTGCCGAACCCGGCCAACCGAAGTGTCTGCTCGGTTCGAGCCTCCAGATCTGCTTCGATGGAACGCGTTCCCAAGAAGACGGCAAGAGCGGTGAACACGATGAAGATCAGGACCACACCAGCGACGAATGCCGCCCACGATGCTGCGGGCTCATCGTCGGCGCGTGTGCTGAATCCCGGTGGGGCGGAAGATGACCGCTGGGTCGGGCCACGGTCGAGTTGCTGGAGTCTCTTCGTTGTTTTCGTCTTGCGCGCCATGTTCCCTCAGGATGCTACCGACTCCGCCGGTAACCGTCACGCCCCGGCCGGCACTCGCCGTCGCTCGCTAGCCGACTTCGACCGACGACTCGTCGAGAACGACCCGGATAGCCTCGTGGTCACGGAGAGCGTTCGTCAGCATGTCTCCGGTCGCCTCTTTCAGAGCACGAAGGCTGCGCGCCAATTCCTCGTACTCGTCGCGGCTCTTGGCGAGACGTTCGATGGATCGCTTGCGCTCAGTTTCGTACACCTCCGAGGCCTGCTCTGTGGCATCTGCCAGGATCGCTTCGGCTTCCGTTCTCGCCGTTTCGACAAGCACCTCTGAATCGGATGCGGCCTCCACGCGAATGCTGTCGGCGTCTTCTCGTGCTGCGGTCACCTCAGCCTCTACGAGGCGCGCGGAGTCGGCGCGAATCGCTTCGGCTTCAGCACGGGTGGCCTCTGCTTCCTCCGCTGCTGCTTCGAGACGTGCCTGGGCCTGGAGAAGGAGCCCCTCGGCATCCTTCCGTGCCTTTTCAGCCGTCGCCTGTGGTTCCGCCAGGAGCTTGGCAGACTCGATCTCAGCGTCGCGGAGCATCAATGCTGCCTTCTCTTCGGCTTCGGAGAGGAGTTTGTGCTTGGCTTGGGCAGCTGCGACGTAGGCGGACTCGACGGAATCCTCGACTTCGGTCTTTCCGAGTCGCCGGCGCTCAAGCTCGCGCTTCTCGATGAGGGCGTCTCTCAGATCCTCTTCGAGAACGGCGATCGATGCGGCGAGTTCCTTGAGATACAGGTCGACCTGATCACGGTCGTAGCCCCGGCGTCCAAGATCGAACGACTGACGTCCGACCGACTCTGTCAGCGAGTCCACTGTCGACCTCCTCGATCGCGTTGCTCCCCCAGCATGCGGCGCAGTCTATGACGGCTACTCTCGGTGGTCAACCGCTTCTGGATAGGCACGCCCGGTGGAACCGTTCGGTCGTCTCAAAGCGACCACACCTGCGAGGAGCGTGAGAGGGACGCCAGACGCGGGTAGCCTGCACGCATGATCGGAGCGCTCCTGGCAACCCTCGGCGCCGGCGACTGCGAAGCACTCGGCGATGGCTGGCTGATCCAACCGGTGGCTGCCTGGACGAGTCTCGCCTATGCAGTCGTCGGACTTCTACTGATGGCGTCTGCGGCTGCAACCTCCACTCGGGAGCGCACGCTTCGTATCGTATTCGGGCTCCTGCTCATCGGGACCGGCATCGGTAGCTTCCTCTACCACGGTCCCCAGCCCGCGATCGCAGGATTCACCCACGACATCACGTTCCTTACGACCCTCTGGTTCCTGATCATCATGAATCCGGCGATGCCATACGGCCTTCGCCGCGGATGGGCTTGGGGGGCTGTTGTAGCGACCTCAGCAGTCATGGCCATGGCTCTTCTCATTGCTCCCACGTCGACGAACGTTCTCACAGCTATCTCCGTTGTCGCCCTGGTGGTCTCAGACTTCCTCGTGCGTCGTGTCGGTGGAATCGACGGTCGTTTGTATGCAGCGGCGCTCTCCCTCTTCGCCGGCGCACTCGTCTTCAATGTCCTCGGTCGCACCGGTGCTTCGACGTGTGCCCCAGATCACGCGTTCCAACTCCATGGCGTGTGGCATGTTCTGTCTGCAGTAGCGTTCGGTGCCTACTTCATCGCAACAACCCGACCACGAGATCAGGAGCCACTCCGTTGACTCTCCCTGTCGAATACGCTGACGTCGAAGCGGCTGCGCTTCGTATCGCTCCGTTCGTTCACCGCACACCGGTGTTCACGTCATCGACCCTCGACCGGGAACTGGGTGCCAGCGTCTTCTTCAAAGCGGAGAACCTGCAGAAGGTCGGCGCTTTCAAGGCGAGGGGCGCAACGAACGCTGTCCTCCAGCTCCCCGACGGTACTTCAGGTGTGGTCACCCACTCGTCGGGAAACCACGGTCAAGCGGTTGCATACGCGGCGGCCATCCGCAACCTGCCGGCGTGGATCGTCATGCCACGAACCGCTCCACAACTCAAAGTCGACGCTGTCCGCTCATATGGAGCTGAGGTCGTCCTGTGTGACCACGCCGATCGGGAGACCGCTGCATCCGAGGTTGTCCAACGTACCGGCGCCGTCCTGATCCACCCCTTCGACAACGCTTCTGTCATCGCCGGACAAGGCACTGCCACGCTCGAACTCATCGAGCAAGTAGGTGGCCTCGACGTGATCGTTACCCCCATCGGTGGAGGCGGGCTGCTCTCAGGGGCTGCAACCGTGGCCGCTGCGCAGGAGCGGGCAATCCCGGTCATCGGTGCCGAGCCGTTCGCCGTCGACGAAGCCTTCCGATCACTGCGATCGGGCCGACGGCTTGCAGGGGTCGTTCATCCCGTCACACTGGCGGACGGACTTCTGACGGGCATCGGTGCCCGGCCGTTCGCGATTCTGACAGCCCATGGCGCTGATGTCATCCGCGTCACGGAGACGTCGATTCTCGAAGCCGCACTGTTCCATCTCCAGCGGATGAAACTCGTCGTCGAGCCGTCCGGCGCAACGCCGCTCGCTGCCCTCAGAACGACGCCGGAACGGTTCTCCGGCCGTCGTGTCGGTGTTGTCATCTCGGGCGGCAACACTGACCTGTCCTGGCTGGAGGCGGCCAAACGTCTCTGAACGTGACCGCTCTACGTCGCTCCAGGGAACCAATCTTTCAGAAGGAACACTTTCCGTGTTGAGACAGCGTCGGTCATCAGGAAACCGGGAATGTCCTTCACCGATCTAGCGACCTTCTCGGGTCGGGCCCCGGTTGCGACGGGCCGTCCTTCCGAGAGGTCACACACCTCTTGAGCCCGTGCCGACATCTCTGCCGTCCCGATTCTCCTGGCGTAGTCGATGATGTCCTGCTTCGGGAGGCCCAGGAGCGGCCGGAAGATCGGGATCTCTGATGCTTCGGAGACCGCAACCAGGTGTGGCAGCGTCTGGGACGAGACCTGCCCCATGGCATCGCCCGTCAACAACGCAAGGATCTCTCGTTCCTGGGCAATCTGAGATGCTGCCCTTGCCATCAGGACCTTCAACGCCACCTGGCGCATACGCACGTCGACATGCTCGAGCAGCGCTTCCTTCACCGGCTGGAATTCGACGACGTGGACGATCGGATCTGTGCCGTATCCCCAGCGTTCCCACAACGAGCGGGCGACCGCCACCGCATGATCGGATTGCGAGCACGACAGGGTGAAATGAACGAACTCGACAGGACATCCCCTTGACATCATCATCCACGCTGCCACGACGGAGTCAAAACCGCCCGAGATCAGGCAGAGGACCGGCTCCTGTGTGCCGACGGGGAGCCCACCTGGGCCGCGGTGGTGAGCGACAACGAGGAATGCCCTTTCGTCGAGGACCATGACGTCGACCGGCTCCTGCGGGTCATCCAGATTCACCGTCCCTCCTGCCTCGACCAACAGCGCTCCCGACCTCGAGGCGAGGTCGTACGACTTCCATGGATGAGTTCCACGCCGCTTGACTCTCACGCCGAACGTCCGACCGGAGACACGATCTCGGGTCAGGCGTGCGACCTCTGATGCGAGATCATCGAGATCATCCGCAGCGAGCTCCTCCATCTCATCGACGGACGCGATGCCGAATACCTTCGTCGCACGCTCCACGACCGCTTCGGTCTTGTCACCCGGTTCGAGGGCGAATCGATGGGACCCCAGACGCTCGAGCGGCGACTCACAGCCCGCTTCGTCCAACGCCAGCTGAAGGCTTGACAGGACGCGTTTGATCATTCGCGGCTGGGTGCGCCGCGACTTGAGGAAGATGTCACCCGAGAGGGTGAGGTGGATCATGCCGACTCCCCGGTCTCTCGATACTCCAGGATACGGATCGTGGATCCGTTCGTCGCGATCATGGATTCATGTCCAACGGGGAGATGTTCGGATCTCCACGAGCGATGGCCCGTCGTTTGTCTGAAGAGCCGCCGCCAGAACGAACTCGAGATCATCCGGCTCGTCGATACGGAACCCCCGGCCGCCACAGAGCTCGGCGAACGCAGCGAAGTCGGGATTGACGAGGTCCGTCTGCCACACGGGACGCAGTGCAGCGACCTGTTCCCGACTGATCTTGGCAAGTTCATCGTTGTTCAAGACGATGTGCGTGATCGGCATCGCGTACTTCACGGCTGTGGTGAACTCCGCGAGATACTGGCCGAGGCCGCCATCTCCAGAGATCGAGATAATCGGTCGGTCACCGTGGGTGGCGGCGAATGCTCCCATCGCAGCCGGCAGGGCGAAACCGATGGACCCGAGATAGCCGGACATGAGAACGTCCTGCTCTCCCTTCGACTCGAAGTAGTGGCCGAAGGCGTACGTGTTGTTGCCGACGTCAACGGCGATCACGGCATCTTCCGGCACCAGCCTCGCAAGCACTTCGAACACACGGGCGGGGTGCATCCAACCACGCTCATCCGTTTGGGCCGCTCGCCGCGCCTTCTCCGTTCGCCAGAGCTTCCATCGGGCCGCGATGGCTCCCCGAACGACCGCATGGTCGCGGTGCGGCAGGAGTTCGTCGATATCGTCGAGGAAGACACCGATGTCTCCGAGGATCGGAAGATCGACGGGGTGGAACTTGCCGAGCGTCATCCGGTCCACATCGACCTGGATGGTGATCTTCTTCTCTGAGATTCCCGTGTGGTTCGAGAACGATGCGCCGAGCACGAGAAGGACATCGGCCTGGGCCATGGTGGCGGCCGCGACTCGCGTCCCCGAGCGACCGAGCGTGCCACACGCAAGGGGATGGTCGTCGCCGATCAGGCCCTTAGCCTTGAAGGTCGTGATAACCGGAATGTCGAGCTTCTCCGCGAGACGGATCACGCCCGCCCGATGAACCCGCGCCCCGTTGCCGGCCACGATGACTGGGTTCGTCGCACCCAAAAGCAATTCGACCGCCTGAGCCACGTCCTGTCTCCTCGGTACCACGCGCGGGTCCGCAAGCCTGCCGGCTTTCGACCTTTCCGGAGGATCCTCAAGTCCGGCCATCTCCTGCACTTCGTCGGGGACGATCAGGTGGCCGACGGACCGGTCGACGATGGCGTGCTTCAACGCCAGCGCCATCAACTCACTCGCGTTCTCGCGCACGAGGACCGTCTGACTCCAAGCCGTTACCGCCTCAAACGCGCGGTCGAGCGGGACCTCCTGAAACGCCCCGGGGCCGAGCACCTGGGTGTTCACCTGCCCGGTCAGCGCCAGCACGGGCGCCCGATCGACGTTGGCATCCCAGAGGCCGGTGAGGAGGTTCGTTGCACCTGGACCTGCGATTGAGAAGCAAGCCGCAGGTCTTCCAGTGAGTTTCCCGTAGGCAGACGCTGCGAACGACGCAGCGCCTTCGTGGCGAACGCCGAAGTACCGCAATCGGCCATCATCCTCCGCACGTCTCAGCGCGTCCGCAAGGCCTAGGTTCGAGTGACCCACCATGCCGAAGACCGTATCGACGCCCCAATCTGTCATCACGGTCACCATCTGATCCATCAACGTCTCGCGCTCGACGACGACGGGGAGTCCAACGCTCACGACGTCGCCTGTTTGTTGAATCGGAAACGGAGCCGCGGCATCGTCGTACCCGCCGGGAGGTGCACCCGTGACCGGGTCGTACTCATATCCATGCCACGGACAGATCAGCCACCCGTCTTCGATCGTACCTTCCCCGAGCGGCCCGCCCTGATGGGGGCAACGGTTGTCCAGAGCACTGAGACCCGTCGCGGTCCTGCTCATGCAGATCGAGCGACCACCGGCGATCACTGCTGTCACCTCGTCATCACCGAGATCATCAACGTCGACCATGTGCCAGCGAACATCATCCATGCGGTCTCTCCCTCCGGGTCCCCTTCGCTCAACGGTAGACCGCCGCCCACGATTCCGCATTGAGTAGCGGTTCCTCATCTGGATCCGGAATGAACAATGACCCCGAGGGGTGGTGCCCTTGGGGTCATTGGTGTCGGAGAGAAGACTCGAACTTCCACAGGGTTTCCCCTACATGGCCCTCAACCATGCGCGTCTACCAATTCCGCCACTCCGACGTAGCGAGCGCGAGTATAGGAAGCCCGAGGGCGAACCGGCGACGGGTATCTAGTAGACCTTCTGGACTTCCGGGAAGAAACAGGCGACCCAGTGACCGGGTTCCAACTCCTTGAACTCCGGTTCATCGACGTCACACTTGCCGGGTACCGCCTTGGGACAGCGAGTATTGAACCGACACCCGGGCGGCGGATTCGCCGGGGAAGGGATATCCCCTTCGAGGAGCACACGTTCCCTGTTCGATTCGACGTCCGGGTCCGGAATCGGCACGGCGGACATCAGGGCATGTGTGTAAGGATGCATCGGTCGGTCGTACAGCGCATCGCGGCCCGCCATCTCGACCATCTTCCCCAGGTACATCACAGCGACCCGGTCTGAGATGTGCCGAACGACTGAGAGGTCGTGGGCGATGAACAGGTAGGTCAAGTCGAACTCGTCCTGCAGGTCGTCCATGAGGTTGAGAACCTGTGCCTGGATCGAGACATCGAGAGCGGAGACCGGTTCGTCGAGCACCATGAAGGATGGATTGAGGGCGAGGGCCCGGGCCACTCCGATCCGTTGCCGCTGGCCGCCTGAGAATTCGTGTGGATAGCGGTTCGCGTGCTCGGGGCTCAGGCCGACAACCTTCAGCAGCTCTTTCACCTTGTCGAGGCGTTCCTGCTTCGATCCCTCGCCGAATACGGTGAGCGGTTCGGAGATGATCGTGGCAACCGTCATGCGTGGATTCAGGGACGCGTACGGATCCTGGAACACGATCTGCATGTCCCTCCGCACCTGACGCATCGTATCCCTCTTCGCCGTTGCGACGTTAACGATCTCCTCATTCTCTGTCTCGAGTCGGAACCACACGTCGCCGGAGGTCGGCTGGAGCAGACGGAGCACAGATCGCGCCGTCGTCGACTTGCCGCAACCCGATTCGCCGACGAGTCCGAGCGTCTCACCCTTCTTGATCTCAAACGAGATGTCTGACACGGCTTGCACGGCGCCGACCTGTTTCCTGAAGAACACCCCTTTGGTGATGGGGAACTCTTTGACCAGATGGTTCACACGCAGGATCACGTCGTCAGGTAGTTCTGATGCATCGGTGCTCGCTGCCCGATCAGCTGTGGGGTCGCTCTTGATGTCCGTCACAGCGAGCCCTCCTCACCTTGGACTCGGTCCATCGCGGATCTCTGCGCCTGGATCCCTTCGACATCGGTCTCCTGGAGATCCAAGTCGACGTCGGTGAGATCCGAGTCCACGCCTAATGCTGATTCAACAGTCGGAGCGGCATCGGCCTTGAGCGCTTTCAGATTGAGCTCTTCGGCATGATGGCATGCCGCCATCTGCCCCATGTTGCCGACCGGGCGCAGGGCGGGAAGCACCTGTCCACAGATCTCGGTTGCGAAACCGCAGCGTGGCCGGAACCGACAGCCCTTCGGGAGATCGATGACCGATGGCGGTGATCCGGGAATGGAGTAGAGACGGTGCTGCTGCTCGTCGTCCAATCGGGTCATCGATTCGAGCAGACCCCACGTGTACGGGTGCTGCGGGTTGTAGTAGATGTCGTCGATCGTCCCCGACTCGACAATGCCGCCGGCATACATGACATGCAGGTCGTTGCAGAAACCGGCCACGACGCCAAGGTCGTGGGTGATGAGCATCACCGCGGTCCCCCGCTCCTCGGCGAGTTCCAGCATCAAGTCCATGATCTGCGCCTGTGTCGTCACGTCGAGGGCCGTCGTCGGCTCATCGGCGATCAGGAGATCTGGATTGCAGGAGAGCCCCATGGCGATCATGATCCTCTGGCGCATGCCACCCGAGTACTGGTGGGGATAGTCCAGCATCTGTGCCTTGGCGTTCGGGATGTGAACGTCTTCGATCGCTTGTATGGCGATCTCCCGAGCCTCGGACCGATTGACGTTTTGGTGGAGGAGAATCGTCTCCATCAATTGGTCGCCGATCGTGTAGACGGGATTCAACGCCGTCATCGGATCCTGGAAGATCATCGCGATCTGACCGCCACGGACGCTCTGTAGCTCGTCTTCGTCGAGTTCCAGGAGGTTTCGTCCTTGGAACATGACTCGTCCGGTCACGATCTGACCGGCTGGCGGTTCGATCAGTCCCATGACGGAGAGGGCCGTCACCGACTTGCCCGACCCCGACTCGCCGACGACGCCGAGGCGCTGTCCTGGCATCATGGAGAATGAGATGCCATCGACGGCACGGACGATCCCCTCTTCGGTGGTGAAGTACGTTCGGAGATCGTCGACTTCGAGCAGCGGTTCGGTCACAGGATCCCTACTTCCTTTCGATCGTCTGCGTCGGGTCGAGAGCGTCGCGCAGACCGTCGCCGAGGAAGTTGATCGAGAGCACAGTGACGATGAGTGCCGAGGCCGAGAACACCAGCTCCCACCAGAAACCGCGAACGGCGAGACGCCCACCCTCGGCCGCCATGCCGCCCCACGTCGGCGTGGGTGGCGGAACACCGAATCCGAGGAACGAGAGCGCCGCCTCGACGATGATGGCGATACCGACGATCAGCGTTGTCTGCACGATGATCGGGCTCATCGCGTTCGGAAGGATGTGACGGAATACGATCCGGCGGTCGCTCGCTCCTGCCGCTCGTGCCGCCTCAACGAACTCCTTCTCGCGCAGCGACATGAACTCTGCTCGCACGATCCGTGCAAGACCACCCCATGAGAGGATGCCGAGAAGTAGCGCGATGCCCATTGGACCTCGCGTTATCCAGGATGGTAAGAAGTCCAACTCCGGGAGGATACGTCCAACTACGATCGCTATCGGAAGGAGCGGCAGGCCAAGAACCAGATCCGTAAATCGCATCAGCGATTGATCAACACCGCCCGGGTAGAAGCCTGCGATCGATCCGATCATGGTGCCGAGGAACGCAACCATCAATCCGGTGACAAAACCGACGGTGAGGCTCGCCCGACCACCGTAGATGACCCGGGTGAAGACACCACGTCCCAGGTCGTCGGATCCGAAGATCATCGCCGTAGCACTCGCCGGTACGGCTTCTTCCCCGGGCGGCAAGACGTTGATCGTGCCATCGTTGACTCTGGGAGCGATATTCCGCAGCGAGCGACCTCCATCGTCCACGAGGCGCACAAGCGGGCTGTCGATCCATCCCGCCGACTCCATGAGCGGCGCAGCGACGACGACCAAGATGATGAATGCCAGGATACCCGCGGAGATCATCGCTAGTCGGTGACGCCGCAGGCGCGTCCAGAACAAGTCCCACTGGGTGATCGGCTCGACCGCCATACCCTCGGCTTCGTCAAGGAACGGAGATTCGCCGGGTTCTTCGACTGCTCCGATGAATCTACCGCTCGGGGGGGGTGGCTCAGTCATACCGGACTCTCGGGTCCATGACCCCATAGAGGATATCTGCAACGACGTTCATGATCACGATCATGATCCCGATGAGCATGACGATCGCCATGACCACGGGGTAGTCGATCGTTCCGATCGCCGTGATGTAGAGGCGACCGATGCCCGGCCAGCCGAAGATCGTCTCAGTGATGATCGCCCCGCCGATCATGAAGGCGATGTCGAGCGACACGAGAGTTACGACGGGGATCATCGCGTTGCGAAGCGCATGCTTCACGATGACCTTTCTCCGTGGCAGTCCTTTCGCCTTAGCCGTGCGCAGGTAGTCGCTGTGGAGAACCTCGAGCATTGATGCTCGCTGGAAACGTGCGTAGCCGGCAAGGGAGATCAACGCGATCGACACGGCGGGTAAGACCAGGTGTCGAAGCGTGTCCCCGATCTTTCCTGCGACGGACAACGTGTCGTAGTCCGAACTGTTCATTCCTGCCACGTAGAAGAGCTTGACACCCGTCCATCTCTCGAAGTAGAGGGCGAAAATGAGTTGAAGCCCCACGCCGATGATGAAGATCGGAGTTGAGAAGAAGACGAACGAGGCGGTCGTGCCAAGCTGATCGAAGAAGGAGTACTGGCGAACCGCTTGGTAGATCCCGAGTGGAACACCGATGATGAGAGCGAGGAACAGCGCCGACAACCCAAGTCGGAACGTAGCTCCGACCCTCCCGAACACGAGATCCCACACNTCCCCGGCCCCTTGGAACGAGATACCCCAGTTGAACTTGATGGTGNTATTCACNAAGACGACGTAGATGGCAATGGCCCAGACACCCAGGATCGCAGCNCCTTTCCAATGGGATTTCATGAGCTTTCCGAGCGCAACCGTGGCCACGATCGCGACACCGATGGCCACGAANGGCAACACATTGTGCAAAGCGAACTCCGACACCGTCAGATAGTTCTTCAACCANGTGACGTACTGCCTCCAGATNGGCTGNTCGAGGCCCCAGAGCTCCGTCAGTTGCTGGATCACCGGTTGCATGCGGGGATTCANNTTGAGACGGTCGAGCGGACCACCACCGGAGAGCTGGAGCAGCGTGAACACGATCATGCTCAGCGCAAGGAGCGTTACGAGTCCGTAGACCAAACGTCTTGT
>JGI24024J18818_10000297_pt1 | contig 17900 bp, 17 predicted proteins | sample Cruoilmetagenom2_FD_18818 | JGI IMG/M metagenome (IMG submission 18818) | reverse complement strand
CTTGAAATCGCTCAATCTGAGGTCCAATCCTTGGAGGGCATCGATCGATTTTTTGCCCAATTTAATGAGGGCACCAGCCACGTCAACCTGCTGCAGTATGTGGATGCCGGGGCCGCTTTTGACCGGGCTTTTGGCCTGTATGCCGAACTGACCGATGACGAGCAGCGTCCCTACCGCATCGTTTGGTACCAGACCTGGCCCTACTGGGCCTATTACTACAGCGGGCGCTACCAGGATGTGATCAACCTGGCAGACACCACCCTGAATGACACGATCAGTGAACCGGTATTGGAAGAAAGCTTTTACTGGCGGGCATTAGCCCGGGAAGCGCTGGGCGATCTGCAGGGTGCCATCGACGATTTCCGCCAGTCCGTGCGCTTAAATCCTAATTTCGGTCCCGGCTGGGATCAATTGGCCCGCCTGGGTGTTGAAGGATAAATCATATGCCGACCATTTTGCACTTTGCAGATGCTCACATCGATATGGCGAATTACGGGCGCCACGATCCAGAGAGCGGGTTGCCCATGCGGGTGATCGACTTTCTTAAATCACTGGATACAATCGTCGATACCGCCATTGAGGAAAAGGTCGACCTGGTGCTCTTCGCAGGTGATGCCTACAAAGACCGCAACCCTGCGCCTACCTTCCAGCGGGAATGGGGGCGGCGCATCATCCGCTTGTCAAAAGCTGGTATTCCAACGCTGCTGCTGGTCGGCAATCATGATTTATCACCCGCACTCGGCAGAGCCCATGCGATCGAGGAATTCCACACCCTGGAAGTGCCGCATGTGCATGTGATCAGCCAACCAGTCTTCCTAAAGCCCGCAGACATTGATGGCGTGCCAGTACAAATCATGGCACTGCCCTGGGTCTCACGCTCCGGCTTGCTGGCCCACCTGGGTGTCCGACCTGGTGCTGCTCAACCCGGGCAGGTATACGAAGAGCTGGAATCACGTTTAACCGAGCTGGTCGAGACCTGGTTCGAACAAATCGATCCAAATCTACCGGTTATATTCACGGCTCATGCTTCGGTCCAGGGAGCCAAATATGGTGCCGAGCGAACGGTTATGCTGGGCTCGGATCTGGTGCTGCCAGGATCGCTGGTGCGCGATCCGCGCCTGGATTATGTGGCCCTGGGGCACATCCACAAGCCTCAAAACCTGAACGAGAACGCCCATCCCCCGGTGATCTACCCGGGTTCTATTGAGCGGGTCGACTGGGGTGAAGTCGCCGATGATAAATTCTTCGTGGTCGCCAACGTGCAGCGCGGCAAAACAGAAGTAGCGTGGCGGCAGCTGGTGGATATCCGGCCATTTGTCGATCGCTCCATATCGCTCGATTCCAAAGAAAATATTGATCAGCACTTACGGGAAACCCTGCCGCCTTCAGACCAGCTGGTGGGGGCCATTGTGCGCCTGACCGTTGAATACCCTCGCGACTGGGAAGCCCTGATCGATGATGCTGCACTGCGAGAGTACGCCCAGGAAGCTTTCGAATTTCACCTGGTTAAGCGTCCCCAGATCGAGGCCCGCGTGCGCATACCAGATGATCAAACCGTGGGCAGCATGTCCGCACTGGAGCTACTCGACCTCTACTGGAAAGCCAGCCACACCAAAGATGATGACCTTGAGGCCCTCAACCAGCTGGCGAGCGAGGTGATTGCTGATGTCCAGCGCAATAAGGATAGCTGAACACCGATGACCATAACGGCATTAGTCTTTGATTTTGACGGTTTGATCCTGGACACCGAAGGACCGATATTCCAGTCCTGGCGGGAGTTATTACAGCGCTATGGATACAAAATGACTCTGGATGACTGGCAGATTTGCATCGGTTCCGCTGAAGGTACAGCCAGCTTCTTCAACAACCTGGCTGACAAGCTGGATCAACCGCTGGATTTAGAGGCAGAAGGACCCAAGCGATTGCAGCGCGAGCTGGATTTGATAGCCAGATCACCAGTCTTACCCGGAGTAAAGGAGTATATCCAGCGGGCTACAGATCTGGATTTGAAACTCGCCATCGCATCCAGCTCCCCCTGCAAGTGGGTCCTGGGTCATCTTGCGGAACGCGGCCTGAGAGAACACTTCGAATGTGTTCTGGGGGCTGACGATGTCGGGGTCACCAAGCCTGATCCAACCCTGTACATAACTGCTTTGGAATGCCTGGGCGTCAATGCCGACCAGGCGATCGCCTTCGAAGACTCGCCAAACGGCGTCTTGGCAGCAAAACGAGCGGGATTATTCTGCGTTGCAGTACCCAACCCGCTGACCAGCCAACTGCAGATTAAGGATGCCGACCTGCAGCTGGGTTCGCTCGCAGATCTAACCTTAGATGAATTGTTGGCTAAAGCAGAAGAAGTGCTCCAGCAAGCCTGAATTTATCCGTTGATCTCCTGGATACCAGCAGGGCTTACCAAAAATATATAGAGCGTGACTGCCCGGTGATATACATAATCATTATTGGAATGCTTATAAATAGAAGAGAGGTGTATTAATGGTCAAGTTTGTTTTGTTCACTTTACTGTCCGTCCTGCTGCTGAGTGCATGCAGTCCAGCAGCCACGGACCAGCCACCAATTGAAACCCACGAGCAACCACTGGTGACTGTCTACCGGGAGCCTACCTGAGGCTGCTGTGGCAGCTGGAGCGTGTACATGAGCGAGAATGGCTTTACCGTCCAGGTGGAAGATGCTCAAAACCGGGCCGCGCTCAGGGAGCAATATAATGTCCCACTCCAGATCCAATCCTGCCACACCGCCATCGTGGATGGCTATATCATAGAAGGGCATGTCCCAGTATCTGAAATCGAACGCTTGCTGACTGAGCGTCCTGATGTAGTTGGCTTAGCTGTGATCGGGATGCCAGCCGGTTCGCCAGGCATGGAAGATGATAGCCAGTCCGATCAGCCATTTGACGTGCTGGTCTTTGACAAAGGTGGCAATACACAGGTATACGCCAGCTACCTCTAACCGGGGGACCGGATTCTACCTGTTTTTGTTAAACCCGTAAAAAATATTAAAGCCATTAAGCCAGGACCGGTTGATTGGTCCTGGTATTGCTTTATCTTGATCAGAGGCCAACAACCGCAGCTAGTTTAGAAGAGAGTCAAAATCCGAAGGATTGAGTTGGAAAATATGGTCTGTGCGCATAGCTGCTGATTGATATTTATCACCGCGCAGTTCTGCTGGCTTTCCCAAGTAGGTATGCAGGTAATGCCAGGCAGAAATGGCTGCCCCATCATAGATGGCAAAGAACTGAATTGCTGCTTGCTCGCCTGGTTCCAGAGCCAATCGCATCTGATAGCCGTTAACCACCTCCGATGCACGCTGTATATTTAGTTCACCATTCACCATGCAGGCGCCAAACAGGACGCTGCCTAGATCATATGCTCTAGTGTAATGGCAGGCATCGCCAAAATCGATGATCGCCTCAAACTGTCCCATATGGTAGATGATATTGTCGTCGAACAAATCACCATGGATGATAGACTGGGGAAGTCCAACCGGGAAGCTATCTTTAAGGAAGTCGATCTTATCTGCCAACCATGCTTCGTACTCCAGGTCAACCTTATGATCGAGAGAGTCTGGCATAACCTTCAACCCATAGCGATGTTCTCGGGGTAAGAATACTGGGGCTGGTATGTCGTGCAGCTGGGCGATGGCTTGACCAATCGAGCGGTAATCTTCTTGTGGTGTGTCGCGCAATGTGTCCCCTGGAATCCAGGTCTTCAGGATAAATGGTTTTCCCTGGATATCAGAAACATAGCTGCCACGAGATGTTGGCAGGACGCGATTGGTGTGGAATCCATGTTCAGCCAGATGGCTTAGCAGCGAAGCCACATTCTCCACTTCTGCGAATGTTCTCTTCTCAAAGAAGGTGAGCACACAGTCATGGTCGCGCGTTTTGAGCAGGAAGCTGGAGTTCTCTTCCCCACCGGTGATGGGCTGGTAGCGAGTGATTTCAAAACCGTATAAGTCTGAAATTGTGATAATATCTGCATCGACTAGGTTGGTGAGTCTGGCCATAATTTGTGGTACAGATAAACTTGTGGGTCTCCTGGTTGAGTATATCAGCTGCAATTGAGAGTGGCCTTGGCCGCCAAAATAAATCCAGATCCAATAAGTATCCAAAGGGGGGATATCAAACAATCTAATTTAGGTTATTTGTATTGATTTCAGATTAATTTCAAGATATGCTTAACGGGGAAATAATAGCTTGTTTAACCCGTAACTTTGGAGTATTCTTATCCAGAATTATTGGGCGATTTTAGAGCAATAAATATCCCAATAACCTTCCAGTAAGAGGGAGAAATTTATGTCACGCATCTTGAGCGGAACCCGCTACCTGATTGTGTTGCCTGTCATAGGCTTGGCGATTGCGGCCTCTGTTTTTTTGTTTTTGGAGGCATCGGCTTGATCAGGTTGTTGATCGAGCTTAGCATCGCTGCGATTACCAGTCTTACCCAAGAAACCCACATTACGGATAGAGGCTTGATTATCTTCGATGTGGTTGAATTTGTACATTTATTCCTGGTCGGTACGGTGCTCTACATCACCGCCATCGGCCTCTACCAGCTCTTCGTCCACGAGATCAAATTTCCAAACTGGCTCAAGATCGACAGCACGGAGGAGCTGGAAACCAACCTGATCGGCGTCACTGTGGTCGTCCTGGCGGTCAACTTCATGGGGGCAGTGTTTGTCGGGGGAAAAGAAGACCTGCTGGGGTTCGGTGTGGGGATCGCCCTGCCGATCGCAGCTCTGGCAGTATTCCTGGGTTTGCGCGCCTGGGCCACGAAGTTAAGTAAGGAACTCCCAACCAGCGATTCCGTTAAAATAGATTCCAAGGATGATGTAATAGATCAAGAACTCATACAAGATTAATTAATTTGGCAAACCAGCAAAGGAGATTGGAATGGCTAAAAACAACGAAAAACTAAAGAAGATGAAGCGCAAAGAATACGAGTCCGAGCTGGCCAGGCTGGAGGTGGAGCTGGTCAAACTGCAGGGGTGGATCAAGGAAAAAGGTTTAAAAGTAGCGGTGATCTTTGAGGGGCGCGACAGCGCTGGTAAAGGCGGTGTGATCAAACGCATCACCTACCGGCTCAGCCCCCGCGTTGCCCGCGTCGTGGCGCTCCCCACTCCAACTGAGAAGGAAAAGTCGCAGTGGTACTTCCAGCGCTATATCCCCCACCTGCCTTCGGCGGGTGAGATGGTGCTCTTCGACCGCAGCTGGTACAACCGGGCCGGGGTGGAGCGGGTGATGGGCTTCTGCACAGATGAACAATATAACGAATTCATGGCGACCGTCAATGGATTCGAGCTGGCCCTGGTGCGCAGCGGTATGACGCTGATCAAGTACTGGTTGGAAATTCGAGATGAGACTCAGGAGGATCGTTTCGAGCAGCGTATTGATGATCCCCGCCGCCGCTGGAAGTTGAGCCCCATGGACCTGGAGGCGCGCTCCCGCTGGGTGGATTATTCCAAAGCCCGCGACGCTATGCTGCTGCACACCAATACCGATCATGCACCCTGGTACGTCGTGGATGCTAATATCAAACGCCACGCACGCCTGAACGTGATCTCGCACCTGCTCAGCCAGATCGATTATGGAGACCTGACGCCGAAAGCGCTCAAGCTGCCCCCACGTCAGAAAGCAGGCGATTACCAGCATCCTGATTTCTCAGAATTTAACTTCGTACCGGCAAAATATCCCTGAGCATGCACTGATATAAGAAGAAAGGCGAATGCAAAATGGCTGAGGAAAAGAAAGGCTTCAAATTCCCTTCGGCATATACCATCCTGTTCATCCTGATCATCGTGGTGGCGATCGCCACCTGGATCGTCCCCGCCGGGCAGTATGAGGTCAACGAAGCAGGCGAACCGATCCCTGGCTCTTACCATTCAGTTGAATCGAACCCGCAAAGGATCATCGCTGATGGTCTGATGGCAATCGTCAACGGCACCTACGGCATCCAGGCTGAAGATGGCACGATCAGCGTTTACAACTTTGGTGAGCTGTACGGGGCGATCGACGTGGCTTTCTTCGTCCTGGTGATCGGTGGGTTCCTGGCCATCACCATGAAAACGGGCGCCATTGATGCCGGGATCGCCAAGATCACCACCTCCTTGAAGGGGCGTGAAAAATGGATGATCGCCATCCTGATGATAGTCTTCGCCCTGGGCGGCACGACCTACGGCATGGCGGAGGAGACGCTGGCTTTCTATGGCCTGATCGTGGCGGTGATGATCGCGGCTGGCTACGATGCACTGGTAGGCGTGGCAGTGGTCATGCTGGGCGCCGGAATCGGCACACTGGCTTCCACGATCAACCCCTTCGCCACCGGTGTTGCTTCAGCCTTCGCTGGCATTACTGTGGCGGACGGCATGGTATCCAGGCTGTTCATCCTGATCGTCAGCACCCTGATCGGCATCTGGTTTGTCACCCGCTACGCCGAGAAAGTGAAGGCAGACCCCTCGAAGTCTTTGGTCTTCGAAAAGAAGGCGGAGAATGAGAAGTACTTCTTGAAGCAGTTGGATGCGGAGGCTCTGCCGGAATTCACCGGCCGACGCAAGTGGATCTTAGTCCTGTTTGCGCTGGCCTTCCTGGTCATGATCTTCAGCGTGATCCCCTGGGGAGACCTGGGGGTCACCATACCGGATTGGCTGCCGCAGGACTGGTGGTTTGGTGAGTTCTCAGCCCTGTTCCTGTTATTCGCCATCATCATCGGCTTTGTGGACCGCATGGGTGAATCAAATATCGCCGAGACCTTCGTGGACGGCGCCCGCGACATGCTGGGGGTAGCATTAATCATCGGCGTGGCCCGCGGGGTGAGCGTGATCATGAATAATGGCTTGATCGTCGACACGGTCCTGTTCTGGGCAGAAAGCGCACTTTCCAGCCTGGGAGGCGTGGCTTTTATCAACATCACTCACCTGCTCTATCTGCCGCTCGGCTTCCTGATCCCCTCTTCATCCGGATTAGCGACCGTGACCATGCCGATCATGGCACCCCTGGCGGACTTCGGCGGGATTGACCGCAGCCTGGTGGTGACCGCTTACCAGTCTGCCAGCGGACTGCTCAACCTGGTAAACCCCACCTTCGCAGTAGTGATGGGTGGCCTGGCGTTGGGCCGGGTAGGCTATGACAAATGGTGGAAATTCACCTGGCCTCTGCTTGTCATTCTGCTGCTGCTGTATGCCCTCGTCTTAAGCGTGGGTGTGTTCTTCCCAGGACAGGTTTTCTAACCACCATTTATCTGATGAATATTGGTCCCATGACCACGGAGTGGCTCGGTGATCCCAATCTAATGTGAGAGATTGATATGAGAGATTGCCCCCTCCCGAAAGGTCGAGGACAGGCTTCGTCGGTGCCCTCCTCGCAATAACATAAGATTAATAAGAAACAATTCATAAAGGAGAACTTCAATGGCTTTTAATTTACGCAATCGAAATTTTGTCAAACTCCTGGACTTCACCCCCAAAGAGATCGAGTTCCTGCTCAAGCTATCGGCGGATCTTAAAGCCGCCAAGTACGGCGGCTACGAGCAGCCGACATTAACGGGCAAGAACGTCGCCCTGATCTTCGAGAAATCATCCACCCGCACGCGCACTTCCTTCGAGGTCGCGGCTTATGACCAGGGCGCCAACGTGACTTACCTGGGACCGGGTGGTTCGCATATCGGTCACAAAGAGACCATGAAGGATACCGCGCGTGTGCTGGGGCGCACCTACGATGGCATCGAATACCGCGGCTTTGCCCAGGCTACGATTGAGACCCTGGCCGAATACGCCGGCGTACCCGTCTGGAATGGCCTGACCGACGAATTCCATCCCACCCAGATCCTGGCGGATGTGCTCACCATGACCGAGCACAACTACAAAGACCTGCCCGAGATCGCCTACACCTTCATGGGTGACGCCCGCAACAACATGGGCAACTCGCTGATGGTGGGCGGAGTCAAGCTGGGCATGGACGTGCGCCTGTGTGGCCCCAAGCACCAATGGCCGCAGGAAAGCCTGGTGGAGACCTGCCGCGAGATCGCGGCCCAGACCGGCGCCCGGCTGACCCTGACAGACGATGTCGCCGAAGGCGTCAAGGGCGCCGACTATCTGTACACTGATGTATGGGTCTCGATGGGCGAACCTGCCTCGGTCTGGGATGAGCGGGTTAAGCTGCTCAAGCCCTACCAGGTCAACGCCAAAGCCATGGAGTTGAGCGGCAACCCGGATGTCAAATTCATGCACTGTCTGCCGGCTTTCCACAACACCGACACCGAGGTCGGCAAGGAGATGGAAGAAAAGTATGGTATGGAGCAAGGCATGGAAGTGACTGAGGAAGTCTTTGAATCGGAAGCTTCAATCGTCTTCGACGAAGCCGAGAACCGCATGCACACCATCAAGGCCATCATGGTGGCCACTCTGGGAGACTGAACATGTTTGAAATATTGCCCGAGAGCACGGAAACATCAATTGGCTTCAAAATTAGCGGAGATGTGACAAAATCCGATTACGAGGCATTGCTGCCCAAACTGGATAAAGCCATCGCCGCGCATGGCAAGATCAATTTGCTGGTCGTGGTGGAAGATTTTGACTTTAAGGTTTTTGATGCCGCCAAAGCCGACTTCGAGTTCGGCACCCACCAGTACCGCCAGGTCGAAAAAGCCGCCTTTGTCAGCGAGGTGAAATGGATGGAACGAGTGGTCAAGATCATGGACCCCTTTACCAGGAGGACAAAGGAAAAGAACTTCGCACCGGATCAGATCGAGCAAGCCTGGGCCTGGGTCCTCGGAGAGGACTGAAAAAGTTATTCGCTATTAGAGCTGTCATTCTGAGGAGCAAAGCACAGTTTATCCCTGGCTAAGCCGGGGGAAGAATCCCTATAACATAAGCTCAGGGATTCTTCGGCTTCGCCTCAGAATGACATACCCAAATTATGGGTAAATACATAACACACAAAGGGTAAATTTTTGCAAGTCTCTTAGCGTGGAATTAGTCTAAATTTAATACACCCATAAAGATTAAGGAGAATAAATATGTCTGAATTTGGTGTTCATTCCGAAGTAGGCCAGCTGCGCAAAGTGATCGTCCACCGGCCAGGGCTCGAAATGCGGCGGCTGACACCCAACAACGCCGAGGAGCTGCTTTTTGATGATGTGATCTGGGCGCGCAAAGCACGCCAGGACCACGATGCGTTCGTGGACTTGATGCGGGCGGAATTTGGTATCCAGGTTTGGCGCGTTCACGAGCTGCTCAAAGACGTGGTCGACGATCCTGAAGGCCGGGCCTATATCCTGGACCGCAAAGTCGTCCCCAACGAGATCGGCCCGGGCGGCGCGATCGAACTGCGCGCCTGGATGAACGAAATGGACTCGCAGAAGCTGGTTTCCCATCTAATTGGTGGCGTGACCGTGGGTGAACTGCCCGGGGATTTTCGCAAACTGGCTGAGAAGGTATACGCCGGGACAGAATTTGTGCTCCCGCCACTGCCCAACCAGCTCTTTACCCGCGACAGCTCCTGCTGGATCTACAACGGTGTCACGGTCAACCCGATGTATTGGCCGGCGCGCCGTAAGGAAACGCTGCATATGACAGCCATCTACAAGTACCACCCTGAATTCAAGGGCGGCGATTTCAAGATCTGGTGGGGGGACCCGGATGAAGACCACGGCAGCGCCACGCTGGAGGGCGGTGACGTAATGCCCGTCGGCAAAGGCGTGGTTCTGATCGGCATGGGCGAACGCACCACCTACCAGGCCGTCGGCCAGGTTGCCCAGGCGCTCTTCAAACAGGGCGCAGCTGAAAGGGTGATCGCGGCCAAGATGCCGCCCGACCGGGCCAGCATGCACCTGGATACGATTTTCACCTTCTGCGACCGCGACCTGGTGACGATCTTCGAAAAGGTGGTCGACAGCATCCAGCCGATCAGCTATTATCCCTTTGATGACGAGGATGGATTGCAGGTAGTTGTAGAAGAGAAGGGCTGGCTTGAGGTAGTCCAGGAGGCGTTGGGTTTGAAAGAGCTGCGCGTGATCCCCACCGGCGGCGACGAGTTCCAGCAGGAACGTGAGCAGTGGGACGATGGCAACAACGTGGTCGCCTTGCGGCCTGGTGTGGTGGTGGCCTACAATCGCAACGAGTGGACTAACGCCCGCTTACGCCAGGCTGGTATCACGGTTATGGAGATCGATGGCTCTGAGCTGGGCCGCGGTCGCGGCGGCGGGCACTGCATGACCTGCCCTGTCTTACGCGATCCGGTTTTTTAATCACAGCCAACGTTAATTACCTGATTCGAACGGGGTTGTATGTGACCATCAACAACCCCGTTCGTTAATAATCCCTAGTTAGGAGCACAATCTGTAATTATAAGCAATACCTATTTGAAAGAGTAGTGTCTTTGTCAATGGTGTAATTTGGTTTGTGCTTCCGATGATAAATCAGCGGTGGTAGTAACCAGAAATGATATTGGCTTATCGTGTGGTGTGAGTTCCCATTTTTTTAGTAATTCCATGCTCTCTTGCTGAAAGTAATGCCGACCACCTCGCCAGTCATCATCAGTTTCTTTCAGGATCATTCCTACCAAGCGGAATACAGACGCTCGGTCTGGAAAGATGCCAACTACTTTTGTCCTGCGTCTAATCTCCTTGTGAAGACGCTCCAGCGGATTAGTGGAATGGATCCTACGCCAATGAGCTCTTGGAAACGATTTGTACATCAGGATATCTTCTTCAGCTTCGGAGAGCAGTTTGGCTGCCTCTGGATAGTGGCTTCCAAGGTTCTGTACCAACCATTGAAGCTGCACACTTGCGGAATATCTATCTGGTTGGTCGAAGATCATGCGCACAGCATCAGCCACTGTGCTTTTATCCCGTTTGGGTATGTGGGCCAGCAGATTGCGCATGAAATGGACCCGACAGCGTTGTCAACTAACGCCACCGAAAACATGGCTCGCAGCCTTTTTCAATCCTTGGTGCGCATCGCTGATAGCCAATTGGACTGTTTTCAAGCCTCTTTCCACCAACGAGCGCAAAAATGCCAACCAGAAGTCTTCATCTTCGCTCGCACCCAGGTCAAAACCCAGCAAATGACGCTCTCCAGTCCGATCCACACCGATAGCGATCACCATCGCCAGACTGACGACGCGATGGTTTTGCCGCACTTTCAGGTACATGGCATCCAGCCACACGTATGGATAACTCTCCTGCAAGGGGCGATGGCGGAATTGTTCCACAGCCTGGTCCAATGCCTTGCAGATCCTGGATACCCGGCTCTTATCGATACCTGTCAGTCCAAGTGCTTTCAACAAGGCGTCCACTTTTCGGGTGCTTACCCCTTTCAGGTAAGCTTCCTGGACCACTGCCAGCAAGGCTTTCTCTGCTGGCCGACGAGGTTCAAGCAAACTGGGGAAGTAACTGCCTTTGCGCAGTTTGGGTATCGCCAGTTCGACCTCTCCAACCCTCGTCTCCCAGGTACGTCCCCGGTAGCCGTTGCGGTAATTGTTTCGCTCAGGCGTGCGCTCATGCTTGCCAGCGCCTACCTGCTGCTCGACTTCCACCTCCATCAGCATTTGGCTGAGCAGCTGTACGCTTTCGCGCAGAAAATCGGCATCTGCGGTCCCACAGGAGCTGGCAAGAGTACGCTGATCAATATCCTGACTCGCTACTATGATATCGACAGCGGAACGATACTAATTGATGGTCAAAATCTGCAGCAGCTGACCCAGGCAAGCTTGCGTAAACAGGTCGGCGTTGTACTGCAGGAGGCTTTCCTGTTTACCGACACAGTGATGAACAATCTGATGTACGCCCGGGAAGGAGCTACAGAAGAGGAGTGCATCGAGGGAGCCAAGAAAGCCAATGCCCACGATTTCATCATGGAATTACCCCAGGGTTATGATACGATGCTGACCGAGCGCGGCGCCAACCTGAGCCAGGGCCAGCGCCAGATGATCACCATCGCCCGCGCTATGGTAGCTGAACCAAAAATACTGATCCTGGATGAGGCAACCAGCAACGTCGACACCCGTACCGAGAAGCTGATCCAGGATGGTATGCGCAACTTGATGGAAGGCAAAACCAGCTTCTCCATCGCCCACCGCCTGGCGACCATTCGCGACTCGGCCAAGATCATGGTGCTCAACGGCGGCGAGATCGTCGAGTACGCATCGCACGATGAGCTGATGGCGGCCAAGGGTTTCTACTACGCCCTGTATATGAGCCAGTTCAAGGGGAAAGCTCCAGGCGGCGCAGAAGCCGCGGATGTAGATTTTGTCAGCACATAAGCCAGACCTAACAAAGAATTAGTAATGAACCAGGAGGTGCTGCCCGCGGGTGGCGCCTCCTGTTATATAATTCATACAAAGATTTTCGGCAGGAGGAATAAATGGTGAACAAAAATAACATCGTGGAAGAAGGTAAGCTGCTCTCTGAACAGGAAAGAGTTGCCTTTAGAATGATCTCAACCGGCAATGATCTGCACGGCCAAAGGGCAATTGCCCTGCTGGCTATCGATGAAGGAGCTACCCAGGTGGAAGCTGCCCAGCAGGCTGGCTTGACCCCCGGCCAGGTAAAATACTGGCTGGGTAAGTTTCGCCAGGTGCGCATGGAAATCTTCCCCGAACAGGTTTTGAAAGCTGACCAGTTAAGCCGCGCGCAGCAAACAGCAGATAAGCCAAAGAAATCAAAGAAAACCAAAAAATCTAAGGGGAAGAAAAGTAAAAAGAAGACCAGTAAGAAATCTAAATCCAAGCAGGCTAAGAAAGACAAAGCGAAGAAGAAAAAGAACAAGAAAAGTAAGCAATAAACGCTGAGATGGTTGAAAAAGATAATATCAATGAAGACAACCAGTCTGGACAACATACGCTAGTTTGGGTGTTTATTGCTTTTACAGTCTTGATCATCTTGCTTGGTTTAGGGTTCTTGGTTTCAGGAAGAGAAATCATCGAAAGACCGGTATTGGTTATCTTCTTGTTGTTCGCCTGGCTGGGTGCCCTGGCTGGGATAGCCTTAGGCCGCAGCTCTGATTAATCAGCAGATCTTAGAGCACTTTTCTGACCACCAGGTCTAAAATACGACAAGAAGTATTGACCAACGAGCATTTGCTTGATCTGGAGATTGTGCAATGAACTCGACCCCACTGCAGGCATCCACCTGATCCTCGCCGAACTCAAAGATCCAGTCAGGGATAAAATTGAACGCTATGGCCTATATGACACGATTGACCGTAGGCATTTCTACCCCACCATTGAGGATGCGATCGAGGAATTTCACCTCGAATGGGGTTCCAAAATCTATCAGGGTGAAAATAATTGATAAAATATCACTAACCTGCATATCGATTTCGCTATCATAATTAGCAATACTTATCAAGTATCGATCAGGCAGTATCGATCAGGCAGCAAAACCTATTAACTTTCTAGGAAAGGACCAAAGGCCCCATGACTGAATATCTAAACACCCGATCCTTCAAAAACCACCATCGGCTGCTCGTTCTGATAACTGGGCTTGCGCTCAGCTTGCTGTTGGGGGGGCAGATCGCTTTCGCGCAAAGCGATGACACCTCCCAACCCAAAGTGCAAGAACTCAACGGAATAATGGCCTCAGACACCATTGCCGTTTATCGCTTATTAAATTTAGAAGAGGGACAACACCTGTATGTCCGTATGGAAAACACCAGGGGCAATCTCGATCCATTTGTTATGTTATTTGCCGGGGATATTGATGGTCAGGTAATAAACGACCAGCTCGTAAAAGAGATCGACCGGGTCGTCGCCGAGGGAGGTGACCCGCTGGTAAGTTTGCCTGGCATCTTTGATGAAATTTCTTTAGCCTGGAATGATGACACAGCAGGAAGTTTTTATGCGGCTTTTGATACCCTCATCCCAGAAGATGGGAACTATACGCTCTTAGCCACCGGGGCTCCCGGTATAGATTCCTTTGGCACCTACCGCTTGTTGGTAGGAATAAATGAACCCAGGGTGCTTGAAGGTACTGCCCGGCCTACCGGTGATAACCTCGCCGTTCTCGATCCAGCGCTTTCCAGGGGTGGTGTCAATATCCAGGAAGTAAACGGGGTGATTTCTGAGGAAGATCCCAGGCATACTTACACCCTGAGACCATTCAATGCGGGTGAAACGATTTATGCTTATATTGAAGCAACTTCTGGCGATCTTAAACCAGCCTTGGTTTTAGGGAGCTTCAATGGAAAACCGCTGCGGACCAGCAATATTTCTGGCACACAGTCTTCTGCCAACACTCAAAAAAGAATAGAAAATAACGTCAAGAACCTTACGCTCAGCGTGGGCAATGTTACCAGTCAGGGTGATTTAACTGAGGGATCCTACCGCCTGCTGATTGGCAGCAACGCTCCGGATGTGCTGTCTGGAAAAGCAAAACCTGAAGGAAATCCAATCATTCAAGAACCCATTGAAGTAAAGGTCGGTTCAAAACTGATCCAAATCACAGGAATTGACCAGCTTAACGAGAAGTTTAACGCGGTGGCAGAACTCAGGATGGAATGGCACGACCCCCTGTTAGCCTTCAACCCAGAAGACTGCCAGTGCAGTTTTAAAACCTTCACCGGGGATAGTTTCACGAAATTCGCCGATGAAAATGAAATCCTTACCCCGGAATTCACGATTAACAACCAGCAAGGCAACCGCTGGATACAAAATAAGAATACGGTGGTGCTGCCAGATGGACGTGCGATCTACCAGGAGCATTACACAACTGACCTGCAAGCGCCCCTATTTGATTTCACCAAATTCCCATTTGATGAGCAGGTGCTGTATATCCGCGTAGATTCTCTCGCAGGTGAACAGTTCTTCACCTACACAGATCCTGCAGAACTCAGCGAGATTGGAGACCAGCTCGGCGAGGAGGAATGGTATATCATTGCCTCAGAGACTGAGATAACAAGTGAAGATGAGCAGGCATCACATTGGTTATATTTCACCGTCCGCCGTCATCTTAATTTTTACATTTTTCGAATTATCCTCCCCATTATCCTGGTGATCATCGTCTCCTGGTTTACTTTCTTTCTGCGTGATTTCGGACGCCGGGTTGAGGTTTCCAGTGCAACCCTGCTGACGTTTGTAGCCTTCAATTTTACAGTCGCAGACAATCTGCCGCGGATCGGATATTTGACCTTCATGGATGCACTGCTGATCGGCGCCTTTGTGGTCAGCGTGATCGTGGTGATCTACAACGTGAGTTTAAAACGTTTGGAGACCGATGGTCGCTTGGAGCTGGCCCACCGCATCGACAAACCCATGATCTGGTTATATCCGATCCTGTTTTTCGTCGGCGCATTGATTGCAGTAGTCATATTCCTGCGATAAAGGATAACTCCTCGCAATCATCACAAGTTTAGTGTGAATTTTTCAAGATCAGCTTGACTAAAATCCATTTAACTGACTGAGCATAGCTTTTCATGGTTGTAAAAAGGAGTATCAGATGCCGATCGATAAAGAAAAAGAGCGCAAAGCGCTGAACAAGACATTGCGCGAGCGAGCACCACGAAAAACCCATGGTGAATGGGCTCCAACCACAGACCGTCCAGATCCGATCAGTTTACTTCAGGAGCAGGATCAGGGACGCATTAAACAGCTGCTGCCGATCAAGTATGGGCGTATGCTCGCATCACCTTTTGCCTTCTTGCGCGGCTCGGCAGTGGTGATGGCATCAGATCTGGCACAAAGCCCTGTTTCCGGGTTGGATGCCATTATTTGTGGGGATGCCCACCTGTCAAACTTCGGTATCTTCGCCACCCCCGAACGGAGAATGGTTTTTGACATGAACGATTTTGACGAGGCTTATCCTGGACCCTGGGAATGGGACCTGAAACGTTTGGCAGCCAGCGCGGTGGTCGCCGGCCGGGGAAATGGCTTCAGCGAAAAGAAATGCCAGCGACTAGCAGCAGATACAACGAAAGTGTATGCCTATGCGATGGATAAATTTTCGCAGGCCCACGTCCTGGATGTATGGTACTACCATGTCAGTATTGATGCAGTCATGAAAGTGTTTGAAAAGGCTTCCAAACAAGGGGAGAAGAATGCCCAGAAAACAGTGCGCAAAGCAGGCCGGAAAACTCACCAGCAGACCCTGGAAAAGCTGACCAGGATCGAAGATGGGAAGAGACGGATCATCAGCGATCCCCCACTGCTGGTGCCGTTTCGCGAAATGGGTCTCGAACATTATTTAGATCCAGAAGCCCTGCGCCTAGCAACAGAGCAATCAATCGAAGATACCTGGAGCCAGTACCTTGAGAGCTTGCCAGACGAGAGGCGTTACCTTTTGAACCAATTTCGAATCAGGGATGTAGCTCTGCGAGTGGGCGGGGTAGGCAGTGTGGGAACTCACTGCATGATAATTCTGCTTGAAAGTGAGGCGGAAGGTGATGCGCTTATTTTACAGCTCAAGGAAGCTGGCCCTTCGGTATTGGAGGCTTATGTTGGTAAACCAAGGACGATCGGAAATGCGGAGCGCGTGGTGATCGGCCAACGCCTGATGCAAGCCACCAGCGATATTTTCCTGGGTTGGCATACCGGTCAATTATCCGATAGAGATTACTACTGGCGCCAGCTGAAGGACATGAAGGGCTCCGCTGAGGTAACCGAGATGGATTACGACAGCTTTAGATCCTATATAGGCGTGTGCGCCTGGTGCCTGGCGCGCGCCCATGCTCGAACCGGGGATGAAACTGGTATCGCGGGTTACATCGGTAAAAACGAGACCTTCGCCCAGGCAATTGGCGACTTCGCGGTTGCATACGCAGACCAGACTGAACGTGATTACCAGGCACTAGTTGATGCAGTGAAATCAGGGCGTGTCACCGCAGAAACTGGCATTTGAAGTTGTAGACCTCCTCAAGAGATAAACAATAAAATCCCGCCTTATCAGCGGGATATTTTTCTATAATGTGTAATTGTTTACCCTTCAATCCAGCACACCATCTGCCTTAAGCGCTTCTTGCTCAGTGTCTTCGAGATGAATAGCCTCGTTCAGCTTGGTGAGCTCAAAGATCTGCCGGAAATGATCGCTGAGTTCAACAGCCACCAGGCTCTTACTCTGCATTATATTCCGGGAGGTATACAAATTACCGAGATTATTAATACTGTTAAGCTGCATGCAGGATGAATTGCGCTATCTCAGGGGGACAATTAAACCGTACTGGTTCGCTGATCACACCTAAGCCGCGATTGGTGTACAGCAGCATATCATTGATTTTATATAAGCCAATATCATATTTGCGCCCCAAATAAGGCAGTATTAAGGCGCCAACCCCGGGCAAGCGGATCTGTCCGCCATGGGTATGACCAGATAGCTGAACATCTATCCGGCCATCTAAAGAATATCGATCCGCCAGGTCGGGTTCATGACACAGCAGAACAACCGGCTCATTGGAGGCTGCCCCATCAAGAGCTGCACCCAGGTCCGGAGTCCCGCTCCAACCGTCATCCAAACCTGCAATATAGATGGATCCCTGGCCATGCTGGATGGAAAGTCCCTGATTGATTAACACCGGCAGTCCGGCTGCTTCCATGGCCGCGGTGATCACCGCCGCATTTAGCCAATAATCGTGGTTGCCCAATGTGCTGAATACGCCGTATTTGGCATTCAAGCCTGACAAGATCGGGGCCAGCTCATCGATCGCCGCCAATTCCTGCCAGACATAATCCCCAGTCAGCACCACTAGGTCGGGTTCTAATTCATTGGCCATGACAACCGCTTTTTCAATTAACTCGGGTTGTGTCAGAGGGTAGAGGTGCAGATCGGTGATCTGGAGGATAGTAAAGCCTTCCAGAGCGGGATGCAGATTCTTGATTGGCAGCGGGACGCGATCAATTACAGGGTCCTGTGATTCGTCATTAAGCGCCAAGTAAGATGTGGCAGCAACCAAACCACCAC
>JGI24024J18818_10000295_pt1 | contig 17939 bp, 17 predicted proteins | sample Cruoilmetagenom2_FD_18818 | JGI IMG/M metagenome (IMG submission 18818) | reverse complement strand
GAACGTATGAGTATTAATTATTTTCCTTCAACTAGAGAATATGCTCAACTGTTTGGTATAAACAAATCCTTATTAAATTCACTAGATAAAAAAATTGTTATAATGCATCCAGGTCCAATAAACAGAGGTGTAGAAATTACCAGTGATGTTGCGGATGCTGATCAATCCATTATTTTAAATCAGGTTGAAAATGGAGTTGCTGTTAGAATGGCGGTTATTTATTTACTGGCGCAACAAATAAAACAATAATTGCTTATGAAAATTATCAAAACAGACAAATACACGCTTATAAAACCTGAAACAGAACCTGTTACTGAATTTGTAAAAAAAATACATAAAGAAGAAAATTTAATTAAAAAGGATAATTTAATTATTGATATTTCAGAAAAATTTAACACAAATTCTATAAATTTAAGCGTATTTTTATCTTTAAATGAACAACATAAACAAAACGGCACAAGTTTTGTTATTATTTTTAATGATAATTTTGATGAAGATTTATTAGAAGAATTAGATATTGTTCCAACATTTATAGAAGCAAAAGATATTATTGAAATGGATGCCATTTCAAGAGATTTAGGATTTTAAAAAAGGATAAATTATTGATGAAAAAATTACTTTTACTACTTTTTATTATGAGTATTACTCTCTCTTTTTCACAACAGAAAGAAAGGAATACTATTTCTAAAAATGAAAAAGTTACCTCAATTTCTAACATTAGTGCTTACCCAAATCCATTTTCTGACAACACCAAAATCAGTTTTACTTCAACACAAATACAAAGCATCGATTTTTCTATTAAAAATTTATTAGGAAAAACTATTTTTAAGGAAACTTTTACCGCAAAAAAAGGATTTAATTCTTTAATATTTAATAGAAATAATTTTAATAGAGGAATGTACATTTACAGTTTACAAACAAACAACGAAGTTATTTCTAAAAGATTAATTATGCGATGAGTATAGAACTCACCATTTTAGGTTGTCACTCAGCCACACCAAGAGAAAATGCACACCCAACATCACAAATAGTAACTATTAAAAATCATACTTTTTTGGTAGATTGTGGCGAAGGAACTCAAGTTCAACTTAGAAAATACAGTATTAAATTCAACAAAATAAAGCATATTTTTATTTCTCATTTACACGGCGATCATTATTTCGGACTAATTGGATTAATTTCTACTTTTAGGTTACTAAATAGAGAAACAGAACTCCATATTTATGCACCAAAAGGATTAAAAGAAATTATAACCCTACAATTAAAATTATCAAAATCTTGGACACAATATCCCCTATATTTTCATGAATTAAATTCCACTAAAAGTGAAATAATTTTTGAAGATGATAAAGTTACCGTTCAAACCATTCCATTAAGTCATAGAATTTATACCAACGGCTTTTTGTTTAAAGAAAAATTAGGAGAACGAAAATTAAACATTAAGGCCATTTCAAATTACCCAGATATTAAAATATGTGATTATCAAAACTTGAAAATTGGAAGAGATTTTACATTAGAAAATGGCACCAATATTAAAAACCAAGAACTAACTTTTGACCCAACCCCCCCATTAAGCTATGCTTTTTGTAGTGATACAGAATATCTTCCAGAAATAACTAAAATTATTAATAAAGTAGATACTTTGTATCATGAAGCTACTTTTTTAAATGATAAAGAAGCTTTAGCAAAAACCACCAAACATTCTACAGCACAACAAGCAGCCGAAATTGCTAAAATGGCTGAAGTAAAAAACCTAATAATTGGGCATTTTAGTAGTAGATATAAAAATAAAAAGACCTTTTTAACTGAGGCAAAAAAAGTATTTAAAAATACTGTTTTGGCCGAAGAAGGAAAAATGTTTAAAATAGGTAATTAATTTAAAATTTTTATGAATCGTTTTGATAAACAAGCTAAAAATTGGGATAACGACCCTAATAAAATTTTAAGAGCTAAAAAAGTTGCAACAGAAATTAAAAACTTTATAAAACCAACTGAAAACAGTAAAGTACTTGAATTTGGTTGTGGAACNGGNTTACTNAGNTATCAATTAAAANATTATTTTAAAACNTTNATNCTTACCGATACTTCAAAAGGTATGATTGATGTTTTACAACAAAAAATAAAACATGAAAGTATTACTAATTTTCATCCTTTATTAATAAATCTTTTAAAAGAAAATTTAAATGAGTGCAACTTTGATGTAATTTATACCATGATGACGTTACATCATATTTTAGACATTCCAAAAATATTAAATCGTTTTAAATCTTTATTAAAAACTCATGGTTACTTGTGCATTGCCGATTTGGTAAAAGAAGATGGTTCATTTCATTCTAGTCATCCGGATTTTGATGGACATAATGGTTTTGATAAAAATAAATTAAGTAATCTTTTAAAAGCAAATGGATTTANAGTGGAATACTATAATCTATATTTTGAAATTGAAAAAGAGGTAAATAATAAAATAAAAAAGTTCCCTTTATTTTTAATGATTTGTAAAAAGNTAAGCTAACANAANCTNNATTTTNTTGGNGTTATTTTACTATTTGAAAAAATCATCTTTAAAACCTAATTATTTATTTATTATTATATTAGCCACAACTATTCACTAAAAAAGCTAAAATTTGGATTCTTTTTCAATAAAAGATATTTATAAAGAAATTTTTGAAACCTATCCAAAAATTGAACTAGAGGAACATATAAAAAAATTAATTGAACTAGATTATTACTATCCTTATAACACTACTTTTTTTTGCATTACCAATACCGTTTATCAAAATTTTGAATATATAAGTAAAAACTTTACATCTTGTACAGGTTTAAAAAAAGAAGATTTACTAAAAGGGGGCATGGATTTTTTTTGGTCTCGCTTTCATAAAGATGATATTGCTTTATGGGTGCAAAGTCTTAAATCGCTCATGAATTTTACTATGAACGAGTTAGACGATGAAAAAAGAGAACGAATGAGTTATACTTGGAATTATAGATTTAAAAATGCTTCTGGCGAATATGTCAATATAATTCAAAATACTACTCCTATTCAATTTGATGAAAACCACAAACCAATTATTGGTTTAGCTCATTATACCGTTTTAAATGAGGGAATTCATATGGATATTTGTGCTTCAGCTAAATTTTTGAACCAAAAAAATGAATACGAAACACTTTTTTTTAATAATTTAACAAATAATAATTTATTAAGTAGTATTAGTAATCGTGAACGTGATATTGTACGTCTTTTATTACTTAAAAAAACCAGTAATGAAATTGCAGAAAAGCTTCATATTAGTAAACACACCGTAGATACGCATAGAAGAAATATTCTAAAAAAATTCCAATTAAATTCAACTAGCGAGCTTAAAAATTATTTTAAAGGCAACGTAGAATCTCTATAAGTTTTTAGGTAAAAATACTCATAATGAGTATTGTGTAGTTCAATTACACCAACTATTTTTAACCTGAATTAATTGATACTTATTAAAGTATGTAATTTAATTCTTTATTAGAAGGATTATTGCTAATTAAAAAAGGAATAAATACTATGAAATAAATAACTCAAACCAAACTTATAAAGTTCCATGAAAGGATTTTAGATTGTTCCCGCATTTAAATTTTACTCTGCTATTTACATTAAAGAAAAATTCAAACCATTAAATGCTCCTAAAATCAAAATTATGGAACTTTTATTTTGTTTAAAACTCTCTTCTATTTCTCTTTTTAAGTCTTTTACAAAAACAAGTTTAAAATACTTAATAATAAAGCCTTTCCTAAAAAATACTATTTACTTATTTCTAATAATTTGTTAAAAAAAGTTAAATTTTGTTAAACTCTGTAACAACTTAACAAAATTATAGTCTTCTTTAAAACAAAATTATTGATTAATTGTACCTCAAACTGAATTTGAAGTTTCATTAACATAAATTCAACTAATTAACAACTTCTAATATCTTTATGAAAAATATAATTTTAATAGTTAGCTTATTTATTTCTCTTACCACATTTGGGCAATTACCATCTAACAACGTTCCAAAACTTGGTGCAATTTTTGGAAAAGTGATAGATAAAACATCAAAGGATGCTTTACCTTATGTAACCGTAATTATAAAAGATAACAACAATAAAACCGTTACTGGAGGCATAACCGATGATGGTGGTTTTTTCAATATAAAACGCCTGCCTGAAGGAAATTACATTGTTGAAGTTCAGTTTATTGGATACAAAACAGAAGCTAAAAAAATTAGCATTAATAAATCTAATCCTAAAATTGATTTAGGAATAATAACTTTAACCGAAGAAGCTACTTCACTTGATGAAGTTGAAGTAATTGCTGAAACCTCAACCGTAACTCAAAAAGTGGATAGAAAAGTTATTAATGTAGGTAAAGACCTAACATCTGCTGGTACTACGGCTTCCGAATTACTAAATAATGTACAATCCGTTTCTGTAGATAGCCAAACCGGAGCAATTAGCTTACGTGGTAATGAAAACGTTCGAGTTTTAGTAGATGGCAAACCAACAAACATAAGTGCAGCACAATTATTAAAACAAATTCCATCAACTTCTATTAAAAGTGTAGAATTAATTACCAATCCGTCTGCAAAATACAATCCGGAAGGAATGAGCGGAATAATAAATATTGTACTTCATAAAAATGCAAATTTAGGTTTTAATGCTTCCATAAATACTGGACTTACCATAGGCAAAAATGAACGTTACAATGGTTCTATAGATATGAATTTAAAAACAGGAAAAGTTAATTTCTTTGCTAATTATGGGTTAAATACTGGTAAAAGAGAAAATTTTGGTAAAGTTACAAGGTCTGACAATAAATCTGTACAAGACTTTTTATTTTTAGATGACAGAACATCTCATCTTTTAAAAATTGGTGCTGATTTATATTTAAATGATAAAAACACATTTTCATTTTATACCACTCAAAATAGACCAAAAAATACTTTTAAAGGAAATACATTAGTATCTTTTGATGATATTTTAACAACAAATAGTCCAATGTTAAGAAATGGGAAAACAACCTCAGAAACCTACGATTTTAATTATCTTCTAAATTTTACTAAAAAAGGACATAATATTGAATTTGAAGCTAATTTTTCAAACTCAGAATCCCCCGAAAACACTTTATATAAAGAACTTATCAATCCAGATGATTTTAATTTGAATTATACCGATGACATATTAAATAAAAGAAGTACAACCTTATTAAATATAGATTATACAAATCCTATTTCAGAAAATTCCAAATTAGAATTAGGAGCTGAAATTAGAATAAATGACGCCGACAATAACAGAAAAACCACGCAACTAAATATAGATAATTCCTCGTTTAATTACGATAGAAAAATTTATTCGGGTTATGTAAATTTTAATCAAAAGTTCAACAAATTATCTGTGCAATTAGGCGCAAGATTAGAGCAATATGAAATTGATGGAAACTTTTTAAAAGGAAGTGAAACCGCAAATTATAAGGATAATATATTTTCCATTTACCCTTCTGCATTTTTCACTTATAATCCTTCTAAAAAAAACCAATATCAATTAAGTTATAGTAGAAGAGTAGATAGACCATCTATTGGGCAAGTAAATCCAATTAGAGAATGGAGTACACCTCAAATAACATCGGTTGGAAATCCAAATTTAAGACCACAATTTACTAACTCATTTGAATTTAATTACACACATCAATACAAAAAAGGTTCCTTTACTTTTGGTACTTTTTACAGAAGGGTAAATGATAACATTACACGTATATTAAATAAAGATCCTTTTGATGAAAATAATGTTGAACTATCTTACTCTAACACAAAAAGTAATAATAGATACGGCGTAGAATTATCTAGCAATCATAAATTTACAAATTGGTGGAGAACAAATGCTAGTTTTGATTTATACACCCAAAAAGAAAGTGGAATTGCCAATGGTGAAACGTTAGAAGTTACAAATAACGCCATTAATTTTAGGATAAGCAATAATTTTAAAGCGAGTAAAAATCTAAGATTTCAATTATTTGCAATGTATAGAGGTGGCGGACAATCTATTCAATTTAAAATAGACCCAATGTGGATGATAAACTCAGGCGCTAGTTTAAACATACTTAAAGGAAAAGGAACCGTTAGCTTTAGAGTAAATGATATTTTTAAAGGAATGAAATTCCGATTTGAATCTGTAAACCCATATCCTTCCAACGGACAATTTAATTGGGAAAGTAGAACTGCCTATATTGGATTTATGTACCGTTTTGGAGGTGGAAAAAACAAAGCTAAAAACCGCAAAAGAAGAGATAATAATGAAACTCAAGGCGGTGGCGGATTTATATAAAAATACTTAAAAAAACTATTTACCAATATAATAACTGTAAGGTTTTAACTAACCACACGACTAATTAATATAACTTAAAAGATTATTGGTTATTTGTTTGAATTAATTTTCCAATAAATCTTAAAAAAAAGCCTCTAATTTATAAATTAGAGGCTTTTTTATTTATATAAAATCATTTTAATTACCAGCGAAGAATAACACTTCCCCAAGTAAATCCACTACCAAAAGCAGCTAAAACAACAATATCGTTTTCTTTAACTTTACCTTGTTCCCAAGCCTCTGTTAGAGCAATGGCTATAGAAGCAGCAGTTGTATTACCATACTTCATAATATTATTATATACCTTATCATCAGATAACCTTAATTTTTTTTGCACAAATTGTGAAATTCTAAGATTAGCTTGATGCGGAATAAACATATTAACATCCGTTGCATTTAAATTATTTGCCTGTAAACCTTCATTAATTACTTCCATAAAACGAACCACTGCATGTTTAAATACAAAAGTTCCGTTCATATATGGGAAATAAGATTCATCATTTTCATCGTTTTCAGCCATAATTTGTGGCACCCAATGTTTAATACTTGGTGCTAAAACCGTTAATTCTTCAGCATATTTACCTTCTGAATGCAAATGAGTTGATAAAATACCTTTGGTATTATCTTCCGTTCTTGAAATAACAGCAGCTCCTGCTCCATCTCCAAAAATAACGGTTACTCCTCTTCCTCTCGTAGTTTTATCTAATCCACCAGAATGGTATTCTGCACCAACAACAAGTACATTTTTATAGTCTCCTGTTTTTACAAATTTATCGGCAACCGACAAGGCATAAATAAATCCAGAACACTGGTTTCTTACATCCAAGGCTCCAACATTTCGCAAACCTAACATTTCTTGAATTTGCACTCCGCAACCAGGAAAATAATAATCCGGACTTAAAGTAGCAAAAACTACAAAATCAATATCCTCACTTTTTAATCCAGCTCTTTCAATAGCAATTCTAGAAGCTTTTGCGCCCATAACCGCAGAAGTGTCTTCACTTCCTTCTTTTATCCATCTCCGTTCTTTAATACCAGTTCTTTCCTGAATCCAAGCATCATTAGTATCCATCATTTTGGATAAATCATCGTTAGTTACAACATTATCAGGAACATAGTATCCTAGTCCAGTTATTTTAGAATTGTACATATTATAATTTTTATCAATTTTATCAAACATAACAAAAAGTATATATTTTTACAACTAATCTATTACTAATTCTTAAATTTGGTTAATAACTTTTAGATGAAAATTAACGAATTCACAAAATTTAATTCAGAACGAATTTCATTAAATATTTTAAAAACAACAAATGTTAGTGACCTATTCTTGTTGCGATCCAATAATGAAATTGTAAAATATGTTGAAAAACAAAAAGATGCAACTATTAAAGATTCGCTACTTTTTTTAGAAAAAATAAATGCAGGAATAATTACCAATAAATGGTTTTACTGGGGAATTTATAATAATATTGATGACAAATTAATTGGAACCATTTGCTTATGGCAATTTAATGAAGCAAAAACTGAAGCTGAAATCGGTTTTGAACTACTACCAACTTATCAAGGAAAAGGTTTTATGAGTGAAGCCATTTTACCTATTTTAAACTTTGCATTTAAAAAATTACAACTTCATAAAATAATAGGATTTACACATTCAAAAAATACTAAATCTATTAAACTACTTGCAAAATTTGGTTTTAAATTTGATAAAAAAGAAGGAATAAATTCTATTTATCATCTCACAAATAAAACAATTAATACAATTTCATAATTTCATTTAAAGGTTTTCTTTTAATATTTGGCACATACGTTTTTTCAGCATTATAACCTACGGGTAACAACAAAAATGCACGTTCATTATCCGGCCGATTTAATATTTTTTCTAAAAAACGCATTGGACTTGGTGTGTGCGTTAAAGTTACTAAACCTGCATTATGAATCGCCGAAATTAACGTGCCACAAGCCAATCCTACCGATTCATTTACATAATAATTTTGATGTTTTGCTCCATTTTTATCATATTCAAATGGGCGTTTAAAAACTACAATTAAATAAGGCGCTATTTCCAAAAAATCTTTATTAGCATCTGTTCCTAAATGTTTCAAATCTTCTAACCATTCTTCACTCATTCTTTCTTCATAACTTCTCTTTTCTTCTTCCTCAGCAGCCAACCTAATTTTCTTTTTTAAATCTGGGTTTTTAACTACACAAAACGTCCACGGTTGTTTATTTGCTCCTGAAGGTGCTGTGGAAGCAGATTTTATAATATTTTCTATAACTTCAATAGGAATTTCTTTATCTGAAAAATTTCTAACGGAACGTCTTTTTTGAGACCATTCGTAAAATTTTTCACTTTTTTCTATCATTTCATCTTCTGAATAAGTTTCATGGTAATACCTTACATGTTTATATCCATCCACTAAAACGTAATCTTCTTTTTTCATCTTTAAAAATTATTTTTTAAAAGTACTAAAAAAGGTTAAAACAGCGTATATTTCTATAAAACCCTTTTGTTTTCTGTCATAATGTCATTTTTAATAGTTTGGTATTTTTTTTGACCACATAGAAATCATTAATAATAAAATAAATTATAAAAAACATAAAATATGGCAACTGGAAATATTAATGTAACGGCTGAAAATATTTTTCCCGTTATAAAAAAATTCTTGTATTCTGATCACGAAATATTTTTACGTGAGTTAATTTCAAATGCAACCGATGCAACCTTAAAATTAAAACACCTAGCAACTTTAGGAGAAGTAAAAGGAGATATTGGAGATCCAATAATTGAAATTAAAGTAGATAAAAAGAAAAATGAAATTAGAATTATTGACCAAGGTGTTGGTATGACTGGTGAAGAAGTTGAAAAATATATAAATCAAGTAGCTTTTTCTGGAGCGGAAGAATTTGTTGAAAAATACAAAGACAAAGTAGAAGATTCAGGCATTATTGGCCATTTTGGTTTAGGTTTTTATTCTTCATTTATGGTTGCAGATAAAGTTGAAATTTTTACCAAATCTTTTAAAAAAGATGCCAAAGCAGTACGTTGGGAATGTGATGGAAGTCCTAAATATACTTTAGAAGAATTTGATAGAAAAGAAAGAGGTACAGAAATTGTTTTACATATTGATGAAGAGTCTAAAGACTTTTTAGAAGATNCTAAAATTACNGAGCTTTTAACTAAGTATAATAAGTTTATGCCAATTCCAATTAAATTTGGAACTCGCGAGGAAACTTTGCCATTACCTGAAGATGCAAAAGAAGGCACGGAACCAGAGAAAATTACCATAGAAAATATTGTAAATAATCCAACGCCAGCTTGGACTAAAAACCCTAAAGATTTAAAGGATGAAGATTACAAATCATTTTACAGAGAATTGTATCCAATGCAATTTGAAGAACCTTTATTTAACATTCACTTAAATGTTGATTATCCATTTAATTTAACTGGAATTTTATATTTTCCTAAACTAAATAACAACTTAGACCCAACAAAAGATAGAATTCAATTATATCAAAATCAAGTATTTGTAACCGATAATGTAGAAGGTATTGTACCTCCATTTTTACAAATGCTACGTGGTGTAATAGATTCACCAGATATTCCATTAAATGTTTCTCGTTCTTACTTACAATCCGATGCGGCAGTTAAAAAAATATCTAGTTATATTACTCGTAAAGTAGCAGATAAATTAACAAGCTTATTTAAAAAGGATAGAAAAGCATTTGAAGAAAAATGGGACGACATTAAAGTTATTATTGAATACGGAATGCTTTCCGAAGATAAATTCTTTGAAAAATCTGACAAATTTGCCATTTATCCAACCGTAAATAAAGAATATTTTACTTGGAACGAATTAGAAGAAAAAATTAAACCTGTTCAAACAGATAAAGACGATAAGTTAGTAATTTTATATGCTTCTGATGTAAAAAAACAACACAGTTATATTGATGTAGCAAAAGAAAAAGGTTATACCGTTTTATTGTTAGATTCTCCAATAGTTTCTCATCTTTTACAAAAACTAGAAACTAGTAAAGAAAAAATTCAATTTGTACGTGTAGATTCTGATCACGTTGACAACTTAATTAAAAAAGAAGAAACAAAAATTAGTAAACTTTCTGACGAAGAAAAAGAAAAATTAAAACCAATTATTGAAGAAATAATTCCTAAAGAAACGTATACGGTACAAATGGAAGCTATGGATTCTAACGCTAACCCATTTATTATTACACAACCAGAATTTATGCGACGCATGAAAGAAATGCAAGCAACTGGTGGTGGCGGAATGATGGGAATGGGAAATTTTCCAGATATGTACAATTTAGTAATTAATACCAATAACGAATTGGTTGGTGAAATTTTAAATACTAAAACTAAAAAGAAACAAGATAGATTAATTCAACAAGCATTTGATTTGGCAAAACTTTCGCAAGGACTTTTGCAAGGCGAAGAATTAACAAATTTTATAAAACGTAGTTTTCAAATGGTTAAATAAATCACCAAATCGTAAATTTAATCACCAAATCGTAAAAANNNNTCAAAAATCCTTAGCGAAAGCTAAGGATTTTTCTGTTTTATGATTTTTATCATGCTTTTTTCTTATTTAGTATAATAACTTTAAGCTACCCCACTTTAAATAATCCTCTTAAAACTTATAGTTATGCTTAAAAAATTACTTTTTTTATTCGTTTTTATGTTGTCCTACACCTTATTTTCTCAAACCATTTTTGTAGATCAAAATGCCACAGGTTTAAACAACGGTACAGATTGGGCAAATGCCTATACTAATTTACAAACTGCCATTACTAATATTGGTACAAACACCACTATAAATGTAGCACAAGGCACTTATTACCCAACGGCAACAACTGACAGAACTATTTCTTTTAATATTCCTAGAGATAAAAAATTATTTGGAGGTTTCCCTACTGGAGGAGGAACAAGAAATCCTGAACTTTATGAAACCATTTTAAGTGGTGATATTGGTACACAAGGTGTTGATACTGATAACTCTTATCATGTTGTGTATTTTCTTAATACAAATCCAGATACAGAGATGGATGGCTTTATTATTGAAAAAGGCTATGCAGATGGTTCTGGAACTTATGAATATGTTGGTGGAGGTATTTTTATTAATACTATAGATACTCGTTATTATGGCGTTTATATTAGAAACTGCACAGTTCGTAATAATTATGCCAGAGACGGTGGAGGAATATCTGCCGGAAAACAATTTAAAATATACAATTGTAAAATTTATTCAAATCAAGCTGACGAAAATGGAGGTGGTTTAACTATAAGTACAAGTGGTAATATTTACAATTCATATATTGTAAATAATTCAGCAGGTAGTTATGGTGGCGGTATTTATTTAGGTGGAAGTATTGGAGATCCAAAAGCTATAAATTGCGTAATTACAAATAATGAATCTTTAGATGGAGCAGGAGCATATGTATCTTTAGGAACCCTTATTAATTGTGTAGTTACAAACAATAAAGGTAATTATGGTGCTTACCTATTTAATGGAGGCGCTAAGAATAGTATTATTTGGGGAAACGAAATTACTATAAGCCAAGTTCGTGTTCCTACCTCTTTTGCTGATACGTATTTACAGAACAACCTAGTTCAAGACTTAACTCCTTTTGGAACTAACATTAGTTTATCCGGTGAAAATAATGGAGCCATTATTGGTGAAAATTATCCAAGATTTACAAATCCAACTACTTTTAAAGGTAATACAACCACACCAGCACAATTAAATGAAATATTAAATGCCAATTGGAATATTAATCCAGAATCTGTAGCTATTAATTTTGGAGATAATTCTTTATATCCTACTGATGTAGATACACCAATAATTGATATTATTGGAAACAACAGAACCATTAATATAACTATAGATGCTGGTGCACACGAAGCATTAACAAATGTTTTTACAAATGCTACTACCAACCAACAACCAACATTAGTAACCTTAAATGGTGAAGTTATTTTTGCAGAAACCACAAATACCATAACCAGAGGTTTTGTTTATGCCATTACGCCTAATTTTGATGTAACCACAGCAACTTCTGTAACCAATGCAGCAACTGGTTTAGGTATTTATAGTGATAATATCACTGGCCTAACACAAGACCAATTATACTATTACAGAACTTGGGTAGCCTTTGATGGGGTTAAATATTATGGTTCAGAAAAACAATTTAAGGCTAGTAATTTAGTTGCCTATTATCCGTTTAACGGAAATGCTAATGATGAGAGTGGGAATGAAAATAATGGAACTGTAAATGGAGCTACTTTAACAACCGATAGGTTTGGTAATACAAATAGTGCTTACTATTTTGATGGCGCTAGCAATTATATTTCTATTACAGATAATCCAAATGTAAACGTACAAACTGGAGAATCATATACAATCTCTTATTGGACAAAACATAATGCTCAAAACGATGGAAAGTATATGATTTCCAAATATATGGGATCTATTGGAGTTGAACCATCTTATGGTCTAGGTACTGGCAGTGATGGAGATTCTTATAGTTGGTTTGAATTTACAGCTGGTAATGGTATCGAAAACAGAGGATCTATTGATTTAAATGATACTGATTGGCACAACATAACTACAGTTTTTAAAAGTGGAGAAAGTGTAAGTATATACATAGATGGTGTTTTAGATGTTTCTGAAAGCACCACGTACACTGGTAGTATTATTAATTCAAATAATTTAATCATAGGGTGTAATGGTAATTTTACTAGATTTTACAATGGCAGCATTGATGATATTAAAATTTATAACAAAGCGTTTACAAGCTCAGAAGTTTCAACTTTATATAATAATGAAACTCTAGCTGTTTCTACAGAAATAATAGAAGCTAATAACTTCTATGTAAACAATAATACTTTGTATTTCAAAAACACTCAAAATTTAACTGAACTAAAAAATGTGGAGGTTTATAATTTATTAGGTCAAAAAGTATTTGAAACTTCTAAAATAGAAAAAGAAATTCCGATAACTAATCTACCAAAAGGAATTTATATTTTGAAAGTAGAAGATAAAAACAGCATTTATAATACTTTAAAATTTTTAAGTTATTAAAATAAGCACTTTAACAAACAATTAATAAAAAGCCGCTATTATCATAGTGGCTTTTTTTAGTATTTTTACTTCCTATTAAAATTATTGGCATCTTATTTGTTGTCATTTGTTTTTCTATTAAAAGTTTTATGACACAACATTTTAAAAAATTAATTTTTACTGTTATTCTAACTTGTAGTTCTATCGCCTTGTTTTCGCAGTCCGATAGTATAAAAACTATTAATAATGAAGTTGGTGTAACCACTACCACCAATAAATTAAACGCTAATACTTCAAATACCAGAATAAGCCCAAATGCCAATATAAATTTTAATACAAACAATAAAATAAATACCGAGGCTATAAATGAAAATTTAAAAAAGTATTCAACAAATAACACCTCTAATATGTTATTGGAAAACAGACCAGAAGATAAAGATATTATTGGCGTAAAATATTGGAATAATAAAGATGTTACACATAAACGTTTAGCAAGCACTTACGGTTTAGGTACCGTTACTACCAGAAGTAGCACAGTAAAAATTGAAACTCGCGATCATAGTTATATAGATGGAGATAGAATAAAAGTGTATTTAAATCAACAAGTTATAAGCGACAACATTGGATTAAAAAGTAATTATTTTGTTTTATATGTAAAATTAAAAGATGGTTACAATAGAATAGATTTTCAAGCTTTAAACCAAGGCACTTCCGGTCCAAATACCGCTGAATTTAGTGTTTATGATGAAAATGGAAATTTACTATCCGATAAAGAATGGAATTTAACCACTGGGCAAACTGCCACTTTAGGAATTATTAAACAATAACTAATGATTTTAGCGGCCTCGGGAATTATTCTTCAAAACAAAAAAATATTACTTTTACAACGATCAAATTACACACAAAATTATCCTGAATTTTGGGGCTGTCCTGGCGGAAGAGCAGAAAAAGGAGAAACTGCAAAGCAAAATGTAATTAGAGAAGTTAAAGAAGAATGTAATTTAGATTTTAAACCTACAGAAATCCTTAAAACAGGAGTTTGGCAAGACAGAAATTATTATCGTTTTTTAGGAAACTGGTCTGGTGAAATTAAAATTCAAGAAGAAGAAGTTCAAAGTTTTGGCTGGTTTACTTTTAAAGAATCGTTTAAATTAAATTTATCGTTTGATTATAAAGAGGTTATTGATTTACTACATAAAAAACAATTAATTTAAATACTCAATTGATTATCACTAATTTACATTTAACATTATTTTATGAATTTTAATAAGTTGCAATTGTAACTTTAAACAAAAGTATTCGTCTTTACTTTATATAATAACAAATTAACTAACCTAAATTACTAATAGCATTAAAACAATTCATTCGCATATTGTACCAAAAGGCATTAAAAATATGCGATTGCAAGATTATGCTCCAAAAATATTTTATAATTATATTCCTTCTAATGCTGGTATAAAAAAAGCAATTAAGCGAGGTCAAATATTAGTAAATGGCGATAAGGGACAAACCGCAACTTGGATTAACTTCGGGCAAAAATTAGAATTACTAGAAAACCCTTTAACTATTCCTAAAATATATGAATGCAAATTACCTATTATTTTTGAAGATGATTATATGGCAGTAATAAACAAACCTGCCGGACTAACAGTTAGCGGAAATCAATTTAAAACGGTGGTAAATGCATTACCTTTTAATGTAACTAAAAGTTCTCAACTTGATGCTTTACTTTACCCAACTCCCGTTCATAGAATTGATAATCAAACCTCAGGGATTTTATTAATTGCAAAAACAAAAACTGCTCAAATAGCTTTGGGCAAACAATTTGAGAACCATACTATTCAAAAAAAATATTGTACAATTTCTATTGGAAAAGTACACACAAATCAAAAAATAGATTTAAAGGTTGACAATAAACCAGCAGAAACAACTTTTGAAATTATTAAGATAGTAAAATCCTTAAAATTTAAAGATTTAAGCTGTTTAAAAGTTGCTCCAAAAACAGGAAGAACCCATCAAATTCGTATTCATTTAGCAAATATTGGTCATCCAATTTTAGGCGATAAAATTTATGGTAATCCTAAAAATAATCATAATGGTAAAGGATTATTTTTATGTGCTTCCGAAATTCAATTCTTACATCCAAAAACTTTTAAAGTCATGCATTTAAAAATTGATATTCCTCACAAATTTAAATCTATGTTGGTTCGTGAAAGACGGCGATGGAATACTTATAATTTAACTAAATAAATCATTTAAAACTTTAGCTAAACGAATACCTCCTTTTTGCAACTGAGAACGTACTAATCCAAAATTATCGTACATATATCTATACCTTAAGTTTTCGCCTGTTTTTGCTGTACCATATACTTTTATTGCGAACTGATGCGTGTCATTAATCCAATCTACAACGGTTCCTTGCTGAATAAATTTAACTTGTTGCTTAGTAAGCTCATCTGCATTACTAGCCATTTCGGAAAAGGACATTTTATAAAAATCTATCATTTTTGCATCCCAAACAGCATGTAAATTTGTTCCTTGTCCAAACCATTGTACCTGAATAGTATTACCTCCTTTATCTCCTTTTCTGCCAACATGCATTGGTTGATGCATATCTCCTATTAAATGCACTAGCAACTTTAAATAAAATGCTTTTTCTTCTTTAGCACTATTTTTATTGCTTATTACTTCTTTACATTTTGCAATACCAGTAACTAAATCTCCTTTTGGGTTTTTTTCAGAATTCTGATAATCCACATCAAAAGGCATATTTACATAATGCCAAGTATAATATTTACTATATTTTCTGTCCGATTTTATATCATCTGCAAAATTTGCCACTTCCGCTAAACTTTGTCCATCTAATATTTCTGCTATTTTTCGCTTTGTTTTATTTTTTAAATATTGATTAGCAATTTGACCAACAGTTCTATGTCCCGTTTTTCCCCAATCTATATTTTCTGCATGTACTAAAGAATAAGACATTAAAAAAACACCTAAAACAACTATTATTTTTATGGATTTCATTTTTTAAAATTTTAAACAAAGTTACTAAGATAATTTGTTATTTTTTTGATAATAATTAAATTATTTTTTATATCTTTATGATATCATTTTAATATCATTTAAAAATTATAATTATGACACAAGAAAAAATAATAAAAGTATCGAATGGCTATTTTATGTTATTCGTAATAATTCTCCTTATTGCAGGAGGAATTTATAGTTTAGTTAATTCATCTATGTGGGTTTTAGCTTTTGTATTCTTATTTATACTAACAATTCCTGGCTTCTTTTTAGTAAATCCAAATACTTCAAAAGTTGTTTTACTTTTTGGAAAATATATTGGTACCGTTAAAGAAAACGGATTTTATTGGGCAAATCCATTTTATAGAAAAAGAGGAATTTCATTAAGAGCAAGCAACTTTGATAGCGAACGAGTAAAAGTAAATGATAAATTAGGAAACCCAATAATGATTAGTACCATTTTGGTTTGGAAAGTTAATGACACTTTTAAAGCGGCATTTGATGTAGATAATTACGAAAATTTTGTTCGTGTACAATCAGACGCTGCGGTACGTAAATTAGCAAGTTTATATCCGTATGACAATTTTGAAGATGAAGGAATGGAAGAAGAAATTACCCTTAGAGCAAGTGTAAACGAAGTAAGTGAAGCTTTAGAAAAAGAACTTTCTGAACGTTTAAATATGGCAGGAATTGAAGTTTTAGAAGCTAGGATTGGGTATTTAGCCTATGCACAAGAAATTGCAGGCGCCATGTTAAAACGCCAGCAAGCAACTGCTATTGTAGCTGCACGACATAAAATTGTACAAGGTGCAGTTAGTATGGTTGAAATGGCTTTAGAAGAATTAAATAAAAAAGATATTGTGGAACTAGATGAAGAACGTAAAGCTGCAATGGTTAGCAATTTAATGGTAGTACTTTGTTCTGATAAGGACACTATACCTGTAGTTAATACTGGAACTTTAAATCACTAAAATTATGGTTGAAATTATAAGTCTAATTATATTACTTGTGCTAAAATTATCGGCAATATTAACACTTTAAACATGCAACACAATGAAAGAATACAAATTAATACATAAAAGTATTTGGAAAAAAGACCTTGAATTTGAAGACACTTTAAATCAGCTTGCTCGTGAAGGTTGGAAAGTAATTTCAGCAATTGGTAATGGGCATGGAAAATTTTCTAAAGTAATTTTAGAACGAGAAAAAAATAGAACCTATTAAAAAATTTATGAGAGTTTTTCAAGAAGAACAAAAAATGAATCAAATTTGGATAAAAGTTGCATTAGGTATTGCTTTAATAGTAACATTTATTCCAATAGTTAAAAACTGGAATGTCATTTCACTACAAAGTAGTTTTGTTCAATTTAAAAATTTTCTAGGCCCAATAATTGTTCTTTTAGTTTTCTTTTTAATTGAGAGGATAACTTTAAAAACAAGAATAGATGAACATGGTATTTC
>JGI24024J18818_10000292_pt1 | contig 18041 bp, 17 predicted proteins | sample Cruoilmetagenom2_FD_18818 | JGI IMG/M metagenome (IMG submission 18818) | reverse complement strand
ACATTGGAAATGACATTCCTCAATAATCAAAACTTATGGCGAGTGCGCACTCCAACCCATGTTCTCAATCTTCCAGTTGGGATGACAAATTGAACCACCCAGCTATAAGTCCTCAATTGTCTTGAAAAATATAAAAGCGTGGATTACTAAATACTGTTCGTGCTTTTTTGTGTTTCTTTGACTATAATACGTGGTTTGAATAAATTACCCCACTGCAAGCAGCGAAATAATTTATCGCTTTTCATAGCTTTCGGATTTGAGTAACAGCTGGTCGGGCACGAAGCAGGGATACGATAAAGAGGATGATACCATGGAATCGGTGGATATGGTGATCCAAAACGGCACGGTTTTGACCATGGATGATCGGAATACTGTCCTGGTCAATGGGTTTGTGGGGATTCAAGCGGGGAGGATTAGTCATCTGGGCAGCGGATTGACTCCTTTCAACGCCCACCGGATCATCGATGCCGCAGGTGGGTTGATCCTGCCCGGCCTGGTCAATGCCCATACTCACGCAGCCATGAGCCTGTTTCGAGGGCTGGCCGATGATCTCCCGCTAATGGATTGGCTTAATCGGTATATTTTTCCGGCGGAACAGAAAATGGATGCCGATTTTGTTTTCACGGGCACGCTATTGGCCTGTGCTGAAATGATCCTGTCGGGTACGACAACATTTTGCGACATGTACCTTTTTGAAGATGAGGTCGCCCGGGCTGCACATCAGGCCGGGATGCGCTGCCTGGTCGGTGAAGTCCTCTACGATTTTCCCTCGCCGAACTACGGATCTATCGAGGCGGGGCTTGCCTATGTCGAACGGTTGATCCAAAAATGGCGGGATGACCCCCTGGTTTCAGTCGCCGTGGAGCCGCATTCATTGTATACCTGCAGCCCCGATCTGCTGGTTAAAACTCACGAACTGGCTGTAAAGCACGATGTGCCGCTGATTATTCATCTGGCCGAATCGGCCACCGAGAATGATGAAGTCGTCAAGCGATACAACCTGCGGCCCGTGGGGCATCTATCGTCTCTGGGATTGCTGACCCCTCGATTGATCGCCGATCATGTCGTGCACGTGGATTCGGCGGAAATGGATTTGCTGGCTCAGACCGGAGTCAAGGTCGTGCACAACCCCGAAAGCAACCTGAAACTCGCTTCGGGAATTTCCCCTGTTTCTGAACTGATTGCGCGGCGCATTCTGGTCGGGCTTGGTACTGACGGTTGCGCCTCCAATAATAATCTTGACCTGTTTGGCGAAATGGATATGGCCGCCAAATTGGCCAAAATCAATACGCTGGATCCCACTGTATTAAATGCGGAAACCGTTCTCAGAATGGCCACCATCGAAGGAGCGCGGGTGCTGGGAATGGCGGATCGGATCGGTTCTCTTGAAATCGGAAAGCAGGCCGATGTGATTGTTCTCGACACCCGTAAACCGCACCTGACACCCATGTATAACCCGTATTCTCAGCTGGTATATGCGGCCACGGGCCAGGATGTGCGTCATGCAATTATTGAAGGTCGGATGGTGATGGAAGATCGGCGGTTGTTGACGCTTGATGTAGCGGAGGTGCTGGCCAGGGCGGAGGAAAAGGCGGTGTTAGTGCGAGAGTGGATCATGTAGGAATTGGTGATTTGTGATTGATGATTGACGATTGATTGGTTCCTTTGTTTTTTGATTGAGAGCATCAATCGTTCATTAATGTGCTCATAACGGCATGAATAAGCTTGCCCAGGGCAGGGGCTGTTTTTTGAGCGACGGCGATGATCGCTCCCACATCGGCCGGTACCGGTGCGGCCGGGTTGTGGACATTGGTGATGGTGGAAAGTCCCAGAACCTTGATATTGCCGTGAACCGCCACAATCACTTCCTGGACCGTGGAAAAACCCACGGCATCGGCGCCAATTAATTGTAAAAAGCGAATTTCGGCCGGTGTTTCCAGTGACGGCCCCGTTAATCCCGCATAAACCCCGGTTCGAAGGGGTATCTCGAGTTTCGCGGCAACGGATTCGGTTCGCCGGGCCAGGGCCTGATCATAGGCAAAGCCCATGTCCGGAAAACGAACGCCCCAGCGATCCTCATTGGGTCCCACCAGCGGATTGGCGCCGGTCAGGTTGATGTGATCGGTGATCAGCATGATATCGCCGGGGTTGTAACCGGGATTCAAACCGCCGGCCGCATTGGTCAGAATTAGATATTCGATCCCAATCGATTGCAGTACCCGAACGGGAAAGGTCACTTCAAGGGGGGTGTACCCTTCATATAGATGAAATCGTCCCTGCATGGCGACGACCGGCACGCCTCCCACTTTTCCAAGCAATAACCGGCCCGGGTGACTTTGTACGGTGGAGAGCGGGAAATGGGGAATTTGCCGATAATCGAAGGCGGCCATTATCTGCATGTCCTTGATGGTTTCTCCCAGGCCGGTACCGGTCAACACACCGACTCGCGGCTGGAGATCGGTCTGCCTGCGGAGCCAGGCGACAGCCTCTTCCACTTGGATACGATACGTGTTTGGATCAGTACTCATGGTCTCTCCTTGAAACCTTTGGAAAACGCCCCCTTTCGCCCAATTTCGGCGTCAGATGAAAAATTTAATCCTCGAAATACGTTATGTATTCCTGTGGTTAAATTTTTCATCTTCCTTGAACTCGAACGAAGTTGAACATTTTCCAAAGGTTTCCCCTTATGACATTGTCATCAATGGTTTGTCATAATACTGCCAAGCCGAATTGAATGATACAGTCGCCTTGTACAATTTATTGACCGTGGTTTGTCAAGTCACCGATCTCCTGTAAAAAACCATTTCGTTGCTTGCTATTGCCCTCCGTTTAAGGTATCAATGCCGAGCAAGCATGAATATTTCTATTTGAACAAACAGGAGCGCACAACATGGTTGTAGCCATCAGTATTATGGGAATCATGGGAGTCGTGGTCGGCATAGGTCTGGCGGTGGCGTCCAAGGTTTTTTACGTTTACGTTGATCCTAAGATTTTAGCCGTGGATGATGCTCTCCCCGGGGCCAATTGCGGCGGATGCGGGTATCCGGGGTGCGGGTCCAATGCTGAAGCCATTGTGGCCGGTAAATCCGGGCCCAATTCCTGTGTGGCCGCCGGCGCGGATGTGGCCGAAGCGATTGCCGCCATTATGGGGATGAGCGTTGAAGCCAAGGAGCCCGATATCGCCAGACCGGGATGCACCTACGGCGTGAAAGATGCTGACATTAAATATATATACGATGGACTAAGCGATTGCCGGGCCGCGGCCCTTTTAAGCGGCGGAATGAAGGTCTGCTCTATCGGCTGTCTGGGACTTGGCAGTTGCGTAAAAGTGTGTCAGTTCGGCGCCTTAAGCATGGGGCCTGAAGGGTTGCCCGTCGTGAAGGAGGAACGGTGTACGGGTTGCGGGGCCTGTGAACGGGTCTGTCCCAAGCACATCATCAACCTGTCATCGGTCACTCGGCGGATTATGCGGGAATATACGGTCGAAGATTGCACCACCCCCTGCCAGCGAGCCTGTCCGGCAGGTATCGATATCTGTGAATATATTCACCAAATCGCCTTGGGTGATTATCATCGGTCGGTCCAGGTGATCAAGGAACGCAATCCCTTTCCAGCGGTGATCGGACGAATCTGCCCCCGTCCCTGCGAAGATGATTGTCGGCGTCAATTAACGGATGAGCCTGTGGCCATCAATTTTCTCAAACGGTTTGTGGCGGATTATGAAAGAATGAATGGTGAACGGATTCTTCCTTACAAGGCTCCGGACACGGGTCGCCGGGTGGCCGTGATCGGCGGCGGCGTGGAAGGATTGTCGACGGCCTTTTTCATCGCCCGGCTCGGGCATGAGACCATCGTTTACGAAGCCACGGACAAACTGGGCGGGCTGCTTCGAAGCGCCATCGCCGCCAACCGGCTCTCCATGGATATTCTCGACTGGGACATTGAAGGAGTTCTCGAAATGGGCGTCCGGGCTGAAACGGGAAAGGCCCTGGGCAGTGATTTCTCCGTCGATTCCCTTCTCGAAGCAGATGTTGAGGTCGTATTTCTGGCCACCGGCGGGTGGGACAGCCGATTGGCCCGGGGAGCCGGCGCAACTGTGGAAAGCCCGGTACCGGGAGTGTGGCTCATGATTGATTTGCTCCGGTTCGGTAATGATGCCGCTTCCGGAATCAATTTAGGGTCGCATGTAGTCATTGCCGGTGGGGGAACATCGGTTATCGAGGCGGTGGATAAAAGTCGGCAGCTGGGGGCCGACAAGATTACCGTGATGTTTCGGGAAATAGAAGATAATGCGTTGCTGACCACGGAACAGATCGAGACCCTAAAAAAAGATGGGGTTGAGGTTTTATTCAATGCCGGCATTACCCGTCTGTTTGGCGAAAAGAACCGATTGACTCATCTTGAGTACACCGATGACCAGGGACTGGAAAAAGAAGTAATGACAGCCGATTCTTTGATCATCGCGGCGGGTCGGTTTCCCCAGCTTGTTTTTACCCGGATCCAGCCCGAATCGAAATCCGAAGAAACCGAAAGTGGTTCGGAAGATGCTGAAATTAAATCGGAGCAGACCGACACCGCACCGAGTACCGTTTTACAATGGGAAGCATTTGAACCCTACAAGGATCCCACCCACTACGATCAGGTGGGCCTGTTGGCACAAGGGGATGTATTAAGCGATTTTTCCGGCGCCATCCGGGCCATCGGTGCCGGCCGCCGGGCCGCCGCCGCCATTCATCAATCGATGTATGGTCTTCCTTTGACCCTGCCGGATAATGTGATTACCCCCATATCTATGATCCAGAATGTAGATGTCGTTCAGGAAGTACGGACGGATCCCAGACGGATCATGCCTCTTTGCAATGAACCGGATTGTGCGGAACTGGAGACGGGATTTATCGAAACCATGGCCAAGGAGGAGGCGCGTCGGTGTCTGCAATGCGGGCTCATCTGTTATCAACATACCGCTGCTTCCGCACCGGGACCCGAGACTGAAGAAGCAGTGGTTGCATCCTTGCCGGCGGATTAGTACCTATCTATCAAAATCACATCATATTTGCGAAGGATTTATCTAACAAAATATTTTCGCCACAAAGACACGAAGTTTAATTATAATAAACATTTATTGTTTGTGACTTGGTGCCTTTGTGGCTGTCTTTTCCGGTTTATCCGGGTTAGGGTTTGGGAATGACCAAATGGCCACTGAAGAAGGAATCGTTACGGCGGTGACATCCACGACCGCATGGGTCAAAACGAATCGAAGCAGCGGTTGCAAGCATTGCTCCGCAAGGCATTCATGCAACCCCCAGGACAACCAGGAGACCGTGGTGGAAGTGGAGAACCCGGTCCATGCCAGGGTGGGCGATCGGATCCTCCTAAACGTGGAAACCGCCTCCCTGCTGAAAGCATCCTTCCTGATTTATATATTTCCGATCCTGTGCATGATTGCCGGTGCCGGGTTGGGTCAGGGTGCGGGCGTTCTCGCCAGCCTGAACCCGGCCTGGACGTCTCCGGCGTTGGCCGTTATTTTCTTTGTTGGGGCACTTTTTTTTATGAAATCAAAGGGCAATCGTCTGGCCCAGACGGAATCCTATCGGCCTAAAATCGTTAGAATTCTTACCCACGCCACCCCCTGATTGTTAGGTGGGCTTTTCTCTTAAAGTCGAAATATCATCCTCGAAGGCTTAAATTATGGCACGCATCCAAATCGGAACCGAATCCATTTACTATAACCGAACCAATGATCAGGCTTCTACCACATTATTGTTCATCCACGGCTCCGGCGGAAACCACAAGTCCTGGCCGGACTGTCTCCGGTCGCTTGGAAAGATCGGCGTAGTGCTCATGGATTTGCCCGGCCACGGTCTCTCAACCGGTTCGGGAAGAAGCACCGTGGGTGATTACGCGGAATTTATTGATGATTTCGTGTCGGCCCTGGGCTTATCCCGGGTGATTGTGGCCGGACATTCTCTGGGTGGTGCTATTGTTTTGGAATTGGCGCTCAAACAGCCGATATGGCTGGTCGGTCTGGTGCTGGTGGGGACCGGTGCCCGCCTTCGGGTTCATCCGGACATTCTTGATGGGACCCGTCGGGATTATCCCAAAACCGTCGATCTGATCTGTCGGTGGGCATTCGGACCGGATGCATCCAAAGAGCCGATTGATGGGAGTCGAAAGGCCCTCTTGGATACCGGCCCCGAAGTCACCCGGGGTGACTTTGTCGCCTGCAATGCCTTTGATATCAGCTCCCAAGTCGGCGATATTGCCTATCCGGCGTTGATTGTATCGGCAACCGATGATCGCCTGACGCCGCCCAAATACGGCACTTTTCTGAACCAGCATATTAAAAATAGCCGCTATTGCCTGATACAAAGGGCCGGACATATGATGGCCATTGAAAAGCCGGAAGCGTTCATGGACGGTTTAACGGCATTTCTCGAGTCCTTGCCGGGAAAATAATCGTTGCATGTTTTTCCAGGACATACTATGAGACCTTTGAAAAATATCATGGAAAATATCAATTTTTGTTCAAGAGGGGGAAGAAAATGCATAAGATCTTAACGGCTTTTTTATGCATGACAATCATAGTGGTATGGGGCATTTCTTTGGGAATGGCCGATGATGAGGCTACTTCGAATAGTGAAGATACCATGTGTATTCCTTTGGGAATATTGTCCCTTGAACCGCCGGATACGGTGGAAGCGAAAAGATCACCGGTTGATTTTCCCCACGCCCTTCATTTTAACTTGGCCTGCATGGAATGCCATCATCAATGGACGGCCGAAGAAGAACCGATCCAGTCATGCGGGACATCGGGCTGTCATGAACTGGAAGCACCGCCGGAACCGGATAGCGGCGATGACGCTATCATGTATTATAAGAACGCCTTTCACGATCTATGCCTGGGTTGTCACCGGGAGATCAAGGCATTGAATAAAAAGGTGGCCATGACCATGGGCGGTTCGGAAGAACAGGTGAAAACCACCGGTCCCACCGGATGTATTCTATGTCATCCCAAATAATCGTTTATTGATCCAAAATGGTTCTTGTTTGCTCTTGCAGCAAAAACGTCTTTTTTTCCCAACGATCAGACATAAAACGGGATTTCGGTATCACGACCGGCATACCGTTTTTTTACTTGCTGTCTCTTTTGATCGGGCATTCTCATGATTAACGAGATCATTTTATTAGTCGTATTGCTTTTACTTTCCGGTTTTTTCTCCTCGGCCGAGACGGCCATGTTTTCCATCAGCAATACCAAAATTCGGCACCTGGCCAAGGAAGGAAAAAATACCGATATATTGATTGAACGGATGAAAAACAATTCCCACCGGCTGCTGACCACTATTTTAATTGGAAACAATGTCGTCAACGTCGGCGCATCGGCATTGGCCACGGCTGTGGCCATGAAATTGGCCCCTTCCTATGCCATAGGAATAGCCACGGGTGTGATGACTTTTTTGATCCTGGTTTTCGGCGAGGTGTTTCCCAAATCCATTGCCACCCGGAACAATATTCTCATTGCGCGACTGACAATTTATCCCGTTTACTGGTTGTCCGTTCTTTTTTATCCTGTTTTACTTTTCTTGAATTTTATTCCGCATCTAACGGGAAAGATCAAGCGAACCCCGGTAGCCACCGAAAAAGAGTTGATGACCTTTGTCGATGTCGTCGAGGAAGAGGGTGAAATCAAAGAAGAAGAACGAAATCTGATTTATAATGTCTTTGAGTTCGATGATACCAATGCGTCGGAGATTATGACGCCCCGGGCCGATATGTTTGTGATCGATGTGGGCAAGCCCCTGGATCTTGAAGCCATCAGCCAGTCGGGATTCACCCGGGTGCCGGTTATCGATGGTGATACCGATCATGTGGTGGGCATCATTAACATCAAGGATCTATTCGGTCTTCAGGCCGTTTGTCGTGATGAGATCGATATCCGTAAGGTCATGCGGGATGCTTATTTCATTCCCGAAAATAAAAAACTGGATACCTTGTTGACCCAGTTTAAAAAGCGACGGAGTCATCTATCCATCGTGGTGGACGAGCATGGGGGCGTGTCCGGTCTGATTTCCCTGGAGGACGTGATCGAGGAACTGGTGGGTGAAATCAGTGACGAAACCGACAAGGAAGAACCCCATATCATTAAAATAAAAAGCAACGAATGGCTGGTGCCGGGCAAATCGGATATTGAAGAGGTTAATTTAAAAATACCGATGGATATACCGGACTCTCCCGAGTATGATACTTTTTCCGGGTATATTCTCGACCGGATCGGTCAGATCCCCGCGGAAAAAGAAGTCATTGAGCTGGACCGGTTCGAAGTCGTCGTAAAAACGGTACGGGGGAACCGAATTGAAGAGTATCTCGTACGGAAGAAGTAATCCGACTTCTAATAGAGCGTTTGTCGGAATAACGTCCTATATCGGTAGCTCTTTGAGTCTTCAAGGAATCATTGATAACATCCAATCTGGATTGGTCCAAACGCTCTATATCTATGCCTATTTATTGTCTACCATGGCTATTGAAAGATCGCATTTTCGTTTCAGAAGCATTTAGATGGCAGTACCCTGAGTAGCTGATTCATTAGAACTTACCTGAGAAACTGAATACCACGCTGCAATCGATGCGCTCTCAGGGCAATAAAAAGATAAAAGCTGTAAGATGTATTTCACCTATGGGTTTTTATTCCGAATAAATTCAGATGTTTTCAAATAAGATGGATATAGAATAGCGGTTGTCATTATTCAGAATCAATTTGAGTCGTTAAACAGGCATATCTTTCGTAAGTCATCAAGACATATCGGAACAGATTTATGACAACCGGTATAGATAATCCCATCTCTATGTCCTCTTTTGCCGCTTATATTGATGTAGCCGTGGCTTTGCCTGTTCACAAAACCTACACCTACGGCGTGCCCCGGGACTGGTTGACGCGGATATCGGAAGGTCGCCGGGTACTGGTTCCTTTCGGACGAAGACGGGTGACCGGATATATCCTGGCGGTTCTCAGGCAAAGCACGCATGATGAGGTTAAAGCGGTTCTCGATGTTTTAGATGAAAAACCCCTGTTTCCCAAGGTGATGATCCCGTTTTATCAGTGGATGGCCGACTACTATCTGCATCCCATCGGTCTGGTGATAAAAACGGCGTTACCCGCCGGCCTGAGCCTTTACGAATATACCGAGATCGTCATCACGGAAACAGGAAAAGAGGCTTTTACCCGGGACGCCACGCCCCCGCTGATGCGGGCAATTTTAAACCGGCTTGAATCGAGACCCTGCAAGCGCCATTTAATTGAGCGGCAGGTCGGAGAACGGATTCCGAAAATGGTTCTTGCCAAGATGAAAGAAAGCGGCTGGATCGATTTTCAGCGACGGCTTTCTCCCGGACAAACCCGGTCAAAAACCGAGCGGATCGTACGATTGATTCAGCCTGAAGTAAAACCCATCACCCGGCCCCGTGAAAAGATTATTGACGCCCTGATTCAACAGGGAGATCAGTCTTTGGTCGAACTTAAAAAAATTGTGGCCACCGCCGCCGCTGTTGTGCGGGGACTGGTAAGGACGGGGGCCGTGACCGTCTACAACCGGCCGGTTTACAGAGACCCCTTTGGGGAAACGGTTCGGCCCGATCGGCCGCCGGTGCTATCGTCCGACCAGCAAATCGTATTTCAGAAAGTGACCGACGTATTGGGCGGCGGGTTTCAGACGTTTTTGCTGGCCGGCGTCACGGGCAGCGGTAAAACCGAAGTGTATTTGACCCTGGCTCGGCAAGTTCTAAAAAGGGATGGGCAGGTGCTGGTACTGGTGCCGGAAATTGCCCTGATTTCCCAGGTGGAGCGGCGCTTCAGGGCTCGTTTTGGGGATCGGGTGGCCGTGCTGCACAGCAGCCTGTCATCCGGCGAGCGCTACGATCAGTGGCAGCGGATTGCCGAAAACAAGACCCCCATTGTTATCGGCGCCCGTTCGGCTATTTTTGCCCCTTTGACGCGTTTAGGGCTTGTGATTGTTGACGAAGAACACGATACGGCCTTTAAACAGGAAACCGGCCTCAGGTACAATGCCCGGGATCTGGCCATTGTTCGTGCCAAGCTGAGCCGGGCCGTCGTAATGCTTGGCTCAGCGACGCCTTCGGTCCAGACAACTTTTAACGCTGCAACCGGCAAGTTTAATCGACTGGTCTTGCCCCGCCGCATCAAACAGCGATCGTTACCCGAAGTAAAAATCATCGATCTTCGCAAGGCCAAGGGAATGCGAGGTCCGATGCGTATTATTTCCCAACCACTTCATCATGCCATGCGTCGAACCCTGGACCGCGGCGAGCAGATCCTCCTTTTTTTAAACCGTCGGGGCTTTGCCGGTAATCCAGTTTGTCTGGCCTGCGGTGAACCGGTGCGTTGTCGTCATTGCGACATTGCCTTGACCCTTCACCAGACGCACAATGCGTATAAATGTCATTATTGCGGTTTTTCCCTTCCCGCCACCATTCAATGCGGTACTTGTGGTGCTTCGACTATCCGGGCGCTGGGCATCGGTACCGAAAAGGTGGAAGCGGTGACCAAAAAATTGTTCCCCAAGGCACGGGTGGAACGGATGGATCGGGACACGACAACCCGTAAGGATTCTATTAAACGTATCCTCAAGCAAATAAAAGATGGTGAAATCGACATTCTTGTGGGCACCCAGATGGTTGCCAAGGGACACGATTTTCCGAATATTACCCTGGTGGGAATTATTTGTGCGGATCTCTCCCTTGATTTTCCCGATTTTCGGGCCGGCGAACGGACATTTCAACTTCTGGCCCAGGTGGCCGGACGCGCCGGTAGAGGCGATTCTCCAGGGCGGGTGATTTTACAGACATACAATCCCACCCATTTCACTATTCAGGCCGCCAGGGACCAGGATTACAAGCGGTTTTATCAGCGCGAGATCCGTTTTCGCAAGGCCCTCGATTACCCACCGTTCACGCTTTTGGCTCAGTTAAAGATTTCGGGTCGGGATAAGACCAGAACAAGGAAAAGGGCTGAAGCGATAGGAGAGACCTGCCACGCCCTGCAATCTTCTAAGGCCGCTTTTTCAAATGCCATCACCATTCTCGGTCCGATTGAATCCCCGCTGGCAAAAATATCGGACCGATACCGCTGGCAAATTCTTATAAAGGGGCTGACCTCCGGAAAGCTTCATGACTTTCTCCGCCGGCTTTTTTCCGCCGAACCAATGTTAAGTAATGATCGAACGGTGCGAGTTGCCATTGATGTGGATCCGTATTTGATGATGTGACTGATCTTGACAAATGTCGGGTTATCGTATAGCGAATCCGGACGTCGAAAACGATAATACAAAGGAGTTTTTAGATATGAGCATCAAAAGGCCTTTACTTTTGGGTGTTGCTCTGTGCCTGGGGCTTTTTTTTATGAGCCTCGATTCCCATGGTGGGCAGGATACCGATACGTCCGCTACATCCGGGACGTCGGTAGATATTCAACCTGATGCGAAACCCGTTGATTCATCCGGGGAACCTAAGGCAGCCGCCAAAGCCGTTGCCGTCGAACCGGTTTTTGAGTTTGAACCGGTGCTTGACGGTGAGACGGTTATCCATAAATTTGTTATCAAAAACACCGGAACGGCCGAACTAAAGATTTTAAAAGTGCGGACGGGCTGAGGGTGCACGGCGGCTTCGTACTCGAAGCAGATCCCCGCCGGCGGCGAGGGAGCACTCACGGCCAAAGTGTCGACCAAGGGATACGGGGGGCGACAGGTTACCAAACGGATCGTGATTCAAACCAACGATCTCCAAAAACAGAACCTGACCCTGGTGGTAAAGGGGTATGTGAAAAAATTTGCCACGATTAGTCCCAAACGCGTCCAATTGACCGGGGCCATCAATGAAGAGATCAGCCAAACGGTGGCCATCATACCCGAAAAAGAATATCCATTCAATATAATCGAAACAACGGCTAATCAAGGCAATGATATCAAATTCGCGCTGGAAGAAAAACAAGGAGATACAGTGACTGAATACCGGCTTACCGTGGAGAATATCCGCCGGCAGGCTGGCCGGTATTATGATATCATCGTACTGAAGACCGACAACAAACTAAAACCCGAGCTTCAGGTTCGGGTATATGGAAATATTATCGAGAAGAAAAGTGAGGATCAACCAGCGTCCGAGTCGTCACTGAAAAAACCGGCCACGGATCAGGAACCGGCGGCAAAGGCGGTCCCTTCGGAAAAAAACGCTTCGGGCGGTGTAAAGATAGACGTATCGGCCGGGTCGGGGGCTGGATCAAAGAAAAAATAGTAAAGCTTCGCCTCAAAACGGCGAGCTGGAAAATGGAACATTCGATGAACATGACCAAAGCAGTGATATTTGATTGTGATGGTGTCATGTTCGACACCGTCAAGGCTAATACGGCCTACTACAACCGGGTTCTACGTCATTTCGGAAAGCCGGAAATGACGCCGGCGCAATTCGATTTTATCCAGATGCACACGGTGGGTGAAAGCATTTCCTTCCTATTTGGAGATAATCAATCAATCCAGGCGGCCCATGTCTATCGAGATATGATGGGTTACGAACCGTTTTATGATTTAATGGAAATCGAGCCGGATTTAAAGCCGCTTTTAAAAAAAATCGGATCGCGATTTAATACCGCCATCGCCACCAATCGGAGTGATACTATCGGTAGGGTCCTGGAGGTCCACGGGCTGGAAGGATATTTCGATTTGGTGGTCAGTTCCCTGGATGTTCTCCGCCCCAAACCCTATCCCGATCCATTGCTGAAGGTGACTGACTGTTTCAACATCGAGCCTCATCAGGCCATTTATATCGGGGACTCGGACCTGGACCAACAGGCCGCTCAGGCGGCCGGAATGCCGCTGGTCGCCTATCGAAACCGTTCATTAACGGCCGATGCCCATATCGATCGTCTCAATGAGCTGGAAGCGCTGCTGGGTTCAGAGCAATCGCTTTTCTCCGGTTAGTTTTTGTAATGCTCCGATGGCCTGGGTAACTTCAAGCACACCCAAATAATCTCCGCTGTTATCATCCCGTACGGGAAAATATTGAATATGGATTTTATCGCCTTTAAAACCGATCCAGAACTCGGCTTTATCCATGGATCCGTTTTTAAATCCATCGACAATCTCCTTGACCAGGTGGGCGCTCTTTTCCGGATGACATTTTAAAACCTTCCGGCCGATTACCGAGCGGCTTCGCACGAAGATTTTTTCTTTGTCCAGGCGGTTAAAATACGCCACTGTATCATCGACATCAACAAAAGTAACCTCAAAGGGCAGGGTCTCCATAATAGCGTTGATCTGGTCGTAGGAAAGATTCTTGATAAGGCTTTTCCGGGCGGCTTTTCCCGCTTCCACTTCATCTATCATTCGCCGGATCTTTTTCGCATAATTTCTTCCATACACGCTAACGCTGAATTCATCGAATGCGTTGACAAGCGCCGTGCGATCATCATCGGAGAATACCTTGCGGCCCATAGCATAAAGAACGTCATTTTCTTTCCAGATGTGATTGGCCCGTACTTCCAGGTACGCCAGCCCATTCTCCTTGAATTGTTCTTTACTTGCCGCAGGCATTTCCTCGATGCCGGGCACATCGGCGATCATTTGGTTCAAAAGATTGCGCTCATATTCATGTTCACTCAGCATGACGCGTATCGGGCCGTCTTCCGGGATTCCACGTTCAACCAAAAGCGGAAACAGCCATTTTTCCTCTTTGACATTGTGAATACGATCACCGAACTCAAGCAGAAAATCGATAGAACGTTTCATTGAAAAAGGATCCACAGTTGCATGTGGCATTTTGTCCAGCTCGCGTTTTAAAATATCCATCGCTCTTTCAATCATTTCATGATCGTCGACGAGTATGTCATCCCACTGTCTTTCATCCATGATCACCTCCGATAATATTTAGGGTAGAACCAAGTACATGTTTTCCTTAAATATCATTTCATTCAAATTTGATGAACTCGTAAAAAGTCCGAATTCGTCATGCCGGACCTGATCCGGCATCTATAACATATTGAAACCACTGGATTCCGGCCTTCGCCGGAATGACGCTTTAAAGAGATTCCAGGCTATTTACGAAATCACCAAATCTAACCACGCCGCTTGACAATTGGCAACATGAAAATTAATTTATGATGCATGTAATTTAGTTGCATTCGAAATATAAGCTGGTTCAGAAGGAGGCCTGTGTGCGGTGGTGCCGGAGAATATTTTTATATTTGCTGATATTATGTATTTTTCAGCCAATTGGTGCTTTTACCACAGATAAATTAACTGTATTTGTCAGCATCCTTCCCCAAAAGTACTTTGTGCAACAAATTGGCAATGACTTCGTTGATGTCCATGTGATGGCTCTACCCGGCGCCAGCCCGGCGACATACGAACCCAAACCCAAACAGATGGCGATGCTTTCCAGAGCAGATATCTATTTTTCTATTGGCGTACCATTTGAAAAAGTATGGCTGAGAAAAATTGTCGCTGCTAATCCAGGTATGAAGTTGATCCATACCGACCGTGGAATTCAAAAAATTCCCATGATGCCTGTTCATGACAATGAAAAGAAAGACCACCACGATCATGGTGCCCTAGATCCCCACATCTGGCTGTCCCCCCCTCTCGTCAAAAAGCAAGCCAGGACGATCCTTGAAACATTGATAGGAGTTGATCCGGACAATGCCCGGGACTATCAATCCAATTACGATGTCTTTATTTCCGAAATTGACAGGCTGGACAGGGAACTGAAAGATATCTTTGCCGACAGACGGGATCTTCAATTTATGGTGTTTCATCCATCCTGGGGATATTTTGCCCACACCTACGGATTAGTACAGGTACCTATCCAAATCGAGGGCAAGGATCCGAAGCCCGCGCAATTGAAAGCAATGATCGAGACCGCCAGGGCGCAGCATATTAAGGTGGTGTTTGTTCAGCCGCAATTTTCATCCAGAAGTGTCAGGCAGATCGCCAGGGAAATCGGCGGTCAGGTGGTCACAGCCGATTCGCTGGCCTTGAACTGGTCTGAAAATTTGGAAGAGGTGGCCGGAAAAATTAAAGTGGCTTTAACCCTGAAATGAATCGAAAAACATGAACGATCCTATAGTTAATATTGAAGATGTAAGCTTTGCCTATAATGGCCAGATGGTGCTTGAGAATGTAAGCATGGCGATCCGGGCGGGCGATTTTACCGCCATGATCGGCCCCAACGGCGGGGGTAAAACCACACTGCTGAAACTGATACTGGGACTGCTCAAGCCAAACAGGGGATCGATCCGGGTTATGGGCGAGTCCACGGAAAAGGCTTCCCGCCATATCGGCTACGTTCCCCAGGATGTCCATATAAATCACCATTTTCCTATCTCCGCCATGGATGTCGTGATGATGGGGAGGCTTAAACCGGGAAGACGGTTTAAAAGCAGCGGTAAAGATCGTCGCGTCGTTCTCGATGCCCTTGAACGGATGGAGATGGCTGCTTACGTGGATACCAGAATTGGAAAACTTTCCGGGGGACAGCGCCAGCGCGTGTTTATCGCCCGGGCTTTGGTGACAAATCCGAAATTAATGCTCCTGGACGAACCGACAGCCGGTATCGATAGTAAAGGCCAGGCTGATTTTTTCAAACTATTGAAAGAATTGAATACGGAGATGACCATTTTAATCGTCAGCCACGATCTGCTGGTGATCTCGACCTATGTCAAGTCCGTGGCTTGCGTCAACAGGCACCTGCACTATCATCCCCAGGCTGAAATCACCGGAGAGATGCTGGAAACCATGTATCCATCCACAGGGGAAACCATCTGCCCCGTTGAACTGGTGGCCCACGGACTGCCACATCGGGTACTGACCGATCACAAAGGATGGGAGACCATTGAAAGATGATTGAAGTCCTCCAGTTTGAATTCATGCGCAATGCCCTGATAGCGGGCTTGCTGGCCAGTATTATCTGCGGAATCATGGGCACCCTGGTGGTGGTCAACCGTATCGTCTTTCTCTCCGGCGGGATCGCGCATGCTGCCTACGGCGGAATCGGAATTGCCTTCTATTTCGGCTGGCCATACCTTGTGGGAACGATCGGGTTTTCTATGGCGGCCGCCATGGTGATGGCCGCCGTCAGCCTGCGGTCCAAACACCGGGCCGACACGATCATCGGTGTGATCTGGGCGGTGGGGATGGCCTGCGGTATCATTTTGCTCGATTTGACCCCCGGATATAATGTGGACCTGATGAGCTATTTGTTCGGCAGCATTCTCACGGTACCGGCATCGGATTTGTGGATTATGCTGGTAGTGGGGATCGTGGTTGCCGGTCTGGTGATCTTATATTACCAGGACCTGCTGGCCATGTCATATGATGAGGAATTCGCCCGGATTCGCGGGGTTCCCGTGCGGGCACTGTATTTTTTGCTGATCGGTATGCTGGCGGTGACCATTGTGATGGTGATTCAGGTCGTGGGGTTGATTCTGGTCATCGCCCTTTTAACCATTCCTCCCTTTATCGTGGAAAGGCATGCCAGCTCCCTGATTCAAATGATGATCGGTTCCAGCCTCCTGGGCGCCGTGTTTACCGTCAGTGGGTTATGGCTTTCATACGCCTTAGATCTGACCTCCGGGGCTTCCATTATCATGGTAGCGGGGATTGCCTTTTTTCTTTCTTTGCTGATTGAGAGATTGGGCATTTATCGCAAGCCTCAGCCGACAACTACGCCCATTGATGATGAGAAAGTTGTTGCAGGCCCGTAAAAGGAATTGTCATGTGCCATCTATGTAATTACGAAGCGCTATTAAATGGATCCGATCTGGCGGTTACCGAAAATCGTCTGCGAGTTCTTGAAGTAATCGGGAACAACGGCTATCCGCTTTCGGCCGGGGATATTTACCGGATATTGGCACGCGGCCCTTCCATCAACCGGGTGACGGTTTACCGCATTCTCGATTTACTGGTTGATCATGACGTGGTCGAACGGCTAAGCACCGGCGGCAGGGCATTTTATTACGGCTTGGCCCCAAATGATTATCATCGCTCACATCCGCATTTTTACTGTAAAAGCTGTGGCCAGATGGATTGTCTTAATCCGGAAAGTCTGGCGATCGATACCGATCCGCTCTGGAAAACATTTCCCGGCCAGATCGACAGGGTGGAAGTTCGAATAGACGGGATTTGCAAAAACTGTATGAAGTAATTTGGACGACCTTGATGATATCGTACCTTCACACCTCAACCGCCTGAATCTTTCCTGCCCAGCCAACCCTTTTCCAAGCTGCTTGACATATGCCCTCATTTTATGACAATTATTTCTTTAAGCAGACCATCAATATTGATGGACTCGTAAAAAGTAACGCTGATGGCTAAGTAAAAAGGTCTATATACAAGGCGTAGTGTTTTTTCAGGGGTGAGGCTATACACATGGTATGCCGAGCGTCTGAAAAAACACGACAACGCCATAGATGGGACTTTTTACGACGCCATCAATAATGCTGCCCAGCAATTATGTTCAAGACTTCAAGAATGGACAAAAAAATGAAACGCATTTTATCTATCCTGACAATTATTATCCTTTTTATTATGNTAGGTCTTTTAACTGGCTGTGATGATTTTGATTTAAGCGGATGCGATTGCGAAGAGGAAATCGACGATCTCGTTAACGATCGGGGTGACCCCGATGATGAAGAAAAGACCTTTGAAAACGGTGTCCATACCCTGACCTACTGGTATAACGCAGACGGATTTGCGCAGACCTTCAGATGGGGAGAAGGAACCGATTTATGTTGCGAGACAAATTTTTCGACGATGGATAACCAGGCCCCCGTGGCCCTGAATCAAGGCGTATCTACCGAGGTGAATACCTCTGTGAATATCACCCTGACTGCTACGGATGTAGACGGGGATCCGCTGACTTACCAAGTGCTCACTCAACCTCTGCATGGCACACTATCAGGCGTCGCACCCGATCTGACTTATATTCCCAATACAGGTTTTATCGGCAATGACAGCTTTACCTTCAAAGCTAATGACGGAAGG
>JGI24024J18818_10000290_pt1 | contig 18058 bp, 19 predicted proteins | sample Cruoilmetagenom2_FD_18818 | JGI IMG/M metagenome (IMG submission 18818) | reverse complement strand
CATCTGCCCGGAAGATGTGCGCTGCCAACAAAATCAATGCATACGCAGAAATCGATAACCAGCGGTATGAATCGGGCAAGCTCCAGCATCAGGATAAAATCAACTAAAAGAGGAAATAGAAGACTGCGGAAGATCCTGTACTACATGGTCATTTCCATAATCTCCTGGCGGTCATAGACCAAAAATACGTTTGTGGATGATTACGACAGACAAAAAAGCAACCTAATGGAAAGCTCCATAAGGTTGCGGTGATTACGTCTATGAATAAGTTCTTGAAAGTAGCATTTCATCTTATTTAAACATGATTATTTATACAGTCTGCATAGTTCTGGAGTGTAGGCGCGTGGAAAACACATGCTCCTGTATCGCTACGCTAGCTTCGTCGCAAAGATTAGCACCAAATTGTTTGGTCCTAATCTTTCCTGCGGGAACAGCGCGAGCTGAAGACCCTGCAGCGAGCAGAGCGAGTGAAGCGGCTGAAGCCGTGCCCGCGGAAAGCGAGCGCCGAAACGAAAAGCGATAGGCTCGTAGCTCTACCTATATTTTACTGAAAAATAAACGTAAAAACTCTTGAATATTGTTAAGAAAGCATCCTCCTATTTCTAAATTGTTACACTAACCTCGAAACAATTAAGTACGTTGAAATGGAAATCACTATACTTTTTCTATTTACGAAGCTTTCTAACCACATCTTCACTCGGCGTCACAAATACTGTTTTCTGTTCAAAGTAAATAACAAACCCAGGCTTTGATCCATTTGGTTTTTTCACATGTCTAATTTCGGTGTAATCTACAGGTACAGACGATGAGTCCCTGGCTTTACTAAAATAAGCTGCAAGCTTTGCTGCTTCTAAAATAGAAGATTCATCTGGTTCAGCGTCATGAATGACAACGTGTGATCCTGGAATGTCCTTTGTGTGGAACCAAAGGTGAGACTTGTTGGAAATTTTGAATGTTACATAATCATTCTGCTTATTGTTTTTTCCAACTGAGATAGCTAACCCGCTTGTTGAGAGGAATGCTTCTGGTGTCGGCTTTACTATTTTCTTTTTCTTTTTCAAAATGCGGGCTTTCATCCAACCTTGTTCAGCAAGTTCTTCTCGTATTTCTTCTATATCATTTGGAGATGCTTGCATGACTTGTTGTTGAAGCATTTCCAAATAATCAATATCGTCTTTCGTTTTATCCATCTGTTGCTGTGTTTTAATGAGTGCTGTTTTCGCTTTATTGTAACGCGTGTAATAAGCCTGTGCATTCTCTACAGGAGTCTTTCTCGGATTCAATGGTATCGTAACGGTTGCTCCATCTTCATCATAGTAATTTATAATCTCAGCTTCCGTCTGACCTTTTTCTAATTGATACAAATGTGCCATAAGAAGCTCCCCATATAATTGGAACGTATCTAATTTTTCTGCTTGGGCTTTTTCCTTTGACAATTTCTTCATCTTTAATTTTAATTTATCTAATTCATTTTGTAACCAGCGCTCTAAATCTCCTGCTTGTTGCTTCACTCGATCTCGGTCCGCTCGGGCAAAGTAGACTTTATCCAACAGCTCTCCTAAAGATGTATAGGGGATTTTCTGTCCTTCCAAATGAGATAATGAAATACTAGAAAAAAATGTTTTACTCCCAATTTCCATATAAGTACTTTCAAGCTCTTGTTTAGTAAATTCATTTAAAAAGGAAGTAAATGTTTGAAAAGGGGACTCATTGTCCAATCCTAATCGATAGACTAACTCATTTGCATGCAACGGTGAAAAACCAGCAAGCTGTTGAACAATTGACTTAGCTGTATCATCACTTTCTTCTATTATCTTCGTGAACTGTTGTTCATCAATATCAAACGGTTGCAACTTATTTTGAGAAGGTGGAGCAATGTGTGGTTGACCTGGTAAAATCGTTCGATAACTGTTCACTGATGGGGACAAGTGTTTTAAACTATCTAAAATGAGCATGCGTTCAGGATCAACTAGAATCACATTACTATGTCTTCCCATAATTTCAACATGAAGTTCTCGTACCATGTCATCGCCAATTTCATTTTTCCCTTGTACTCGAATTATGATAACTCGATCCATTTCTAATTGTTTAATAGATGAAATGAATCCACCTTCAAGGTGTTTTCGAAGAAACATACAAAACATAGGTGGTTCAGATGGATTTTCTATTGTTTCATTTGTAAGTTGAATACGAGAATAGGACGGATGAATGGAAATAAGTAAACGACTATTCTTTCCACCTGCACGTATATGAAACACAATTTCTTGTGAGTTGGGTTGATGTATTTTTGAGATTCTACCGGATACAAGTTGTTGAAGTTCGTTCGTCATAGATTTTGTAAATAAACCATCGAAGGCCATAGTAATACCTCTTTCAAAACGTTTTGCTCTATCTTATCATTTTCTAGAGTAAATGTGATATAATTGCATTAGTGTGTGTAAAAGAATTAATCAGGCCTTTCAGGAGGTACGACCTTGTCAAATGCTAAGTTTATGAACATAGGAAATGGAAGCGTTGTGGCACTAAATCGAATCATCTCCATTTTGCATCCAGAATCAGCACCTGTCAAAAGGCTTGTTCAAGATGCAAGAGACAAAGGGTTTCTGATAGATGCAACATATGGTAAAAAAACACGTACGATCTTCGTCATGGATAGTGAGCATGTGGTTTTGTCTGCTGTGAATGTAGATACGATTACGTCTCGTATGACGGACCATACCGACTAGATAAAAAGAGGGATTGAATGCGAAAAGAACGCGGATTATTAATCGTCCTTTCAGGACCATCTGGTGTTGGGAAAGGTACAGTGCGAAAAGAATTGTTTTCGCAACCCGATACGAATTATGAATATTCTATTTCGATGACTACGAGAAAACCTCGCGAAGGTGAAGTAGATGGCGTTGATTATTTTTTTAAATCCCATGAGGAATTTGAGGAACTAATCGGAGAAGGTCGTTTACTTGAATACGCTTCGTATGTAGGAAATTATTACGGAACGCCTCTAGATTATGTAAATGCAACATTGGATGCTGGCCGTGATGTTTTTCTGGAAATTGAAGTACAGGGTGCATCTCAAGTGCGAGCCAAAGTCCCGGATGGATTATTTATTTTCCTTGCTCCTCCCAGTCTTTCTGAGCTCGAACAACGGTTAGTGGGTCGGGGAACTGAAACTGACGATGTCATTGCTTCACGGATCAGTGCTGCGAGACAAGAGTTAGAAATGATGAATTTATATGATTATGTGGTTGAGAATGATGAAGTTCAATTCGCATGTGATCGTGTAAATGCAATTGTAACGGCGGAACATTGCCGTCGTGAACGCGTTGAAAAAAGATATTTATCTATGTTGGAAGGGGAATCTTAATGTTATATCCATCAGTTGATTCATTAAAAAGTAAAATTGATTCTAAATATCAATTAGTGAGCTTAGCTTCAAAACGTGCTCGCCAAATGCAAGAAGAGGGCGGCGAACGATTGAGCTCTTACCAATCAGAAAAATTTGTAGGGAAAGCTTTAGAAGAAGTAGCTGCAGGTGCACTTGTAAAAGAAGTACAAGACGAAGGAACAATTTACGAAGACGAAATTTAAACCTCATTATTACACCAATGAAAACTCCCTTAGACATGTCAGATGCTTTGGGAGTTTCTTGTTTCAGAAAGGAAGAGTGTTATGCTTTCTACAAAAAAAATCTTACTCTGCGTCTCTGGAGGTATTGCTGTTTACAAAGCTGTCGCACTCGTCAGTAAGCTTACTCAAGCAGGAGCGGAAGTTAAAGTTATTATGACAGACTCTGCTACAAAGTTTGTTCAACCTCTGAGCTTTCAAGTTATGTCTAAAAATGATGTTTTTACCGATACATTTGATGAAAAAAATTCACGTGTAATCGCACATATTGATTTAGCGGATTGGGCTGATTTAATCATCGTTGCTCCAGCAACGGCTAATGTGATTGGCAAACTTGCCAATGGCATTGGGGATGATATGCTCACCACTACTCTTTTAGCAACTACTTCAAAGGTATGGATTGCTCCTGCCATGAATGTACATATGTACGACAATTCAGCTGTAAAACGAAATATATCGACGCTTGCTGAGGATGGATATGAATTCATTGAACCTTCCGAAGGATTTCTTGCCTGTGGGTATGTGGGAAAAGGTCGCTTAGAAGAACCAGAAAAAATCGTAAATCTTGTCGAAGCATTTTTTCAACCCAACCATTTACCACTTAAAGGGAAACGAGTTGTGATTTCTGCTGGTCCAACTAGAGAAAGAATTGATCCGGTACGCTTTTTAACTAATTTTTCTTCAGGTAAAATGGGCTACGCATTAGCAGAAGCAGCCGTGAAACTTGGTGCAGAAACGATTTTAGTTTCGGGACCTGTTTCATTACCAAAACCAGTCGGAGTTAAATTAATTGAAGTTGAAAGTGCAGAAGATATGCTTCAAGCTGTCTTATCAAAATTTGATGATGCAGACATCGTTATAAAAACGGCAGCAGTAGCCGATTATCGTCCAAAGCATATTCATCAACAGAAAATGAAAAAGCAAGATGGAGATTCTTTACTTGACTTGGAGAGAACTACTGACATTTTGTGGACTCTTGGTCAACAAAAAAAGCATCAATTATTGATAGGCTTTGCTGCAGAAACGAATGATATTGAAAGTTATGCAAAAGATAAATTGAAAAAGAAAAATGCTGATTATATTGTAGCGAATGATGTTACACAGCCTGATAGTGGTTTTGGAACGGATACGAATACGGTTGTTGTTATCGGTAAAGATGAGTATGAACGACATTTTTCAAATATGAGTAAAAAATCACTTGCATTAAAACTGTTAGAGACAATTCTAGAAAATGAAAAGAGCAAATTACATGTTCGCTGAAGTAATTGTGGATGTTTCAGCATATCCGATTGATCGACCTTTTGATTATTCAGTTCCTATCGATATCCAACCTTTAATTGAGAGTGGTTGTCGAGTGAAAGTGCCTTTTGGTAATCGATCAGTTTTAGGATTTGTTACGCAAATAAAATTCGAAACTGAAGTTCCAAAAGAGAAGCAAAAACCGATTCATGAACTTTTAGACATTGAACCGGTCTTTTCCGAAGAAATGATTATGTTATCAAAATGGATGAAGCGAGAAACCATGTGTTATGAAATTGATGCGTTGCAGGTGATGTTACCAGCAGCACTTCGAGCTAAGTACGAAAAAATTATCCGTTATGTCAATGAAGACATTCCTCTACCTAATGAATTACTGGCTTTATTTCAGGGAAATGAAACGGCGGAAGTAACTGCGAATACGTCGAAAGAAATGCTAGCTATGATAAAAAAATATATAAAAAATAATGCATTAGTTCTTGAAACCGAGGTTAAACAGAATACTTCTATCAAAAAAGTTCGAACGGTTTATATTACTGAAGATGATGTATTGCTGAAATCAGTCTTAAAAGAAATTCCTGTACAGGCTAAAAAACAAAAACAATTAATTGAATGGATGTCTTTACATGCTGGTGAAGCGTTTCAAACTACACACCTCCTGAAAATTGCTAATACGTCAAATGCAGTGCTACAAGGAGTTATTGAACGTGGTGTTGCAACCGTTAAAATGGATGAAGTTTATCGAGATCCATTTGCTACTCGTGAAATCGAAAAGTCAATGAATCTTTTATTAACCAACGAACAACAAATAGCCCTGGACCAAGTAGTTGATGCATATGAACGAAACACAGCCCATACATTTTTATTGCACGGTATAACAGGAAGTGGAAAAACTGAAGTATACCTTCAGGCAATTGAGCGTGCTTTAAACGATGATAAAGAAGCAATTGTTTTGGTTCCAGAAATCTCGCTTACACCTCAAATGACAAACAGATTCAAAGCACGATTTGGATCACATGTAGCCGTCTTACATAGTGGTCTTTCAGCAGGAGAAAAATATGATGAATGGCGAAAAATTAAGCGTGGGGAAGTAAAAGTTGTGGTCGGTGCAAGATCAGCAGTGTTTGCACCATTTACTAATTTAGGACTGATTATTCTTGATGAAGAGCATGAGGGTACTTATAAGCAAGATGATACTCCTCGTTATCATGCACGGGATGTTGCGATATGGAGAAGTGAATATCATCATTGTCCAGTCATTTTAGGAAGTGCAACACCATCACTTGAATCCTTTGCACGGGCAAAAAAAGGGAATTACACATTACTAACATTATCAAATCGGCCAAAGGAACAACCACTTCCTGAAGTAGCAATTATTGATATGCGCGAACAATTGAAAAATGGCAATCGTTCTATGTTTTCCCTTGAATTAGCTGAAGCTATTCGTCGTCGCTTAGATAAACAAGAACAAATGGTATTGTTTTTAAATAGAAGAGGATATTCTTCTTTTGTTCTTTGTAGAGATTGCGGTACCGTTATTGAATGTCAAAACTGCGATATTTCAATGACGTATCATCGACATCAAGAATTGATAAAATGCCATTACTGTGGAGAAGAAGAAAGAGTACCGACAACTTGTCCGCAGTGCCAAAGTGAACATATTCGTTTTTTTGGGACAGGTACACAAAAAGTTGAAGAAGAAATCAATAAATTGTTTCCAGAAGCACGGGTTCTTCGAATGGATGTTGATACAACGAGGAAAAAAGGTTCCCATGAAACCATTTTGCGTCAATTTGGTGAAGGGAAAGCGGATATTTTACTTGGTACTCAGATGATTGCCAAAGGGCTTGATTTCCCGAATATCACCTTGGTTGGCGTTTTATCTGCTGATACCACTTTGCACTTAGCTGACTTTCGAGCAGCGGAAAAAACGTTCCAATTATTAACGCAAGTTAGTGGACGAGCAGGCCGTCATGATAAAAAAGGGGAAGTGGTAGTTCAAACATATACCCCTGACCATTATGCAATTCAGTTTGCACAAACTCATGATTACATCTCTTTTTATCATCAAGAAATGATGCTAAGAAAACAGTATGCATATCCACCGTTTACCTATGTTGCACTTATCCAAGTCACCCATGAAGATGTTCTGATGACAGCGGAATATGCTCACAAAGCTGCAAGTTGGTTGAAGAGTCACTTGTCTAATGAGTCGGATATTATAGGTCCGACTGCTTCATCAATTAGCCGTGTGCAAAATAGATATCGCTATCAATGTTTGATAAAATACAAAAAAGAACCAATGCTACCGGAAATTATGCAACAATTAATTAGAATTTACCGAACAGAATGGATGAAAAAAGGAATTATTCTACAAGTAGATATTAATCCTTCTTCTATTATGTAAGCATTAGAAATGAGGAATGAGTTTTGACGATTCGATCCATTGTTAAAAGCCCAAACGAAGTGTTAACTAAACGTGCCAAGCCTATCACTAACTTCGACCAAACATTAGCTACCTTACTAAATGATATGTTTGAAACGATGCTGGAGGCTGATGGAGTTGGAATTGCAGCTCCTCAAGTAGGTGAATCAGTTCGTGTAGCAATCGTAGATTTAGGAGAAGGCCAAGATATCATCGAAATGGTAAACCCAGAAGTACTTCAAACAGAAGGATCTGTCATTGATATCGAAGGTTGTTTGAGTTTTCCTGAATTATATGGTGAAGTAGAGCGTCCTTTTTATGTTCGAATAAAAGCTCAAGAACGTAATGGAACTTGGTATGAACTTGAAGCCGAAGATTATGAGGCCAGAGCGATTTTGCATGAAATAGACCATTTAGATGGTATCCTATTTGATTCGAAAATCATAAGAATAATCGATCCATCTGAACTTGAAGAAGAGGTGGAAGAACAATTATGACTTCCTTAATCTTTATGGGAACTCCAGAATTTTCAGTTCCAATATTGCGAATGTTGGCAGAAGAGGGATATGAAATACTAGCGGTCGTTACCCAACCAGATCGACCTGTAGGTAGGAAGAAAGTATTAACACCCACACCCGTTAAAGAAGAAGCCATCCGACTTGGTCTACGTGTCATTCAACCTGAAAAGCTTAAAGGGTCAAGGGAACTGCAAGATATTATTTCTTTGCAGCCTGATATAATCATCACGGCTGCATTTGGACAACTCTTACCTGTTGAATTGTTAGAGTCACCAGAACTTGGTTGCTTAAATGTGCATGCTTCATTACTTCCTGCATACAGGGGTGGCGCACCAATTCATCAAGCGGTAATTGACGGCCAAAACGAAACAGGTGTAACAATCATGTATATGGCAGAAAAACTCGATGCAGGAGATATTATTTCACAACAAGCTATTGCAATCGAGACTACTGATACAACAGGGATTTTATTTGAAAAACTTAGTATAGTAGGAAGAGATTTATTGAAAGAAACCCTACCACGTATAATACGTAACGAACATACTCGTCAATCTCAAGACGAAAAACTGGTAACGTTTGCACGCAATATATCGCGCGAGCAAGAACGAATCGATTGGTCTAAATCAGCAACCTCCATTTATAACCAAGTTCGTGGCTTACACCCTTGGCCAATAGCCTACACCACTTTACTTGAACAAGCCGTGAAGATTTGGTGGGGTGAAAAAGGCACTGAAGTTGCTAATCAAGAGGTTGGAACTGTAGTTGGAATTTTAGAAGACCGAATAACCGTCCAAACTGGCAATAAAGAAACTTTTGAAATACTTGAACTGCAACCTTCTGGAAAGAAAAAGATGACAGCTGGAGAATTCTTACGGGGAACAGGTTCAAAATTACAGATTGGAGACCGGTTTTTATGAGTAGCAGATCATACAGAATGTGGAATGGCAATGTCCGCGATGCAGCATTATCGATTTTAATGGCAATTGAAAAGAACCAAGCCTACAGCAATTTATTGCTTCATCAAACGATCGAAAAGTATAAAATCGAACAAAAAGATAGTGGCCTTTTGACAGAAATCACTTATGGAACTTTACAACATAAGATGACGTTAGATTATTACTTAGAACCATTTATTAAGGGGAAACTTGATGATTGGGTTCGTCAATTGCTTCGTCTTTCGCTTTATCAAATCCATTACCTAGATCGTATTCCCAATCATGCTGCAGTAAATGAAGCGGTTGAAATTGCGAAAAAAAGAAGCCATAAAGGTACCGCAGGACTTGTAAATGGTATTTTACGCTCTATCTTAAGAGAGGGTGTCCGTTCGACGGATGAAATTAAAGACCCTATTGAGCGATTATCAATTGCATCAAGTCATCCACTTTGGTTAATTAAACGCTGGGTAGAGCAATTCGGATTTGAGAAAACGGAAAAAATGGCCTATGAAAACAATACGCCTCCAACTCAGACCATTCGCGTAAATTTATCCAGAACAACTGTAGATGAGGTCATAGATATGCTTGAGGATGAGGGGATTATTTCACATAAGAGTGAAGTGCTTCCTGAATGCCTGCATATTGAAAAAGGTCAAGTTGCAAAAACAAGGGCTTTTCAATATGGATTTGTTTCGATACAAGATGAAAGCTCAATGATTCCAACTCACGCGCTACGAGTAAATCCAGGTCATCGTGTGTTAGATATGTGTGCTGCACCTGGTGGTAAGTCCATGCATATCGCGGAACAATTAAAAGGAGAAGGGTCGCTCGTGTCTGTTGATTTACATCCACATAAAGTGACACTCATTTCAGAACAGGCCACTCGTTTAGGGATTGAAAATATCGAAACGCGAACAATGGATAGTCGAAAGCTTACGGATGAATACGAAGAAGAGTCATTCGATCGAATTCTTGTTGATGCTCCTTGTAGTGGATTAGGTGTAATACGACGCAAACCTGATATTAAATATACAAAAAAAGAAGAAGATTTTGCTTCTCTACAAACCATTCAACTCCGTTTACTAGACGAAGCGGCCAAGTTAATTAAACCGAATGGCTTGATCGTCTATAGTACATGTACGATTGATGAGACAGAAAATAGAGGAACAGTTCAAGCATTCCTAGAAAACCATCCAGAAATAGTTTTAGACAAATTATCGGATTTACCCAACACATTCCATCATTTAATGAGTAACGGGATGATTCACATTTTCCCACAAGATTTTAATAGTGACGGGTTCTTTGTTGCTGCGTTCAAAAAAATAAGTTAATGGCGTTTGTTAATAAGAATCCTTCGTGTATGGCTATACATGATGATCATGTTTTTTTGCTTCACACGAAGGAGCTTCAATTAGAAACGGAGTGACATTTGATGAAATACACAGCGATAAGTGATATTGGTCAAAAACGTTCGGTTAATGAAGATCGCGCGGCTATGTTCGTGCGATCGGATTATGTCCGGCTTGGTGTGGTTGCAGATGGTATGGGTGGTCACAATGCAGGAGATGTTGCGAGTGAAATGGCTATCTCTCTTCTCAGAAGATATTTTGATTCTGCAGATGCAAATCAGTTTGAAAACGTTGATTCAATTCGATCATGGTTCCAACTAGCAGTTAAAGAATTAAATACGGAGATTTATAATTACTCCCTTACTCACGAGGAATGCCAGGGCATGGGTACAACATTACTAGCAGCTATTTTATCCACCAATGCCAAGGTTTTATGCCATATAGGCGATAGTCGTGCGTATGAGTTTCTTCAAGGTCAATTAACTCAGTTAACAAAAGATCATTCATATGTAAATGTTTTGGTTGAAAATGGAGAAATTAGTGAAGAAGAAGCTGAAAATCATCCGAAAAAAAACTTAATCATTAAGTCATTGGGCACAGAAAAAGAAATTGAACCTGACATTATTCCTTTATCTCTCCCTACATACTCGTACTTATTATTGTGTTCAGATGGCTTAAGTAACAAAGTAAATAAAACGGATATGGCTACTATCTTAGGTACACCCTCTTCTGTAAGGGAAAAAGGACAAAAACTCATACGATTAGCCAACGAAAATGGTGGAGAAGACAATATTTCTCTTGTTCTAATCAACAACACGAAAGAGGAGGTGTAGGCATGCTTCTAGGTAAACGAATAAGTGGTCGTTATAAAGTACTTGAAATGATTGGTGGAGGGGGCATGTCTAATGTGTACCTCGCTCATGATATGATTTTAGATCGAGATGTTGCAATTAAAGTTCTTAGATATGATTTTTCGAATGAAGACGATTTACATCGTAGATTTCAACGCGAGGCTTTATCAGCAACTAGTTTAACCCATCCAAACATCGTAAACATTTTCGATGTTGGTGAAGATGGAGACATTCATTATTTGGTTATGGAGTTTGTTGAAGGTAAGACATTGAAACAATATATCGTTGATTCNGCACCACTTCCTCCAAGGGAAGCTGTGGACATCATGAAACAATTAACATCAGCCATTTCAAATGCACACCAAAATCAAATCATTCATCGTGACATTAAGCCTCAAAATATATTAATGGATGATGAACATCATGTGAAGGTTACAGACTTTGGTATCGCAATGGCGTTAAGCGCAACTTCATTTACTCAAACGAATTCTGTTTTAGGTACTGTTCACTATTTATCACCTGAGCAAGCTAGAGGTGGAACTGCAACTAAGAAATCAGATATTTATGCGTTAGGAATTGTACTATATGAGTTATTAACAGGAGAATTACCTTTCTCAGGCGAGTCTGCTGTTTCTATTGCTTTAAAACATTTACAAACAGAAACGCCTTCGGTAAGAGAGGTTCGACCTGAAATTCCACAAAGCTTAGAAAATGTGGTAATGAAGGCTACAGCAAAAGATCCTCTACATCGATATCGAACTGTAGAAGAAATGCAATATGACTTGGAAACCGTGTTATCTGCAGAAAGAATGGACGAGAAATTATTTGTCAAACCATTTGATGACGGAGCTACAAAAGCAATGCCTGCCATTAAAAACGCGGTTCCTTTTGATGAACTTGCAGAAACGAAAAAGATTCCAGTAGCGACTGGTAATAGCCAATTAGTTAAAGAACCTAAAAAAGAGAAAAAGAAAAAATGGCCATGGGTTTTAGGACTGCTTGGATTCCTATTGCTAGTATCATTAATGATTATTATCGCATTTCCAAATCTTTTTGGTCCAAAGAGGGTTGAAATTCCAGACGTTTCAAACCTTCCACTTGATGAAGCAATCGAAAAATTAAATGACTTAGGTTTTAACGTCACAGAAGAGGTGGAAGAAGCTTCTGAAGAAGTAGAAGCAGGTCATGTTATTCGAACAGATCCACAAGAAGGTAAAATTCGCGATGAGGGTTCCGATATCGATATATTTGTTTCACTAGGAAAAGAATTAACGACATTCGATGATTATAAAGGTGACAATATTGATCAAGTGATCGCTTTGTTGACATCACAAAACTTTAAATCCATCGAAACAACAGAAGAGTTTTCAGATGAGCCTCAGGGAACAATTTTATCACAAACACCAGAGGCGGGAATAGAATTACTACCAGAAGATACTGACATTGTATTTAATGTGAGCAAAGGTAAAGACTTACGGACGGTTATCGATTTAATTGATTACAACGAAAAGACATTAAATGATTATGCAAAAACATCTGGTTTTAATATTCGGATTGTCAGAGAAGACTTTTCAGACACAGTTCCAATTGGAAATGTAATCTCTCAAAAACCAAAAGAAGGTACAAAACTGGCTCCAGGTAGTAATATAGACGTCGTTGTATCTAAGGGACCTATTGAAAGACCAATTAAAACATACTACCAAAGTATCGAAATCCCATATGAGCCGAGTGAGGATGGGGCAGAACAAGTTGTAAGAGTTTATATACAAGACCAAGATCAGTCCATGGCTGAACCAGCTGAAGAATTTATATTAACTGAGACAAAAACGGTTAGCATTAAGTTAGATATTGAAGAAGGTCAAAAGGCTGCATATCGTATAGACCGAAATGGGACAGTGATCGCACAAGAAACAATCGATTATAACGATCTAAACTAAGGAGGAATTATATGTCACAAGGCCAAATAAGAAAAGCACTAAGTGGATATTATTACGTACAGGATGGAGAACAATTTATTCAATGTCGTGGACGTGGTGTATTTAGAAATCGTGGCATATCTCCACTAGTTGGTGATTATGTAGATTATGAAGTTGAAGGTACTTCAGATGGAACGATAACTGTCGTACATGAACGAAAAAATGAGCTAGTTCGACCTCCAATAGCGAATATTGATCAGGCGTTACTTGTTTTTTCGTTGAAGGAACCTGACTTCAACCCACTGCTTTTAGATCGATTCCTTGTTATTGTCGAATCGTTCCAAGTAGAACCAATTATTTGTTTTACAAAAATAGACTTGCTGTCTAAAAGTGAACTTGAAAAAGTACAACCTTTCATTGAAGACTACCGAAATATAGGGTATCGAATAATTGAAACGTATAAAGATGAAGCTGAATTATTTGAAAAGTTGTCCCCAATTTTAGAAGGTAAAATAAGTGTCTTAGCAGGACAATCGGGTGTTGGAAAATCAACATTGTTAAACACATTGCTACCATCCTTAAAATTAAAGACAGGTGTTATCTCTGACGCATTAGGTCGTGGTAAACATACAACACGTCACGTGGAATTATTAGATGTTTGCGGAGGCCTCCTTGCTGATACACCTGGTTTTAGTTCATTCGATTTTGATGAAATAGAACGAGAAGATTTATCTTCGTGCTTCCCGGAATTTAGAGAACCAGCAGAGCGCTGCAAATTTAGAGGATGTATGCATTTACAAGAACCGAAATGCGCAGTTAAAAATGAAGTGGAAGCAGGAAGTATTCTTTCGTACCGATACAAGCATTATTTACAATTCCTAGAGGAAATTTCTGATCGAAAGCCGAGGTATTAATATGATTAAAATCGCACCATCCATTTTGGCAGCAGACTTCTCAAAATTAGCGGAAGAAGTAATAGAAGTTGAGCGTGCTGGAGCGGAACTAATTCACATTGATGTCATGGACGGTCATTTTGTCCCGAATATTACGATGGGGCCAATTGTTGTTGAGGCTCTTCGCCCAATCACGAAATTACCATTAGATGTACATTTAATGATTGAAAACCCGGACCAATATATAGAATCATTTGCTAAAGCAGGCGCTGACTACATTACTGTCATGTCGAGGCATGTCCTCATTTACACCGCACCATCCAGTTGATTCGATCGTATGGTGTAAAACCAGGCGTTGTGTTAAACCCTCATACCCCAATCGAAACCATCCAACATATTCTGGAGGATGTTGACATGGTCTTATTTATGACGGTTAACCCTGGATTTGGAGGACAAAAATTTATTCACTCGGTTATTTCGAAAGTTCAGCAACTATCTGACATCATTAAAGAAAAAGGATTATCCATTGAGATTGAAATTGATGGCGGAATAAATGCGGAAACCATAATTCCTTGTGCAGAAGCGGGTGCAACTATATTTGTTGCAGGTTCGGCTATTTATAGCCAACAGGATCGAGCAAAAGCGCTGCAGGATATTAAAAAAGCAGGCGAACGAGCTACGAGTAAATGAAAACAGTATTGATTTGTGCAGGCGGGCCAAAAGAAGAACTGGTTCCTTTTCAAAACTTTAAGTCGATGAATGAAATTGTATACATTGGAGCAGATAAAGGAGCCATACACTTATTAAATGCTGGTATCATTCCAGATGAGGCGGTAGGCGATTTTGATTCATTATCGAAGGAAGAGTATGATCTTTTAACCAGTAAAGTAGCGGGTGTAGGAGCTGTTTCTTCCGAAAAAGATGAGACAGATACGGATCTAGCTATTGTTAAAGCAATGGAATATGAACCCACCCACATTTTCTTAACTGGAGTGACCGGCGCAAGAATGGATCATTTTATAGCCGTGGTTAACAGTATTCACCGGTTTCAATCGTCAGCTGATCGAAAGATATGCTTTAAGATTTTAAACAAATGGAACGAGATATTTCTTTTAGAACCAGGAGTACATACCTTTACAAAAAATCAGCATTTTGAATACATCTCATTCTTTGCATTTCAAGGACCGGTTACTCACGTTTCCTTAACAGGAATGAAATATGAAGTACACAATGAAATGATTGAAATGGGGACTTCTCGATTTACAAGTAATGAACTATTAAACGCAGAAGGGTCTATCTCCTTTTCCTCTGGCATATGTTTAGTTATAAGAAGCTCAGATGAATAAGAAGGAGTGGAAGTATGCGAGTTTATACGTTTAGGTTACCAAAAATGGTGAGTGGTTTTGCAAGAATGTGTTTGAATTTGATGCAAAAAGATAACAAACCGAAAAGGAAAAACGAAAAAACGCCAGGCTGACAATTGTCGGCCTGGCGTTACTTATGGGCACGAAGATTAAACGCGCTCAATTTTTCCTGATTTCAATGCTCTTGCAGAAACCCATACACGTTTTGGTTTACCGTCTACAAGAATACGAACTTTTTGTAGGTTAGCTCCCCAAGTACGCTTAGTAGAGTTCATTGCGTGAGAACGAGCGTTACCAGCACGAGCTTTACGCCCTGTAATTACACAAACTTTTGGCATTATATTTCCTCCTCATAAAAAGAAGCTGAAAGATTTTTTTCAGTTCGATATTTCACATACTTTAATAATTTAACACAATTTAATAGCCTTTGCAAGATGTTTTCAAGCCTCTTTCAAGAATAAAGCCTTTACAGACAAATGTAGACGAATGTAAAGGTTTTCTTTTATAATCAAACATTGTGTAGTACAATAATGGGTAGTCAAAATGGATTATAAGGAGGCACTCACTATGTCAATTGAATTGAAAAATGAATTCGGACAGATTGATATTTCAAACGATGTCGTGGCTCAAATTGCTGGAGGCGCAGCTATTGAATGCTATGGAATAGTAGGAATGGCATCTAAACATCAAATAAGAGACGGTTTAACTGATATTTTAAGAAAAGAAAATTTTGCAAAAGGTGTTTTGGTACGTCAGCAAGGTGAAGACCTCCATATTGATATGTACATAGTCATTAGTTACGGTACAAAAGTTTCTGAAGTAGCCTACCAAGTTCAATCCAAAGTAAAATACACACTAAATAAAACATTAGGATTAGCTGTGAAATCCGTAAATATTTATGTACAAGGTGTTCGTGTAACGAACCCGTAAGAGGAGGAAATTTAGAAATGAAGTCTTTAGACGGTATTCAATTTGCAGAAATGGTAAGGATGGGTGCACACCATTTATTTCAAAATGCAGATTATGTGGATGCGTTAAATGTTTTTCCTGTTCCCGATGGAGATACAGGAACAAATATGAATTTATCCATGTCATCAGGTGCAAAAGAAACAGAAGCTCACGCACAAGCACATATAGGGAAAACAGCTCAAGCTTTATCAAAAGGCTTATTAATGGGAGCACGTGGAAATTCAGGTGTCATTCTGTCACAATTATTCCGTGGTTTTGGTAAAGATGTAGAAGCACAAGCTACTCTTGATGCAAAAACATTTGCCTCTGCACTTAAGCATGGAGTGGACACGGCNTATAAAGCTGTTATGAAACCTGTTGAGGGAACAATTTTAACAGTGGCTAAAGATGCNGCTAAGAGAGCNGTAGAAGTGGCNGAAACAAGTGATGATGTAATTTTCGTTATGGATGAAATGTTAAAAGAAGCTAAAGCTTCATTGGCNCGTACGCCAGATCTTCTTCCCGTATTAAAAGAAGTAGGTGTGGTTGATAGTGGTGGACANGGGCTAGTTTACGTCTACGAAGGTTTTGTTGCTTGTTTAAAAGGTGAAAAATTACCTGAAAAAACGGTTGCACATTCCATGGACGATTTAGTTAGTGCAGAGCATCACAAAAACGTACAAGGATTTATGAATACAGCTGACATTGAGTTTGGTTACTGTACTGAATTCATGGTTAAGTTCGAAGCTGAAAAGGTTGCTCAACATCCTTTTGATGAAAATGATTTTCGAAATGCTTTAAGTCAATTTGGAGATTCATTACTTGTTATTTCGGATGAAGAGATTGCCAAAGTACATATTCATTCAGAGCAACCTGGTGATGTATTGGCTTTTGGTCAACGATACGGGGATTTAATTAAAATTAAAATCGAAAACATGCGTCAACAACATGCTGAAATTGTTGGAGACGATTATAAACGTGAAGTACCACAGCCTACTATTAAAAAGACCCCATACGCAGTAGTTACCGTAGCTATGGGTGAAGGGATTTCAGAGTTACTTAAAAGTGTAGGAGCAACTGCAGTGATCGAAGGCGGTCAAACCATGAACCCTTCAACTGAAGATATTGTAAAAGCGATTGAATCAGTAGGTGCAGAAAAGGTACTTATTCTTCCAAATAACAAAAACATTATTATGGCAGCTGAACAAGCAGCTGAAGTAATTGGCATTGAAGCGGCTGTTGTTCCAACGAAGTCAGTGCCTCAAGGAATGGCTGCAATTTTGGCGTTTAATCCTGAAGCATCTGTTGAAGTTAATAAATCAAACATGACAGAAGCATACGCACATGTAAAAACTGGACAAGTGACATTTGCAGTACGTGACACATCGATTGATGGAGTAGAAATTCAAAAAGATGATTTCATGGCGATTTCAGAAGGCAAAATTATTGTGGCAACGCCTTCACTTGAAGAAGTTTCACAAGCATTGGTTAAAGATCTTCTGGATGAAAATTCCGAAATCGTTACGATCATTTACGGTGAAGATGTTACAGAAGAGATTGCGAACCAACTTGCTTCATTTGTAGAAGAAAACTTCTCTGAAGCAGAAGTAGAAGTTTATAATGGGAAACAACCTCTTTATCCATATATCATTTCTGTAGAATAATTTATGAATTTACAGCGGATCATTTCGATTCGCTGTTTTTTTCTGGCACTTTGCGCATTTCTTAAAGAGTAAGAAAGTATATAATTTTCAGTTCCATAAATCCATTGTTTCAGATATTTTGGAGAAAAAGATTGATTCAATCATACTGTAGATTTCCGTTCCAACGAACTTTCATGTTTCGAAGCTAGCGTAGCGATGCAGAAACAGAAACAGGCGGACGCGTTCCGCGGGCGAGGCCGAGCCTCCTCGGTCGCTTCGCTTCCTGTGGGGTCTCGACTGTCTCGCTTTTCCCGCTGGAGTCGCCGCCTTCCACT
>JGI24024J18818_10000289_pt1 | contig 18111 bp, 18 predicted proteins | sample Cruoilmetagenom2_FD_18818 | JGI IMG/M metagenome (IMG submission 18818) | reverse complement strand
GATGAGCAAGAAGAAGAAAGTTAAAGTTGATCTCACTCGTCGTGATATTCTTACCGTCGCTGCCGTGGCTGCTGGCTCTGCGATTGTAGCCCCGTTGGTAACAACCGGACCGCTCTCGCCGTTTGCAGGTTTTAAACGAGCCGCATTAGAAGGCGAAGTACCAGAGCGGAGCGCACATGAGCCCGGTGAATATCATTGGGGCATGGTGATTGATCTGGATAGGTGCATCGGCTGCGAGTATTGCTTGCGGTCTTGCTGCGCCACGAATGATGTCAACCCAGATAAACCCTGGAATATTGTCGTGCCGGAGGAAACATCGGACGGACAGCCATTCTATTTCAGCAGACCGTGCTTGCACTGCCAAAATGCCCCGTGTGTGGAGGTATGCCCGGTAAGGGCGACCTACCACCGTGAGGACGGGCTGGTTGTTATGGATTACGATCGCTGCATAGGTTGTCGCTATTGTGAAGTGGCTTGTCCCTACGACGCTCGACGGTTCAATTGGAAGACACCTACATACGAAAACCCGTACGTGCCGACCTGGGGAATTTCAGAAGTGGAGCGACGACCACGCGGAGTAGTCGAGAAATGTACTTTCTGCATCCAACGTATCGACGCCGGAATGGAAAAAGGATTGACGCCGGGTGTGGATTGGGAAGCCACGCCTGCGTGTATAAACGTTTGCCCAGTGGGGGCGCGGGTTTTTGGAAATCTGAAAGATCCGCAAAGCGAAGTGTCGGAGATCATTGCTAATAATCCCACCATACGCTTGCGAGAGGAATTGGGCGTTGAACCCAGCGTTTATTACATACCACCAAAGGAGGGTTTGTGATTATGACTACCACGACAGTCACGAAAAAACCTACCTCAATTAATCCAGGGTTCTTAGTCTGGCTCGGTCTTGTGGGTATATTCCTGCTCATAGGATTGGCAGCGGCTGGGCAAGTCTTTTGGAATGGTCTGGTTGTCACCAACATGTCGGATTCCGTGCCGTGGGGTTTGTGGATTACTCTTGACTTATCGGCTATTGCTTTGGGAGCGGGAGCGTTCACGCTCTCGGCAATTGTGTATATATTTGGCTTGGAGCAGTTCAGACCAATTTTAAGGTTAGCGGTATTCGTAGGTTTCATAGGGTATACAATCGCATTGTTGTCCCTGGTCATGGACATCGGACGTCCTGATCGCTTCTATCACCCTTGGATTTATTGGAACGTGCACTCTGTTTTGTGGGAGATAACCTGGTGCATCACGATATACCTGACCATCCTTGTGCTGGAGTTCGCGCCTATGGTTACGGAAGCGAAGTTCTTCGACCGCTGGCCTTGGATCCGCAGTCTCGCTGATACATTGCATAAAGCTGCACCCGCCTTTGCAGTGCTCGGCTTGGGAATTTCACTGCTGCACCAGTCCTCGCTTGGAGCGACCTACGGCATTGTTAAATCTCGTCCGATTTGGTTCAAACCAAGCATGCCCATAATGTTCATAATATCCGCTGTGGCGGTTGGACCTGCGCTGACCATGGCTGTCGCCATCGTTTTAGAGTGGGTAACAGTAAAGAGAGCTGTGCCTTATAACCTGCTGCGAACCATCGCGCGCTTCAGTGGGTTTAGTCTCTTAGTGTACGGTTATATCAAGATGTGGGATTTCTTGGCTACCATGTATTACGGGAACACGCAGGCTGTAACCGAGTCGTTATTGCTCCTGAATCAGCGTACGCCTTACAGTTTCAGTGTATGGGTTGTTGAAGTGTTGCTCGGAATCGTGGTGCCTGTGATTCTGTTCTTGACCCCGCGCTTCAACCGAAATCCTGCCAACTTGGTACTGGGCGCAGGGTTGGCGGTTATAGGTTTGATCGTAAACCGTTGGAACGTGACTGTATCTGGCTTGTTCGTGCCTCTCGAATACTCACCTGGTACCCTCTACACACTCGAACCCGGAAATTATTTCCCGAACCTGATCGAATGGGGTGTGGCGATCGGCCTATTAGGCTATTTCCTCTTGATGATCACGTTGGGCGCGCGCTATCTGCCCTTGTTTAAAGAGGGAGATGGTCATTCTTGAATGATCAGAATGTCAGAGTTTTTATATTCAACTTGGGATTAAGTTACGCAGAAAAGCCTGGCTTATCACCTTAGTATTCTTGGTCCCACGCAATTTGCATTATACTTAAACCAATATGATGTTCATCCGTAGCGGGGTAATTCCCAAGCGGGAAAAATATATTCGATCACCAGCGATCTCCCGAGTGTCAACTGGTTCATATTCATGCTGTGAAGTGCTGTATAGGCGCAACACCGAGGAGGGAGCGTAGATGGAGGAAGGCAATACATCGATAATCGTCGGTATATTTTTCATGGCTCGTTGCCTGGTTCCGCTTTTAATAATGTTTGGTATTTCTTATATATTAAAGCGCCTGGGTTACATCAAAGAGTCACCCTCTCCTCCACATGAGTTTCCGAACGGGGGAGATGAGTACAATAAAGGAAACACCGAGGAAGGGGGTTTTACGCATGGCACCACCTAGTGCGAAAGGCTGCTACTTGGCGCGGGTATGGATATTGTTGGGCGCCGGTTTGGTATTGGGGTTAGTACTGCCAATGTTATTTTACGTCACGGCTGAGGCGGAAAAATCCAATCAGGAAACAGAAAAGTACTGTCTCAGTTGTCACAGCGACCTGGACCTGAGCACAACATTGCCTAGCGGGGAGACGCTTTCGCTGTTCCTTGACCCGCAAAAGCTGGAGCATTCCGTCCACAGCCAGGCTGGTATCGAGTGCGTGGCATGCCACACCGAAATCAAGACTTACCCGCATCCCGAATTGGAATATAACAGCAAAAGGGAATTATCACGGACTTACTACCAATCGTGTTGGAAATGCCATTCAGCCAACTACGAGAAGACTTTGGACAGCATGCACGCACAAGTGGCCGAAGAAGGGAATTTAGATGCTCCTGTCTGCACTGACTGCCACGGGGCGCACTTTGTGAGACCGCCGGATGAACCCCGCACTCTGATTTCGGACACCTGCGGTCGCTGCCACACCAAGATTTTCGATGAGTACCAGGAGAGTATTCATGGTGGAGCTTTGTTCCAGGAAGATAACCCGGATGTGCCGGTGTGCACGGATTGTCATGGTGTTCACAATATTCACGATCCTCGCAGCGCCCAATTCCGTATTGAGTCCCCTGATCTGTGCGCCCGCTGTCATGCTGATAATCAGTTAATGGGCAAATACGGTTTATCCGCAGAAGTTTATGATCTATATGAGCTCTCTTGGCATGGTGTTGATGTGACTGTCTACAAGGCTATGTGGTCGACCATTTGGCACGAGAGCGCTGTGTGTACGGATTGTCATGGGGTACATAATATTCGCACATCAGATGACCCAAAATCGTTGGTGAACCCAGACAATCTGCTCAAGACCTGCCAGGAGTGCCATCCTGGCGCTGGTCCGAACTGGACGAACGCATGGACAGGTCACAATAAAATCAGCCTAGAGCGTACACCATTTCTATTTTACGTCGATGCCTTCTACATCAGTTTTACCAGATTTGTACTATGGCTGTCGATCGGGTACGTTGCTTTACAGGCTTTTCGATCTATCGTCAACCGGCTGAGAAGGAACCAGTCATGAGCCTGGAAATGAACCAAGATACGCGTTTGGAAAGCAATGGAGTGCGCCTGGAAAGGACTTACCAACGGTTCATGCTAGGTCAGCGTTGGGAACATGCGCTCCTAATTTTAAGCGTTACTGTGCTGCTGCTCACTGGACTGCCCCAAAAGTACCGGGCGGCTATGTGGAGTCAGCAGATACTTGCGACCCCCGAGCGATTGGATCTGATCCGCCAGATCCACCACATCGCTGCAATCGTTCTGATCATAGAAGTGGTCTACCATTTGTTCCACAATTTGTATCTCCTGTTTGGCCGTCGTTTGCCTGAAGATATTTTCCCCACCTGGCAAGATGTGCGCGATGCGTGGCAGATGTTCAAATACTTGCTCTTCCTTACGAAGGAAAAACCCGCTGCTGGAAAATACAACTTCGAGCAGAAATTTACCTACTGGTTCATCTTTCTAATCTTAGGCATGATGGGCTTGACTGGGTTAATTATTTGGTTCCCACTGGTGGTGACAAACTTTCTACCGGGAGGGATTGTCCCTGCTGCAAAACTTACCCACAGCACTGAAGCCATCGTAACCGCTATATTTATAATTATCTGGCATTTTTATCACGTGCATATCGAGCGGTTGAACTTGAGCATTTTTACCGGCCGGTTGAGTGAGCAGGAAATGCGTAAATATCACGCCGCTGAATATGCCCATCTCACGGTCGAGGTTCGAGATACGACTGAGGAGGAATCCGGTCGAGATGCATCATAGCCGAGCCATTATGCGGACATTGTTTGGAGCACTGGCTGTCCTGTTCGCAATTTGGTCGCTCGTGGTGTCGGTTGTTTCCGCGGCGCCATTTTCACAGGACGTAGAACCTACTCAGGGAGCTAGCGAATCCGCACAGGAAGAAACCCCCATAAATCTTTCAATTGGGGATGACACCTGCCTGGAGTGTCACGGTCAACCTGGTCTGACCATGGAGCTCGAGAATGGAGAGGTATTGGATCTCTTCGTTCCACCGCAGGAGCACGCAGGCTCCGTGCATGGTGAGAAGGGATACGCGTGCGTACAGTGCCATACGACCGTCGGAGATTACCCCCATACAAAATTCAGCGCTCTCGATCAACGCGATGTCACTTTACAGCTCAACGCAGTCTGCCAGCGCTGTCATCCTGGAGAATTTGAGTTGACGCAGGACAGCGCGCACGCGACCGCCTTCAACGCAGGAAACCATGAGGCTGCTGTCTGTTCTGACTGCCATACGGCCCATGATGTGCGCCGTCTTACAAACCCGGACACGGGTGAGCTAACTCCGGATGCCCGGCTGTGGATACCGCAGACCTGCGCTCGTTGCCACAGCGCCATCTACAATAAATACCTTGACTCCGTTCATGGTGCAACTTTAATCGGTACTGAGAATACGGACGTGCCGACTTGCATCGATTGTCACGGTGTGCACAATATCGAAGACCCAACTACGGCTGCGTTCCGCCTAAATTCACCCCAAATTTGCGCCAACTGCCATACCAATCCCGAGATCATGGACAAATATGGCGTATCAACGAACGTGCTGAACACTTATGTGGCCGATTTCCACGGCACTTCAGTTGTATTATTTGAACCAGAAACCCCAGACGCGGAGATCAACAAGCCAGTGTGTTTTGACTGTCACGGTGTTCATGAGATTGCCTGGGTGGATGACCCAATTAAAGGGCTACACGTGCGTCAAAATTTGCTGACACGCTGCCAGGTTTGTCATCCTGATGCGACGGATAATTTTCCAGACGCATGGTTATCGCACTATATCCCTTCTCCAGATAATAACGCTCTGGTATATTACGTCGACCTGTTTTACAAGATCTTAATCCCGGTAGTGATCGGTGGTATGGCGGTCTTGGTGTCTATGGATGCCGGACGCACCTTGCTAGACCGCTACCGCAGTCGAAAGGTAAAAGAGCAAGTTGAACTTGTGGAAGATGTAAAGCAACCACTACCTGATCAATCTAAATCCGGAGCGGAGGAATCGGAGGTCGAGCATGAATAACCTCGATTCTTTACCACAAGCCTCCGAAAAAGGCAAAATTAAGCGAGAGACTTTTATTCGCTTTGACATCCTGCAGCGCATCGAACATATCGTGATGTTGACCTCTTTCACAATATTAGCGGTTACAGGATTACCTCAGAGGTTCCCCACTTCGCCATTAAGTGCATCTATCTTGAGGGTTTTCGGTGGTATCGAATCGGCGCGTCAAATCCACCATATTTCAGCTATTGTCTTAGGGACGGTGAGTATTATCCATGTATTGGACCAAATGTATCGCGTTTCAGTTCTGCGTATTCCGATCACGATCCTGCCTTTAATTGAGGATTTGAAACACCTCTACCAGGATATCTTATATTTCCTGGGCTTGCGGAAGCATAAGGCTTATTATGGGCGATACAACTACGCCGAAAAAGCGGAGTATCTGGCGGTAGTGTGGGGTATCCTGATCATGGGGCTGACGGGCTTTTTTATGTGGAATCCGATTGCAACCACGAGTTGGCTTCCCGGTCAATTCATACCGGCAGCCAAGGCTGCCCACGGTGGGGAGGCGATACTGGCTGTCTTGGCCGTCATCGTGTGGCATTTTTATCACGTGCATTTACGCCACTTTAACAGAAGCATGTTCACCGGGCAAATAACACACCAGGAGATGGAGGAAGAGCACCCGGCGGAATTGGCGCAAATCGAAATCGGTGAGACGTGGCACAGACCTACAGGGGTGGATATTCAGAAAAGGCAGCGGATTTTTTTCCCTATCGCATTGGTATTAACCCTTGCAGCGGCTTTTTTCCTTTATAAATTTGTCACCATAGAGACGACAGCAATCACAACTGTTCCGAAAGGTGAGACAGTAGCGGTTTTCGTTCCATTGACGCCCACACCGAGACCTACGCCTAGCCCTTCACCCACGCCAGTACCGAAGGAAGGAGTTCTTCCAGAGTCATGGAAAGGTAATTATGAAGCTTTGTTTCGCAACCGCTGCGGCGGTTGTCACGGCATAACGTCTGTGGGTGGGTTAACCCTGGCGACCTACCCGGATGCATTAAGGGGTGGAGACAATGGAGCGGCAATAATTCCAGGTAATCCAGACGCAAGTCTGCTGGTTCAGGTTCAGTCTGTTGGGAACCATCCCGGTCAGCTGACTATTGAAGAACTAAATAATGTCATCGAATGGATAATGGCGGGTGCTATCGAGGAATAGATCACACCGGGAGGCGAGCCATTGAGCGCCGTTGCTGATTATTTATCCCAGCACATCATCACGGTTTACTTTATCTACGGTCTGTCCTTCTTTTCTATGGGATTGGCCGTAGCTTTAGAAGCGGGGCATTCGTCCGAGCTTGATTTTGCGCGAGCGCTGAAACCATTAGCTGCCTTCGGCTTATTGCACGGTACTCACGAGTGGATCGAAATGTTCCTTTTGATACACTCCCATATTTACAACGAGCCAACTTACGTATGGCTAGCGCCGCTGCGTTTATTACTTCTGGCTGCTTCTTTCCTGATGCTCGTCGTTTTTGGCGCCAGGCTCATCGCCGGAGTGGGTCACCAAAGAAAACAATTTACGATGGTACTGATAATCCTTGCTGTTTGGGTGGTCGGTCTTATTTGGGTTTTGAACACTCAGCCGCCGGGATTGGAGCGTACTATTGCAGCTGACGTTTATACGCGTTACTCTCTGGCGATACCTGGAGCTGTGCTGGCTGCCTGGGGATTGATTCTCCAGCGTCGTAAATTTAACGAAATGGGTATGTATAGTTTCGGCAGGGATGTGTCGATCGCAGCGGTCGCTTTTGTTTTTTATGGGTGTATTGGTCAGTTATTCGCCTCAGCCAGCCTAATATTTCCCTCGGAATATCTAAACCAGGATGTGTTCGTGCTCACGTTCGGTTTCCCGGTCCAGGTATTCCGTGCGGTCATGGCTTGTATTGTGGCGGTCTTTATCATCTTATCTCTGCGAGCATTCGAGATGGAGAACCGACGACGTATTGAAGCATTGCGGGAAGCCCAATTTGTGGAACGGCGCAGGTTAGAGGAGACACGATCTGAGCTGCTCCACCGCACTGTTAGAGCTCAAGAGTTGGAAAGACAACGCATCGCACGAGAGCTTCACGACGAGACCGGTCAAACACTCACGGCTTTAGGATTGGGTCTTAGGGGACTTTCAGAGACGATTAATACCAAACCAAGACGGGCAGTTCAACAGGCGCACCAGTTGGAATCGTTAGCAATCTCCGGTTTGGAGGAACTGGAACGCCAAGTCAGCGGCTTACGCCCACCACAACTCGATGATTTGGGCTTGCTGGCGGCGCTGCGTTGGAGTGCCAAAGAAGCATCGCAGCATTATGGGGTACAAATTGAAGTAATCGGCAATGGGAATAGTCTGGACCTTCCTCCTGATGTACGCGTGGTGCTCTACCGGATTTCCCAGGAAGCCATCACCAACGCCATCCGGCATGCTGAACCCGGAAAGATTACTGTCAAACTCGATATCACAGAAAGCGAAGTAGACCTTTTGGTGGAAGACGATGGTAGTGGTTTTGATGTTGAAGCCTCATTAGATCAAGCTGCAATCGGACATTGTTGGGGGATATTGGGAATGATAGAGCGAGCTGTACTTATTGGGGGCACCTGCCAAATAAATTCCCAATCTGGCGAGGGTACAGTCGTCCAGGTTAATGTTCCCCTAGAGGGTGGAGGTGCTTATGGATGAAATCCGTTTGCTTTTAGTGGACGANCACGAAGTTGTACGAACAGGTCTGCGGATGCTGCTTGAAAGCCAGAAAAATATCAATATTGTGGGAGAAGCCCAAAACGGTGAAGAGGCTTTGAGGTTTGTGGCTGATCTCCTTCCGGATGTTATCGTTATGGACATCACCCTGCCAGATATGACTGGAATCAATGTGACTCGACTGATTAAACAAGATCACCCTGAAATCGCAATTGTTGCGCTAACCATACATGACGATGAGCAATACTTCTTTGAAATGCTGCAGGCTGGCGCGTCTGGGTATGTTCCCAAGCGTGCGGCACCGGAGGATTTAATCAGCGCCATATATGCCGCCTACGCAGGTGAAATATATCTTTATCCTTCCCTGGCGAAAGCGTTGGTATCGGATTTTCTGAGCCGGTCTCGAGAAGAGAAAAACATGAATTCGTTAAACGACCTCTCGCCGCGTGAGCAGGAGGTCCTCGAACTGTTGGCGGAAGGACGATCGAACGAAGAGATTGGAGATAAATTGGTCATCAGCAAGCATACCGTCGCCCGTCACCGCGAAAACATTATGCGCAAATTGAATTTGCACAGCCGCAGTGAACTGGTTAAATACGCCATCCGCAAGGGTATCATAATGCTGTAATACTGTTTCATTTTCCACATGAATTAACCTATTTAACCTTTTATGTCAAAATATGGAATCACCCATTAATTTTCAGCAATCAATAATCGATGGATTGGCCGAACCAGTTATGGTGATCGGCTTAGATTATCGAGTAATATTGATGAACCAGGCCGCGCATCAATTTGCAACTGAAGGGGGTGAACCATCAAATCAAACATTTTGCTATCAAATATCCCACCATCGCGATAAACCTTGCGACGGAATACAGCATCCCTGCCCAATTCAGGAGGTACGCTCAACTGGGAAACCGATCACAGTCTTGCACGAACACTACCAGGCGAGAAGTGAAAAGCGATTAGTTGAGGTAACTGCTTCGCCATTGTGGGGATCGGATGGCACATTTTTGGGGATAATCGAATTGATGCGCGACGTGACGGATCGTAAGGAAGCCGAGAAAGCCCTCAAGAACTCTACCGATCGACTGCGTGCGCTCACCTCTCAATTAGCCGAGGTTGAGGATGCAGAACGGCAGCGACTGTCGCAGGAACTGCACGATCAAGTGGGGCAGAATTTAACTGCCTTAGGCATAAATTTAAATATCATAAAATCACAAATGCCGGCTAGTACTTTAAAGTTAGTACAGTCACGGTTGGATGATTCGCTTCGATTGGTCGAGCAAACCACCGAAAGGATTCGTGACGTAATGGCGGACCTGCGACCGCCTGTGCTTGACGATTATGGGTTGGCTGCAGCTCTCCGCTGGTATGGTCAGCAATTCGCGTGGCGAACGGAAATTGAGGTATCAGTGATCGGTGAGGAGCCCGTACCTCGATTTCCTGATCGAGTAGAAATTGCGTTTTTCAGAATCACTCAAGAGGCATTGACAAACGTAGCCAAGCATTCCCAGGCTACCGAAGTGATCGTGAGTTTAGAGATGATAAAAAACACATTACGCTTGACGATCTCAGATAATGGCAAAGGTTTTGATATTAAAGAGTTCAAAACCAATGAGGATCGGGGATGGGGTTTGCCGACTATTCATCAACGCGCTGAGGCTATAGGAGGCCGCAGCAGAATNGAATCCAATCTCAAGAANGGGACANATGTTATNGTCGAGGTAGANCGATGACAATCACAGTATTTTTAGCTGATGACCACGCTGTAGTGCGAGATGGATTAAGGTATCTTTTAGAAGCGCAGCCCGACCTGGATGTTGTTGGTGATGCGGGAGATGGTCGCGAAACGGTAAGACAGGTCAACCAACGTTGCCCCGACATTGTGATAATGGACATTGCCATGCCAGAATTAAACGGTATCGAGGCAACTCGGGAAATTGGCAAGAGGAGTCCTTCTGCGCAGGTGATTATCCTCTCTATGCATTCCACAGACGAACACATAAAACGTGCTCTAAAAGCCGGCGCGCGTGGCTTCTTGTTGAAGGAATCAGCCGGCGTTGAAGTCGTCAAGGCTGTGCGGGAAGTACACAAAGGGGAATGTTACTTCAGCCAAAAAATTTCCAGAAGGTTGATCGATAGCATCGTTTGGCAAATGTGTAATGATGGCAAAGAAAGTCCGCTGGATATCCTGAGCCCCCGTGAAATTGAAGTTCTCCAGCTGGTTGTTGAAGGTAAAACAAGCGCAGAGATTGCAGATATTCTTTCACTTTCGCCCAAAACAATCGAAACATATCGAAGCCGGTTAATGAGCAAATTGGGCATAGAAGATATCCCCGGTCTGGTCAAGTTCGCTATCCAACACGGCTTGACTACGCTGGAATAATCAAGGTTTCCTTACACTAACAGTCAAACTTTCCCGATAGACACTAGCAATTAAAACTGGCAAGATATTGGTGATCGCATCTCCTGGAAAATGGGTGACGCATCTCTGAAATCGTATGTCAGAAAATATCCTGATTATTGAAGAACACCCTGCTTTACGCAAAGCGCTGCGAGACTGGTTGGTGTTCTCGTTTTCCAACTATTGCGTGATTACCTCATCAAGTTATATTGAGGCAATTGACTTGATAAAAGATGATTCTCCTAGGCTCATTGTCATGGATTTCAATATGACCGGGATAAATAAGCAGTACGCCATTCAAAGGATTAGAGCATCTGCGCCTGCATGCAAAATTGTGATATTGACCTTTATCGAAGACGAGAGTTACCGTTCTACCATTGCAGGTGCAAACGCCCAGGTTTCGAAACAATCGTTAGGGACCGACCTGATACCCACCATGAACGCACTCTTGAACGGATCGAAACAAATGGAATAAAGATGTTTAACCAAGGAGGTTGAAAATGATATCAACTGAACTTTTACGCAGATACCCGTTCTTTGCTGGATTGAACGATGACTACATGGCAACTCTTGCGAAGTCGGCGGTTGAATACTCCGTAGATGAAGGGCACTGCTTCTTCCCTGAAGGTGATATTCTCGATCATTTCTATCTCGTGCTTGAAGGAATTATCGCCATAGTGATCGAAGTTCCCGACCGGGATGAAGTCCAAACGCTAACCAGACAACTTACAGGCAATTTAAAAAACCGTGATGTTACGGTTAGCACTGTGAGACCAGGTAATATATTTGGATGGTCCGCTTTGATACCACCCCATAAATCGACCGCCAGCGCGAAAGCGCAAACACCTTGTCAAGTGGTTTCCTTCGATTGTGAAGAACTTCGCCCATTGTGTGATGAAGATCATGAATTCGGTCATTTGATGACCCAGAAAGTAGCCCAGGTCATCCGCGAACGATTGCGTGATATGCGCATGGAGTCGTTAGCTGAAATTGCGATTTAGTGGGAGTTACAAATTCAGGGTACTTAATTCATGTCTGGTAATCTGAAACAGATAATATTTAACTCTGGATAACTTTTGCCCCCTGAGACAAAGAAAAGGGCAGATCACTTCACTGAGACTGCAGCGATATCATTTCTCGAGAGGTTTTTTGTTGAGATCGGAATTTATCTAAGACGTCGAGGTAAAAAAGTTGATTGTGCCCGTCGTGGTCATGATGCTGCTCTGGACATTTCAACCAACATCCAAACTCTTCAAAATCTCGAAGAGGCAAATTAATTTTTAATTCAATTGGACAACGAGCGGAACTGGTATCGCTACCACCATCTTTATGAAGATTTTCTAAGACAACGCTAACAGGAAATGCAACAACCACCACACTGGACATCTACTCTCCAACAGGAAAAGTAAAGGCGTTTATCAAGCATTACTAGTGAACAAGGAGGCATCCATGTCCGGCAAGACTATTCTCATTTTAGGCGGCGGTGTTGGAGGCCTGGTAACAGCCAGTGAGCTGCGCCGTCAACTGTCGCGTGAGCACCGGATTTTACTGATTGATCGCGAAGCCAAGCATTTACACAATCCATCCCTGCTATGGCTGATGCTTGGTTGGCGGGAACCGGAAAAAATTCAGGCCAACCTAAGACAATTGGCTCGCCAGGGCATTGAGTTTGTCCAGGCTGAAATCGAGACAATTGACCCGAGGAAACGCAAAGTACATTCTCAATTGGAAGGTAAGTATATAGGTGATTATATGGTGATAGCCCTTGGAGCTCAACCAGCGCCTGAGCTTACGCCTGGTTTTGAAGACGTTGCCCATTCACCTTACACTCTGGAGGGCGCCTCTCACCTTCGAGATGCATTACGGAAATTCCAAGGCGGGAGAATAGTGATAACTATTACCGGGCTGCCATACCGCTGCCCGGCTGCACCCTACGAAACAGCCATCATGATCCACACATACTTGAAGGAGCGGGGCTTGCGTGAGCGGGTTGAGTTGCAAATGATAACACCGGAAGGGATACCTATGGGTACCGCTGGACCAGAAATAGCCCAAGCAGTGAAGTCCATGTTGACACTACGAGATATCCCTTACCGTCCGCTCACGGCTACACAATCGATAGATGTCGAAGCCCAAGAACTGGTACTGGAAACCGATGAGCGAGTACCTTTCGATTTGTTGGTTGGTGTACCGCCCCATCGTAGTCCGGATGTGGTGCGCGCATCTGGATTGGCTAATGATGCCGGTTGGATCCCGGTAGATGCGAACACCCTTGCAACCCGCTTTGATGGTGTGTATGCTTTGGGTGACGTGACTACTATCCCTTTACCGGGTNGATTCAATCCGGATAAATCGTTGGTGCTGCCCAAGGCAGGTGTTTTTGCTCACAAACAGGCAGAAGTGGTTGCTCACAATCTAGTGATCGAAATCACTGGAAAATGTAAACCCAGGGCGTTCGATGGTTTTGGGGGCTGTTTTATCGAACTTGGCGACGGGCGAGCTGGTTTCGCTAAAGGCAATTTCTATAATTCCCAGGCTCCCGTTGTCGCGCTACACCCTCCGGCACGGCGCTGGCATTGGGTTAAAGGGATGATTGAAAAATACTGGCTTTGGCGGTGGTTTTCAGGCGGGTCGCGAGTCATAGAGGCAATTGGAGATCGGCTGCTGTTTGGGTAACCGAAGTGGATAAGATATAAAGACTATTAAATTTGCCAAGTAATGCCTATTCCCTTTAGATCAACAGCCGAAATCAGGATTTATTTTTTTGTTTAAGAATTGAATGTTGCATTAATCCCAAGAAGGATGCCTTAATAATCGCGAAAAAAGAAAACCGCAGGTGTAACGTTTGGTAATTCATGTAGTACCATTTGGGTGGTCGTGGTTTTTCTGGGTGTAGCCCGTCACCGCGAAAACATTATGCGCAAATTGAATTTGCACAGCAGCAGTGAACTGGTTAAATACACCATCCGCAAGGGCAACATAACGATGTAATACTGTCTCATTTTCCACGCAAGGGGATAAGATAATTGCACGAGAGCCAATCTAAAAATTAGTTGAGAGTAATAACAATAAATGCCTCATCTCATAGGGTATGTTCCCTACAATATATATACTGTCCTGTGCCTATTGACTTGAAATGTTTTATTCTGTATTCTATTAGCAGAGATAATTGATATGTTTAAGTTTGTATATTTTCCTTTTAATCTGCAAGGGTAAATGCAAAGGAGGCTCCGATGCGCAAGGTACAAGTCACAGCGGTGTTCTGGACGCTGCTGCTAGCTGTTCCGTTTACGGCTTTTGCTTTAAGCCTGGCTGCATATACGACGGAACACATGAGCGAGATGATCACCTGGGTTGCCTCGGTGAGCCAGGCAACGACCGTGGGGGGGCGCGGCTGGCTGCCGGAGCTGTCTGCGCGCTGGCCGGAGGTAGTGGGTATGATCGTCGGACAGATCATCATCATGACGATACTTATTTTTGCTCGCCAAACTAAATTGGCGGAGGATCAAAGCCAGGCTTAATCTGCCTACCACGGTTTGTTTTTTCTCTCAGACGACCACAGTGAAAATGACCAACAGGTAAGTTAATCTAAAGAAAACTTCTTCTGGAGGATCTTGCCAATTTGACCGGGCGCCAAACGGTGCCCGGTTTTGCGATTTAAAGGTATACGCATCAACTTGAACTGGTAACATGGAATTGGGGGAATTTTGTATCGTAATTTAAGTTCATAGGGAATGGGGTAATTGCCCTAATGTTGACCTTATTATTGGGGTATAATTCCCAATACGTCGTCGATATATTTGTGGTGTATATGGTTGTCTATGCAAAATGATTGTTACATGGATTCATTGGACACTCATCTTTAAAAGGGGATATCTGTTTCGAATTCACCTCAAGGATAAATAGTTATGAAACGCTTCACACAATGGATTAAGGATTTCTTCTTCCCGCCGACTGGTTCGCCGAAGTGGGTTCGATTGCTGCCATATGCCTTCCTGGGTGTGCTGACCTTGCTGTTACTAACAGGTGGGGTTTATACCTGGGAATACACTAACTCACCGGACTTCTGCGGAAATGCCTGCCATACCATGCCCCCAGAGTACACCGCTTACCTGACATCGCCTCATGCTCGCATTGATTGCGTGGACTGCCACCTCGGAAAAGGTTTCATCGCAACTCGCATCACCCGAAAGGCGGGCGATTTAAAGCACGTATACAAGACCGCTTTTCGCAACTATGAATTTCCAATCCGGGCAGATGAATTGCGACCGGCGCGAGAGACTTGCGAATTGTGCCACTTTCCCGAGAAGTTTTCCGATGATAGTCTTCGTGAGGTTAAGCGTTTTATAGGTGATAAAGAAAACACGCCTGTATCCACGTATTTGACCTTAAAGACGGGTGGAGGCAGCCAAAGAGAGGGTTTAGGCCGCGGCATTCACTGGCATATTGAAAATCCGGTCTACTATCTAGCGTTGGACCCGGAAGAGCAGGATATTCCTTACGTGAGTGCAATCGATGGCGATGGAAATACTATCGAATATATTGATTTGGAAGCCGACTTTGATCCAGAGGATATAGATCCGGCTGAATTGAAAGAAATGGACTGCATAACCTGCCATAACCGCATCACGCACCTGGTGCCAACGCCTGAAGATACTGTCGACCAGTTGATAGCGAACAACGTAATTTCAGCCGATATCCCGGAGATTAGACGCAAAGCGGTAGAGGTATACAGCCAGCTGTTTGATACCACCGAAATGGGATTGAACCACATTGCAGGGTTGGAGGGGTATTACAGTACCTATTATCCTGAATATTACGCAGGTAATCGGGATAAAATCGCAGAAGCGATCATTGCCCTGCAAGACGCCTACCAAGAGGGTGTCTTTCCAGAACAGAACTCCGATTGGACGACGCATCCCAATAACATCGGGCATAAAGATTCGCCTGGCTGTTTTCGCTGCCACGATGGGAAACACCTCAATTCGGAAGAGGAAGCTATCCGGTTGGAATGCAATATATGTCATTCCATACCGGTTGTGGCGGGACCGTTCGATTTCGTCGCCAACCTCGAGATAAGCCGTGGTCCAGAGCCGCAATCGCACTTGAACGAAAACTGGATCAGCATGCACCACCAAGCCTTTGATGATAGCTGCACCAACTGCCATACGACCGATAATCCAGGCGGCGTTGACAATTCTTCGTTCTGCTCAAACAGCGCTTGTCATGGAACTGCCTGGGAGTATGCCGGTTTCGACGCGCCTGGACTGCGGGAGATTCTGATTTCGCAATTTCCACCAACACCCACACCGGTACCTGTCTTAACAGACGGGTCTTTAACCGGGTTGTTAACCTATGAAGAAATTATTGGACCGCTTCTGCAGACACGTTGCGGTGACTGCCATGGTGAGGAGGGTATCCAGGGGTTGAACCTGACCAATTATCAGGCAGCGCTGGCGGGTGGACAAAGTGGAGCGGCGATTATCCCAGGCGACACGGAAAACAGCCTGGTCGTGGTGAAAAATTCGGGTGAGGATCCACACTTTGGCCAGTTATCCTCGCAGGAGCTTGAACTGGTAATCCAATGGATCTCAGAAGGAGCACAGGAAAAATAAGGGTAATGTAATGAACCAGGTATTTCAAGTGCCTATTATTATTCTCTTTTGTAGAGTAGATGGAGAAGAAAGTTGAGCGAAGATAAAAAGTTAAACAGACAAGACTTCCTAACTATTTCTACGTGGACTATTGGAGGCGTGATTACCCTCAGTTTGGGATTGCCTGCCGTGGCATACGTAGTCGGTCCTGCAATAAAAAGCGAAATTTCGCAGGTTTGGATAAGGATTGGACCCACAACGAAAGTTGAACTCGGGACCCCTACACTATTCAAAGTCAAAATCGAGCGGAAGACTGGTTGGATTGTTAAAGAGGAAGAGGAAGCGGTCTACGTTCTGACGGATAATGGGCGCGACTTTTTGGTAATGTCGAATATTTGCACCCACCTTGGATGTCGGGTGCGTTGGATTAACAATCAAGGACAGTTCTTCTGTCCGTGCCACAATGCCATCTTTGACAAGTATGGAAATGTTGTCTCGGATCCACCGCCGCGACCTCTGGACCGTTTTGCTATGAAATTGGAAAACGACCAGCTGTATATTATGGGAGATTAAGATGGGCACACGTTTGGGAAACTGGTTCGATGAACGTATTGCCTGGCGGCAAGTATGGGAAGTCATCTTCTAGCGTAAAATTCCTAAGGTCAATTGGCTTTTTACGCTAGGCAGCGCAACACTGTTTGTGGCAGTCGTCCAGGGGGTGACCGGAATTTTGCTGACCATATACTATGTGCCCACTCCAGATTCTGCTTACGACAGCGTGTTGTTCATAACTACACAAGTCCCGGCAGGTTGGTTGATACGGGGACTGCATCATTGGGGGGCCAGCGCAATGGTGGTCTTGGTGGTACTTCACATGATCCGCGTGATTATTTACGGAGCGTACAAGTTTCCGCGCGAGGTCACCTGGTTTACAGGCGTAGCTTTGCTCCTGGTAGTGATCGCATTTGGCTTCACCGGCTATCTCCTGCCGTGGGATAAAAAAGCGTTCTGGGCGACAACCATCGGTACGCGCATCGCAGGAACCCCACCTCTTATCGGGGAATGGGTTCTGCGCATTGTACGGGGCGGTGAGGAGCTTTCGGCAGTAACCCTGGCGCGCTTCTTTGGAGTCCACATTTGGGTTTTACCTGCCTCACTGCTGTTTCTGACCACCATCCACATGTATCTTGTAATTAAAATAGGCATCAGCGATGTTACTAAAAAGGGGGAATGATCGATGAATGACCAAGAAAAGCAAGAATATTTGGAGAAGTATAAAAGGGCAAAGAATAAAGGACTGCCATTCTATCCGGATGTCATCTTTAAAGATGCCGTTATCTCGTTGCTGGTATTCTTGATTTTAGTTGGTCTGGCGTATTTTATCGGTGCACCACTGGAACCGCGTGCGGACCCCGCTGACACGACCTACACACCCAGACCCGAATGGTATTTCCTCTTCTTGTTCCAGCTGCTCAAATACTTTCCTGGGAGATTGGAATTCTTGGGGGTAGTCCTGCTCCCCACAGTGGTCGTGCTACTGCTTTTATTTCTACCGTTGTTAGACCGCAGCCCAAAGAGGCATATCCTCGGTAGACCGATCATTTTGGGGTTTACAATTTTTGCGGTACTTGGGATTATTACCCTGACAGTCCAGTCATACAGGGAAGCGCCCCCACCTGAAGAAGCTGCTCAGGGTGATCAGGTTGCGGCATTGTATGCTGA
>JGI24024J18818_10000287_pt1 | contig 18128 bp, 17 predicted proteins | sample Cruoilmetagenom2_FD_18818 | JGI IMG/M metagenome (IMG submission 18818) | reverse complement strand
ACGAAACTGAGACTGAAAAGAGAAAAAAAGAAAAGATTGCAACTCGCAAGAAAATCCTTAAAAAACTCTTCATGCTTAGAAGATACGAGTCTAGACTGTAATCATTTACAGCAGTGGGGCATTTGCCCTGCTACTCACCTCACCTTTTAACTCAAACTACTACAAAATTTACTTCAACTCATTACACATTATCTAACTTTTCGCTAAAATAATCTAATATTTTTTCGAAGGTTTTTCTATGACATTTACTACCCCATTACAAAAAGATGCTATCAAGGTCATGTTACTTGGTTCTGGTGAACTTGGTAAAGAAGTTGCTATTGAGGCACAGAGACTTGGTGTTGAAGTCGTTGCTGTTGACAAATATGAGAATGCACCTGCACACTTAGTAGCTAACCGTTCTTATGCCATAGACATGCAAGACAAAGAAGCTGTACTTGCGCTCATAGAAAAAGAGCAGCCTACGTATATCTTGCCGGAAGTAGAAGCTATAAGCATCGCTGCACTTTTTGAAGCAGAGTCTAGAGGCTTTCATGTCATCCCAAATGCTGAAGCAGTGAATAAAACCATGAATCGTAAAAACATTCGTGTTTTTGCAGCAGAAGAGTTAGGGCTTAAAACAAGTGGATATGAGTTTGTGACCACTTTAGATGGATTAAAAGCTGCAGGTGACCGTATAGGATTCCCTTGCGTGATCAAGCCAGTGATGTCTTCTTCCGGGCATGGACAAAGTATTGCAAGAACAGCAGATGACATAGAGAAGTCATGGGAGATCGCTAAAGAAGCGCGTGGTGATGCTTCTGAACTCATCGTAGAAGAGTTTGTACCCTTTGACTATGAGATCACGCTTTTAACTGTACGTAACGAAACAGGCACAACATTCTGTGACGCCATAGGACATGTCCAAAAAGACGGAGACTTCATCCTCTCCTGGCAGCCAATGCAGATGAGTTCAGAAGCATTACAGAAAGCAAAAAACATTGCCAAAGCTGTTACCGATGGTCTTGGCGGTCGTGGTATCTTTGGTGTAGAGTTCTTTATCAAAGACGAAGAAGTCTATTTCTCAGAACTTAGTCCCCGTCCGCATGATACCGGGATGGTCACACTCATCACACAAAGCCAAAGCCAGTTTGCGTTACATATCAGAGCAGTACTTGGACTGCCTCTTGACTACACCACATATGGTTCAGGTGCCTGTGGTGCATACAAAGCCAAAAATGAAAGCCACACTCCTACATTGGAAGTACCGGACACTGCCTTCACTAAAGACAGCTTCGTAAGGGTCTTTGGAAAACCGGAAACACATGTCGGTCGTCGTATGGCGGTAAGCCTTGTGCTTGATGAAGTTGAAGAGGCAAAAAGAAGAGCCACTGCCATTGTAGAACAGATTACTGATAACTAAAAGGAAAAAACATATGCGTTTTTTTGCCAGAGTATTCTTACCCTTTTTACTGCTTATCTATATAGGCGTTGAAACCTATCTCAAACTGCAACACACTTCACTTTGTGGAGAAGTAGGATGTAAACTTGCGGGAGAACTTTTAAGATTCAACGCACTGTATCTCAACTATTTGGGTCTTGCCGCTGTGTTCACTTTGATCTTTTTAGGCTACCGTTCACTCAAAAGTCCATTTTTGGAAACACTCTTTTTCATGCTACTCTATGCTGCCATCGCTTTTGAAACCACGATACTTTCTTATCAGCTCATCGCTAATCCTGAGCCCTGTCTCTTTTGTTTTGGCATATGGTCTTCTTTACTTGTCATTGCACTCTTTAACCATATCAAAAACTTTGCTGTCGTCCTGGCTTTTGTAGTTGCCATACTTTTAGCCCTTAGTACCCTCACTATCTCTAAAAATAAAGCTTTTGTTTCTGCTCCCGGCTTCTATCTTATACAGTCTGAAACATGCAGTCACTGTAAAAAAGTAAAGAAATATTTTGCAGAACATGATATAAAATATACACCTATCTCTACAAAAGAAGTGAATGCAAGAGCATTTTTAAAATTTGTAGATATTGCCACTATCCCTGTACTTATCATGAAAGACACAGAAAATATCACTCTTATAACAGGTGATAAAAAGATCATCGCGCACTTTGAAGCACAAAAAGAGGTTGACGTCATCACGTCTGAACTTGAACCTGTCCCAACAGAGAGTAACATGATGGAACTTTCTTCTGATTTCCTAAGTGCAGGAGGCGATGACGGTTGTGCCCTTACCATCACAGAGACTCCGTCCTGTGAAGATGATAATACAACACATTAAGGAGAAGAGATGAATATCGTACTGCTTGACGCAAAAACACTGGGTGAAGACTTGGACATCTCCGTACTTGAACATTTTGGAACAGTGACGAGCTACGAAACCACCTCCCATGATGAAACACTTGAACGTATTCAAATTGCAGATATCGTCATTACAAATAAAGTGGTGATCACTGCAAATATGATGGAAGAGGCACCCAAACTAAAACTTATCTGTATCGCTGCCACGGGTATGAATAATGTAGCTTTGGATGCGGCAAAATTTAAAGGGATAGCAGTCAAAAATGTAGCAGGGTACTCTACCAAATCTGTCGTACAGCATACCTTTGCCATGGCACTTTATCTTTTAGAAAAAATGGCATATTATGATTATTCTGTGAAAGATGGCACATGGACAAAATCTGAACTTTTTACCGATGTAAGCCGTCCATTTTATGAGATCTCAGGGAAGAAATGGGGTATTATAGGCTTAGGTGCCATCGGCCAGGAAGTAGCCAAGATCGCTACTGCGTTTGGTGCAGAAATCTCTTACCACTCTACAAGCGGAGAGAACCTCAACCATGCTTACCCGCATCAAAGTTTAGAATTCCTGCTTAAAGACTGTGATATCATCTCTATCCATGCACCACTCAACGGCAACACCTACAACCTCATCAATGAAAATAATTTACCCTATATTAAAAATGATGCCATTCTATTAAACTTGGGGCGAGGTGGGATAATCAATGAAACGGACTTGGCTTTTGAACTTGACAGACGAAAATTCTACGCAGGATTGGATGTTCTTGAAAAAGAGCCTATTACTTTAGGGAACAGGCTCAATGAGGTCAAACATAAAGAGAGACTGCTCATCACTCCACACATCGCCTGGACAAGTATAGAAGCTAGGAAAAAGCTTCTTGAAGGTATTGTAAAGAATATTCAAACTTATATGGAGCACTAATGATTGACGTACTTGTGATAGGTTCAGGGGGTGCAGGACTTACTGCCGCCCTGAGCGCAAAAAAAGAGGGAGCCTCTGTACTTGTTGTAGGCAAGACCTATCCTACAAATTCCCAAACTTCCATGGCACAAGGCGGTATCAACGCTGCACTTGGCAATGTGGGTGAAGACCATGTCTCTTCTCATATTGCAGATACTATCAAATCTGCCCATGGACTGTGTGATGAGGACATGGTACGGCAAATGTGCGCAGATGCACCCCAAACCATAGAATGGCTTGAAAACCTGGGGGTTCCTTTTTCACGTTTGGACAATGCTAAAAAAGGCAAAGATACCGTAGCCCAACGTCAAATGGGTGGGGCTTCTGCCAAACGTGCCTGTTATGCACAGGATTATACCGGATTGAAGATCCTGCATACACTTTATGATACCTGTCTGAAAGAGAATATTAACTTCCTGGATGAACATTATCTTCTAAATCTTATTGTAAAAGATGACACGGTAAAAGGTGTGACCTTCCTGGATATCCAAGCTGGAGAAGTCAAACAGATTGATGCAAAATCCGTGGTCATGGCTACAGGCGGATATGGTGCACTTTACCATGGATACACGACCAATGCGTACGGTTCAACCGGTGATGGCGTCGCTGCTGTACTCCGTGCAGGGGGAGCTGTCTCTGATATGGAGTTTATTCAATTCCACCCTACTGCACTCAAGCACTCTTCTATTCTCATAAGCGAAAGTGCCAGAGGGGAAGGTGGCTATCTGCTCAATGAAGCAGGAGAACGTTTTATAGATGAGCTCAAGCCACGGGACGAAGTAGCCCGTGCTATCTTTGCTCAAATACAAGAGGGTCAACGGGTCTTTTTGGATGTCCGTCATTTAGGAGCAGAGAAACTCATGGAACTCCTCCCTCAGGAAGTAGCACTCTGTAAAATGCATGAGCATGTCGATCCGCTAACAGATCTTATTCCCATCACCCCTGTGGCACACTACACCATGGGTGGGATAGATGTAGATTATGCACTGGAGGTCAATGGGATCAAAGGGTGTTTTGCGGTGGGTGAATGTTCCAATGCCAAAGTACACGGTGCCAATAGACTTGGAGGAAATTCCCTGCTTGAGATCATCGCCTTTGGACGATTTGCAGGAGAAAATGCTTACAAACATTCCATTTATGCAAGCTCAAAACCTGCTGACACGACTCAAAAAGAGAAAGACAGAAGAGAGATAAAAGCACTTTTTTCACAAGAGGACAGAAGTAATTTTTATCCATACAGAGAGTCTTTAGGAGACCTCTTCTATGGAAAAGTCGGTATTGTCAGAGAAAATAAACAACTGCATGTTGCACTCGAAGAGGTCATCTCCATGCAAATTTCCCAAAAAGAGATGGGTATCAGCGATAAAAGTCAAACGAATAATCAAAACCTCATCGATTTTCTTGAATTCAAAAATGCCCTGCTCCTGGCACCTACCATTATATCTGCAGCCATTGCCAGAGATGAAAGCCGCGGAGCACATTATAAAGTTGGTTTTGAAAATGAAAATGATGCCTTTAAACAACATATTGTCTTACAGTGGAAAAAGGAAGAAACATGCAAATAAAAATTCTTCGCTCCAAAACCAATACCCATCAACTTTATACACTTCCAGCAGGGGAGATACCGCTTCTCAATGCCTTGACCTACATAAAAGAGACACAGGATGCGACACTTACTTTCTCAGCAGGTTGTCGTGCTTCTGTATGTGGAACCTGTGCTGTACGTGTGAATGGGAGAGAAGAGCTTGCCTGTGCCTATAAGGTAAAACCTGGCGATATCATAGAACCGCTTCAGTATCATCCTGTGCTGCGTGACTTGAAAGTAGATAAGCACAAAGCAAAAGAAACATTGTTGACTACTACATCATGGCTGCAAGTATCAAAAGAGGCTTCACTGACACACAGTGATGAGAAACTTACAGAAAAACAGACGGATTGCATACTCTGTGATTCATGTTATTCTGCCTGCCCTGTTTATGCGGTGAACCCGGACTTTTTAGGGCCTTTTGCCTTAACACGTGCCTATCGTTACTCAATAGACAAACGTGAAAGTGATGCAAAAAGCATCATAGATAACATTCAAAGCAATGGTGTGTGGGATTGTACTTTATGTGGTGAATGTACTGCAGTTTGCCCCAAAGGGATAGACCCTAAAATGGACATTACGATGTTACGGGGACTCTCTGTCCAGGAAGGATACAACGATCCTTCTTTTATGACGCAGAGTTTTGGGACACCTGATTTTGGCTTTGATCCAAATGCTGGTTTTTGATCGTTTTTAAAAACTCCAAGGCATCCTCTTTTTTGAAATAATATCTTAAGGTGTGAGAGGATTCCTTACCGTCGGTAAAACTTTTAACTTGTAAAAAGTTATCCTCTTTTTTATAGATCTTATGTACAAATTCCAACCCTGACATTGGCAACACCACAGTGTCATCTTTAAAAGTATAAGATATTTTTAAAGGATCATACGTACTTTTAAGCGGCAGATATTCCATATACTCTTCCTCAAAATCCATCTGAACAATGCGTTTTTGAGAAGAGGTGCTTGCATTTTCATAACAAAGATAGACTGTCTTATTGGACAACAGTTCTTCTGCACTGCATCGCTTTTCTATTTTCGGTTCTTTCTTCTCTATTATTACTGCCTCTTTAATTTCTTGAGTAGGAGGTTTTTGTTTGATAGCATCTTGGATAAAAGCATCTTTAAAGACCTTTTTATATGCACTCAATGCCTTTTTCGCTTCACCTTTAGTCTCATACACAGGAGAAGTAACATAATATGATTGATCTTTCTTTTGTATGACAATATTTTTTCTATATTCAGGCTCTTTGACTTTCGCTACCATTGCCATCAGGAAGTGATGGTTTTTATACATTGCTATCTTCACTTCGTAGGCTCCAAAAAGATTTGAAGCCGCGAAGAATAAAATTAAAAATACTATCTGTTTTTTCATATTAAAGCTCTCTAGGATCCACGATCTTCCCAGCAATGGCAGAGGCAGCAGCAACTGCTGAATTTGCCAAATAAATCTCAGAAGTTCTTGCACCCATTCTTCCTACGAAGTTACGGTTGGTTGTAGCAACACAACGTTCTCCATCACCTAAAATACCCATGTATCCGCCAAGACATGCACCACATGTCGGGTTGGAAACCACCGCACCCGCTTCGATGAGAATGTCCATCAAACCTTCGTGTTGTGCCTGGAGTAAGATTTTCTGTGTAGCAGGCGTTACGATCATACGTGTACGACGTGCGACTCTTTTCCCCTTCATGATCTCTGCGGCGATACGTAAGTCTTCTATACGTCCGTTGGTACAGGAACCTATCATCACCTGGTCAATCTTCAGATCATCTTCTACTGCCTGCTCTACAGGCTTACCGTTTGAAGGAAGGAAAGGATAGGCAATAACAGGAGAAAGTGCCGCTGTATCTATGGTAATCACTTGACAATACTCAGCATCTGCATCAGAAACATGGATCTTAGGCTCTGCCCTAAGTCCGCCATTTACTTCTTTACGATCTTCCAAGTAGGCAAGAGTGATATCATCTACTGCAAAAATACCATTTTTAGCACCCGCCTCAATAACCATATTTGCAATAGAGAATCTGTCTGCCATACCAAGATACTGGATCGCTTCACCCGTAAACTCGATCGCTTTGTATAATGCGCCATCTACCCCTATCTGACGGATAAGCTCTAAAATGATGTCTTTTCCATAGATGTGTTCACCCGGTTTACCTGTCAATTCTACTTTGATCGTCTCAGGTACTTTAAACCAGTTACCTCCGGTGATCATAGCAAATGAAAGGTCCGTAGAACCCATACCGGTTGAAAATGCACCAAGCGCACCATGTGTACAGGTATGAGAGTCCGCACCGATGATGACATCACCAGGAAGTACCAACCCTTTTTCCGGAAGTAAAGCATGTTCGATACCCATATCTTTTTCATCAAAAAAGTACTTCATATCGTGTTTGTAGGCAAATTCTCTTGAGATTTTTGCCTGGTTTGCCGATGCAATGTCTTTTGCAGGAATATAGTGATCCATCACGATACAAAAGTTATCAGGACGTGCAAGTTTTTCAACCCCACTCTCTTCAAATGCACGTATTGAGATAGGTGTTGTAATGTCGTTCCCGATGATCATATCGATATCTACTCTAACGATCTCTCCCGCATGCACTTCACGCCCTGCATGTTCTGAGAATATCTTTTCTGTCATAGTCTGTGCCATAAATTGTCCTTCGTTACATAATAATGTATATAATAATTACGCGAATTATAGCGAAAAAAAATTATGTTAAAATTCTCAATGCAAGAAAGTATGCTTTATGCATCATACTTAATATGTCTAACAACTTCGCTATAATCTCAAACATGAAACTCTACGAACTTAAAACCATTGCCAAACGATTAAATAACTTTACCTTCATCTCCCGTGCACGACGCATAGAAGACAACACCATTGAGATCATGTTCGACAAGTCTCAAAGCTATTTTTTCAATATGACGAGAGGGCATAGTTTTGTCTATAAAGCGGGTTCACAAAGACCGCTTCAAGGCTATAATGCACCCTTTGACACCCTGTTGCACTCTTTACTCAGCGGGTCTAAGCTCATCAGCGTTGATCTGCCGAACAATGACCGTATTTTACGTTTCACTGTTGCTCCAAAAAGTTCGTATAAAGACAAGATCATCTCTTTTCAATTGGAGTTTACAGGGAAAAATACCAATGCCATACTCATAGATGACAATGAAGTCATCATAGAAGCACTCAGACACATTGATGCGGAAAGTTCTTTTCGTGTGATCCGTCCCGGTATGGAACTGCTTGCCATTCCTCCTTTTGAACGTACAGAAGAAGTTAAAGAGATAGCAGATATAGATACTTATCTTGAGGAAAAATATACACAGATACAGGCCAGAAAACTCTTAGAGCTTAAAAAACAAAAACTCTCTGTGACGGCTAAAAAATCTAAAAAACTTGAACACCTTTTAAACAAACTTCCCAATCAAGAGGCACTTGAAAAAAGAGCAGAAGAAAACAAAGTGTATGGGAACCTCATTCTCGCAAATCTGTATCAGATAAAGCCTTACGATACGCAATTAAAAACCTATGATTTTAAAGGAAATGAGATCACCATAAAATTACCTAAAGACAGAAAAGTAAACCGTATGTCTGACCATTTTTTCAACCTTTCCAAACGTGCAAAAAGCAAAGCCAGAAATGTGCATATAGAAGAAGAGAACCTGCAGAGTAAAAAAGACTTTTATGACAACATTTATTACGCTTTGGAACAGGCAAAAGAACCTTATGAACTTGAACTTCTTGTGCCTAAACGTGCAAAAGCACTACGTAAAAAAGAGAAACTTCGAGAAGGTGAACTCTTTTGGATCGAAGACTATAAAGTACTGGTAGGACGAAACTCCAACGAAAACCAGAAACTCCTTGAAATAGCCAAAGCCAATGACCTCTGGATGCACATACGTGATGTTCCCTCTTCTCATGTGATCATCAAAACAGACAAACAAAACCTGCCGGACTCTGTCATACAGGCAGCAGCAAAACTCTGTGTTGACTTCTCTGTCAAAAATCCGGGTGACTATGAAGTGGACTACACCAAACGTAAATTTGTAAAAGTACAGGAAGGTTCCAACGTACTTTACAACAAATATGACACGATCAGAGTCACTAAAGAGGGTGTTGAGATCCGTATATAGAGTGTTCTAACCCAAGGCATGATATAATCATGTCCTATATATAAAAATCAGGACAGAATAATGACTAAATTTTTTACAAACTACCAGGAGCGTTGGCTCACCGGCATTGGCTTACTGGCTTTGGTTGGTTTTATCGGTTGGATCGACAATTTTTTCGTCATGTGGGTCTTTCTAGGTATCATCTACATGTTCGCTTTTTATGAAGCGATGAAACTCTTTAAGCTTACCTCTCCGCCTGCCTATTTCTGGGCTGCTTTTTTATGGCTCATTGCCTATTTTTATCCTAATCCTGATGATCTTTTCTTTTTTATCGCTATTATTTTTGCCTCAGCTCTTGCCTATATGCATAACTTTGACAAAAGACTGCTCCTTCCCTTTCTCTACCCGGTAAGCGGGATACTCTTTTTTCTTATCCTCTACGAAGATTTTGGTATACAGTCTATGTTCTGGCTGCTGGTTACCGTTGCACTTACTGATGTAGGGGCATTCTTTACAGGTAAAGCCATAGGTAAGACCAAATTCTCAGACACTTCACCAAACAAAACACTTGAAGGTGTTTTTGGCGGTATCACTCTTGCTACCATTGCAGGCTCTTTCGCAGGACTCTATGTGGTGGAATTCTGGATCGCTTTTGTTGTTACACTTGTCACTGCTATCGCATCAGTGTTTGGCGACCTTTTCGAGTCTTACCTCAAACGTGAAGCAGGAGTGAAAGACTCTGGAGATCTACTCCCGGGGCATGGTGGTATTTTAGACAGGATCGATGGCTACCTTTTTGGTGCTATCATGATGGTTATCGCTTTAAGAGCCTTGATCTAATCGATGTCCAGTATCGTCCTACTAGGTTCCACCGGCTCCATAGGGGTCAATACCCTCATCATCTCTAAACGCTACAATATTGCTATAGAAGCACTTGTAGCAGGTTCCAATATTGATTTACTCAATGAACAGATCAAAGCATATCAACCCAAAATTGTAGCCATTGCCAACGAAGCAGATAAAGCAAAAGTCAATCACTCCAATGTACTCTGCGGTGCAGAAGGTATTTTGGAACTGATAGAAATGTCCAAAAGTGATACTATAGTCAATGCCCTTGTAGGATATGCGGGGCTTGCGCCTACACTCAAAGCCACCAGCCTTGGTAAAAGAGTTGCCTTGGCAAATAAAGAGTCTTTGGTGGTCGCAGGAGCATTCATAGATATGTCTCTCATTACCCCCATAGATTCTGAGCACTTTGGTCTCTGGTACTTGATGAATGAACGTCCTCTCTCCAAGCTTTACATCACTGCAAGCGGTGGGGCTTTTAGAGACTGGGAACTTGAGCGTATGAAAGACGCCACTTTTTCAGATGCACTCAAACACCCTAACTGGTCTATGGGAAACAAGATCACCATAGACTCCGCTACCATGACAAACAAACTTTTCGAACTTCTAGAAGCAAAATGGCTTTTTAATACTTCCAAGATCGATGCAGTCATAGAGAAAAAATCCATCATTCATGCCCTTGCAGAATTCAGTGACGGTTCTACCACTGCACATTTTGCAGGTGTCGATATGAAGTTGCCTATTGCCTTTGCTCTTAGAGGTGAAGTGACGGATCCCATATTGCCTCCTACAGACCTGCTGAGCATCGGTGCCTTGGAATTTCTTCCCATTAAAGCAGAACGTTATCCTATCTGGAACATCAAAGAGCATATTTTAAACAATCCTCACTTAGGTGTTGTCGTCAATGCAGCCAACGAAGAAGCCATCAAAGCCTTTCAGGAAGAGAAATGTTCATTTTTCGGGATGTCTGAGATAGTGTTGGATGCGTATCAAAAGTTTGAAGATGTCAAAGCGAAAAATATCGATGAAATTATCGCGGTAGATCAAGAAGTCAGAGCCTATGCAAACGCAAGATAAAGTACTTATCTTGCATGGTTGGGGAGGATCTGATGCCCCGCACTGGCAGGCAGAACTTGCCGCTGAAATCGCCAAAAACTATGGTACTGTCTCCTTTCCTCTTCTAGACAATTGTCACTTTCCCTCTAAAAATAGATGGCTGAAACAAGTGAAACAAATACTCGAAGAGTTCAAACCGGACACGGTAGTCTGTCACTCTTTGGCAAATACACTTTGGTTTTGGCTTTGTCAGGAAGAGATACCTACGGTAAAAAGACTTTTCATGGTTTCTCCTCCAAGTCTCGAGACAGAAGAAAATACTATCAAGACTTTTTTTCCATATAAAATGCCAGAAAAGCTCTATGCGCAAGAGGTCCAAATGATAGTCTCTAACAATGATCCATGGGTTAAAATGCAAGAAGCAAAAGAGATTGCTTCGCACTATGATATACCACTTACAGTCATTAAAGATGCCGGGCATATCAATGCAGACAGCGGTTATGGAAAATGGGAACTCATAGAAAATCTTGTATTGGGCAAGTCATGATCTTAAGCATAGAGTCAAGCTGTGACGACAGCTCCATCGCCATCACAGAGATAGCCACGAAAAAAGTCCTTTATCATAAAAAGATCTCCCAGGAAGAGCAACACTCCTGTTACGGCGGTGTCGTACCTGAACTTGCGTCAAGACTGCATGCCATTGCCCTGCCAGAAATATTGGCAGAGACAAGGCCTTACTTTGACACACTCAAAGCAGTTGCTGTGACTAATCAGCCGGGACTTGGTGTAACACTGCTTGAGGGCATTGCCATGGCAAAAACCTTAAGTGTTCTGCTTGACATACCCCTCATCCCTGTGCATCATCTCAAGGGGCATATTTACTCACTTTTCATAGAAAAAGAGTCTACCCTGCCCCTGCTTGTACTTCTCATCTCAGGAGGGCACACACAAGTCATAAGAGCGGAAAGTTTTGAACGTATGGAAATTTTAGCCACCAGTATAGATGATTCTGTTGGAGAAAGCTTTGACAAATGTGCCAAAATGATGGGCCTGGGTTACCCCGGAGGTCCTCTCATAGAGGCACTTGCGCTTAAGGGAGATGAAGATCGTTTTGATCTACCTATTCCTTTGCGAAACTCTCCTCTTATAGCCTTTTCTCTCTCCGGACTTAAAAATGCGGTACGGCTCAAAGTTGTAGCATGTGGTGGCAAAGAAAATATGAGTGAACAGGACAGAGCAGACCTCTCTGCCTCTTTTCAAAAAGCAGTCAAATTGCACCTGCTACAAAAAAGTAAAAAGATCTTCGCAAAAGAGAGTATTAGAGACTTCGCCATAGTGGGTGGAGCTTCTGCCAATAAATATATACGTAATGCTTACCAAGATCTCTGTAATGAATTTGGAAAAGAGCTACATGTAGCACCCCTTGAATATTGTTCAGACAATGCAGCCATGATAGGCCGCTATGCGTTAGAAGCCTATGAAAAAAAACACTTCATCGATCCAAATGAAATAGACCTCATAAGTAGCAAAAAACAGCAATCAGGGATGCTTTTATAATCAATTTCAGACAAATTCATCTCTTAACGCTGAACAGTGAACGCTGAACGCTTTTTCACCCCTCTTTCCTAAGCTAATTTTAGCTAAAATATATATACTTATACCCCCACAAAATGGAGTCTACAGATGGCAGAATATGGTGCTAGTAATATTAAAGTCCTTAAAGGACTAGAAGCGGTAAGAAAAAGACCTGGTATGTACATTGGTGACACTTCCACAAGAGGTCTTCACCACCTTGTATATGAAGTTGTAGACAACTCTATCGATGAAGCGATGGCAGGCTTTTGTGACACGATCAAAGTCACACTGACAAAAGCAGGTTCAGCCGTTATTGAAGATAATGGTCGTGGTATTCCTGTAGCTGAGCACCCTACTGAAAAAATCTCTGCAGCCACAGTTGTACTTACGGTTCTCCATGCCGGTGGTAAATTTGACAAAGACACATATAAAGTTTCCGGTGGTCTTCACGGGGTGGGTGTTTCTGTTGTAAATGCGCTTTCTAAAGATCTACACCTTACAGTTAACCGTGATGGGGCTATCCATGAACAAGACTTTAAAGAGGGTATCCCACAGGAAGCATTGGCAACAACTGGCAATACACGGAAAAAAGGTACGAAGATAGAGTTTTGGCCGGATGACAGCATCTTTACAGAGACTGTCACTTTCCAAAAAGAGATCCTGATGAAAAGATTCAAGGAACTTTGTTACCTTAACCCAAAGATCACGATCGACTTTAAAGATGAACGTGACGGGACAAAAGAACTTTTCCACTTTGCCGGTGGTATCAAACAGTTCGTGGAAGATATGAATACAAGAGAGCCTCTCTCCTCTGCACAATTTTTTCAAGGAAAATCTGACGACATTGAGATAGATATCGCGATCATGTACTGTGATGCAGACTCTGAAAAATCACTCTCTTTTGTAAACAACATCAAAACAGCTGATGGCGGTACACACGAAGCAGGATTTAGAGCAGGACTTACACGTTCCATGGCAAGCTACATCGCAAAAAATGCGAATGCCAAAGAAAAGGGTACTAAAATTACAGGAGACGACTGTAAAGAAGGTCTCATAGCCATCGTTTCAGTACGTGTGCCTGAACCACAGTTTGAAGGACAGACCAAAGGGAAACTGGGTTCTTCTTATGTACGTCCACTGGTACAAAAATTCTTCTCAGAAAACTTCAACAAATACCTCGAAGAAAACCCTATAGAAGCAAAAGCGATCATGGCACAGGTTTTACTTGCTGCCCGCGGTAGAGATGCAGCAAAAAGAGCAAAAGACCTAGTCAAGCGTAAAGACTCTATGAGTATCGGGACACTTCCGGGTAAATTGGCAGACTGTCAAAGTAAAGATCCTGAAATCTCGGAAATATACCTGGTGGAAGGGGACTCTGCAGGGGGTTCTGCAAAACAGGGGCGTGATAGAGTTTTCCAGGCGATCTTACCACTCAAAGGTAAGATCCTCAACGTTGAAAAGGCACGTTTGGAAAAGATCTTGAAATCTGATGAGATCAAAAATATGATCACGGCACTGGGTTGTGGTATCGGAGAAGAATTTAATGAAGAGAAACTAAGATACCACAAAGTCATCATCATGACCGATGCCGATGTGGATGGATCTCACATTCAAACACTTTTGATGACCTTCTTCTATAGATTCTTAAAACCTGTGATTGAAAAAGGATATCTTTACCTTGCACAGCCACCACTTTACCGTTATAAAAAAGGTAAAAATGAAACCTACTTGAAAGACGAAAAGTCCTTAAATGACTATCTTATAGAAAACGGTATTGCAGCCATTGAAAGTACCACTATGGGTCAGGCAGACCTTGTTGATCTTTTCAAACTTGTCGCTTACTACCGTATGACACTCAAAGAGATAGAAAAGCGTTTTGCCTTACCTCAGGTGATCCGTTATATGATAGAAAACCCTGATGTGATAGGTACGAATAACAAAGAATTGGCAAAAACCATAGAAGCATACATTGCTGAACTTGGATATAACATCTTAAATAAAACCATTACTGATGATACTATCCACCTTTTCGTACAGACCAAGGATGGTCTCGAAGAGCTCATTGTAGATGAAACACTCTTTACAAACCCTCATTATAATGAAGCCATTCATATCAACCAGAAAATACAAGAGCATATCACCGATGAGTTTAAAGACCAGGATCTTCTGACACTCTTTGCAGAAGTAGAATCTTCGGCTAAAAAAGGTGCCTATATCCAACGATACAAAGGTCTGGGGGAAATGAACCCTGAACAACTTTGGGAAACAACCATGACACCGGAGAACAGAAGACTCCTACAGGTAAAAATAGGTGATGATGAAGGTGCCAATGATACCTTTGTGCTCTTTATGGGTGATGAAGTTGAACCGAGAAGAAACTACATCGAAAGTCATGCCAAAGATGTAAAACACTTGGATGTATAATGTTATACTCCCAGAAAGAAGAGAGAGGGAGACGTTTTACCCTGGCTCTTAGAGCCGGAATTCCCGTACTGATTCTCATTTTTCTTGTTTTTTATACTACTATTTACGAAGGTGATACACTTACGATCAGCATACAAGATGGTCTACTGCTTACTGCTATCACCTTTGTAACTATCTATTTTATCTATTTCTTAATGAACCTCTCTGTACAGGAGTCCATGCTCGATCAAACGACACAGGGATACACTAAAAAAGCATTTGTTAAAAAGCTACAAGAATATCACCCGAAATCCATTGCCTGTATCAATATAGAGAACCTCACCTCCCTCAGTGAAAATTACAGTACCGATCAGATAGACAACCTTCTCTATACCATCACACGCCAATTAAACCTGATCTTTAAACAAAATGGCTTAGATACGGTACTAATAGGACGACACCGTGGTTCGGAATTTTTGATAGCACTCAATGAAAATCATCATAATACACAAGCGATCTTAGAAACAATGATCAAGCAAAACAGCTCTGTTAACAATATAGAAGTAGAGTATACTTTTGCAGTGATCACCAATACCAGTGACGACTATGAAAAAGTGATCTTACAACTTCGAGATATCATCGTAGGTCAATCTACAGGAGACAAGGACCAAAAACACACACATAATATAAAAGATGCCAAAGAACACTCAGAGATAGAAAAAGATGTCATTCACTCTATTCAAAAGAAAAATCTGCTCTTATCTTTTCGCCCACTCCTTAACACACATACCGATATTGTAGATACCTATGAAATTGCGGTCAAACTAAAATCAGATAGCAAACAGGATATCCTGCCTCGAGTCTTTTTACCTATTGTCAACCGTTTAGGCTTGGGTAGAGAATATGATCTTACACTGGTGAAACATGTGATAGACCTCTTACCTCTTCTTGATGACACGATCTCATTTACATTCAATCTTTCACCTTTTTCACTGAGAGACAGTGATTTTCAGAAAAAACTTTTTGACTACCTGGAAGAAAAACAGCTAAAACCCTCTCGCCTTGTCATTCAGCTTTATGAACGAAAGACCCACCATGATCTTAGCGGATACCTTAAAACCCTTAAGAAGTTCAGATCACATGGTATGAGGATCTGTATCGATAACTTTGGTTCATCCAACGCTTCCATGGAGTATATGAAACATTTTAAATTTGATATGGTGCAATTTGACAGAGATTATGTCACAGACCTGGAAAATGAAACAACCTATGCCATGCTACACTCTTTAATCAAGATGTCCAAAGACCTGCAGGTCCAAACCGTCGCAAAATGGGTAGATAATGAAGGACAAAAAAAGAAGCTCAGAGCACTTGGTATCAATTATATACAAGGGTTTGGTGTGGGTAAACCCCTCATGGAAGAAGCATTGATAAACAGATACAACTAAAGGAAAAAGATGAAATACGGCGAAAAAGAGATACAGGCATTTGACATTGACAGTGAAGAGAATTATTGGCCAAATGAACACCAAAAAAATTATACGATCAACATAGAACTCCCTGAGTTTATGTGTATGTGCCCACGTTCAGGTTATCCGGATTTTGCTATAATGAAACTCTCTTACGAACCAGATGCACTCGTGATAGAACTCAAAGCGATCAAACTCTATATCAACTCATTTATGACAAGACATATCTCTCATGAGAATTCTGCCAATGAAATTTATGATGCGCTTTACAGTAAATTAAAACCCAAGTCCATGAAACTCATCGCAGATTTTAATCCCCGAGGGAATGTGCATACGGTTATAGAGATAGACAGTACAAAAAACTAAAATCTTTCTTTGAAAGTATGTCAATTTGACATAGTTTTCAACTTTTTCCAAAAAATCTATTATGATTACCTATTCTAAAGAAGGACAGTCATGATAGATTTTTATGAAGTGATGCAACGCATTAAACAAATACTCATCATAGAAAAGAAAAAAGAGAAGATACGAGATAGAGACATCGCAGATGCGCTTGAACTCAATCCTCAATATTTTGCAGTGATCAAAAAAAGAAAGAAGATCCCCTACGAAGCCATTACCTATTTTTGTAAACGCTCCCATATCAGTATGAACTGGATTCTTTTAGAGCAAGAGCCACAATATCTATCGTAAATATGTTTTATATCTTAATAAACAGGATATATCTCTTCTCTACCTCATTCTTTCCAAAACCAACAATTTCCATATCACTGTACTGAGTATTGACATCCATTCTAAGCTCATACATCATAGCATCCATGTCTTGTATCAACAAAGGTGGGATAAGTGCTCCTATAGTCACTCTCATGTCACTACCATCTATTTTAAAGTTAAGTTGTTTATTTTCATCATTTAAGCTAGCTAAATTCAGAGGTGCTTCACCTGCATAAATAAGTTTATCACTGTCATTTTCATCAGTTTTAAGAAGTCCAGCTGTTATGACATATTCTTCATGATTTCCTATTTGTTCTCTTACGTCTTCTATGAGATCTATGATGAATTTCATTTTTTTCCTTTTGGAATTTTAGTTTATTTTTTTAGTTTCCTCTTATTTGTATTGAGGCGTTGTTTCTCTCATCATTTTTTTTAGAAAAAAACGAAGCAAAAAAATCGTCGTGGCTCTCGAATCGCTTCGCTTTCAAGGGCGTTCACCACGACAATGTTCTTTTATTAATGAATGGGCTATCGCCACGTTTGAATTGTTGGTGTTATTTGTGTTGAAATTATAGGATAATATTTTTAATGTGTGTAGATTTATTTTGAGTTGTATTTAAATTAAAATAGTTAAAGGTTTCGCTGTAGTTTGCTGTAAATTTGGTTGAATGGAGTTTGTGTAGTGCGGGAGCTTACGGATAGTAAGTGACCAAACGGAGCAAGCTCCATTCGGCCGAAGTTGCAGTGAAATACTGCGAAAAATTAACTATTTCGTTTTTCTATGATTTCTTTGGCTACATTTTGAGGTACTTCCTCGTAGTGATCAAATTCCATAGCATACGTTGCACGACCTTGAGTCATTGAACGTAGGTCTGTTGAGTATCCGAACATTTCAGAAAGTGGAACAAACGCGTTAACGATCTTGTTACCAGCTCTGTCATCCATACCTGTTACTTGACCACGTCTTTTAGCAACATCGCCAATAACATCACCCATGTAATCTTCAGGTACTTCAACTTCAACTTTCATCATAGGTTCAAGGATAATAGGATTAGCTTTTCTACAACCCTCTCTTAAACCCATTGATGCAGCAAGTTTAAATGCCATTTCAG
>JGI24024J18818_10000285_pt1 | contig 18161 bp, 11 predicted proteins | sample Cruoilmetagenom2_FD_18818 | JGI IMG/M metagenome (IMG submission 18818) | reverse complement strand
ACAACCACCTGCGCCTGTCGAAGTTGCCACGGCAGTGATGATGGAAATTGCACCGGTGATTGAAGTGGCGGGTACTGTTATAAGCCGGGATGATGCGCAGCTTGCGGCAGAAGTTGCAGGCCGGGTTACCTGGATGGCTGAGGTTGGGCAGTTTATTGCGGAAGGTGAAGCAGTAGCACAGATTGATGATAAGCGTTTGCAGCTGCAAAAGCGTGAATCTGAAAGTAAGGTGAAGGCTGCCCGGACCCGGATCGGCTACTTGCGCAAAGAAAGTAAACGCCTGCAGCAAATGGCGAAGAAGCAACACACCAGCCAGACGGTGCTGGAGAAAACGCTTAGAGACTATGATGTCTCACTGGCGGACCTTGAGGCAGCAGAGACGCGGCTTGACCTGATTAAGGACAATATCGGCAAGACCCGTATTCTCGCCCCCTTTGACGGCTATGTCACCGAGCGCCATAAAATGTCCGGTGAGCATGTCAAGGTAGCTGAGAAGGTGGTGCATCTGGTCGGTGTTGAAAATATCGAAATTGAGGCCAGTGCACCACTGATGTATGTACGCTATGTTGAGAAAGGTGCAGCCCTGGTTGTTAAAAACCGTGATCAAAAAACCATTGCAGAGGTAAGCTCTCTGGTCTCTATCGGCACCAGTCAGTCACGACAGTTCATCATGCGTCTGACTATTAATCAGAAAAATGATCAGCAGGACTGGATCCCCGGCATGGCGGTACGGGTTTCTGTACCGACGCAGAAAAAAGTATCCAGGCTGATTATACCGCGCGATGCCATGGTTATCCGCCGGGATGGTATTTATGTTTTTCGTGTCAGGGACGACAATACTGTTGAACGACTAGAGGTAACTACCGGCGCAGCTGCCGAGGAAAATATTGCCATCACAGGTGAAATCAAAGATGGGGATAAAGTAGTTGTTCGCGGCAATGAACGATTGCGTCCGGGACAGAAGGTTACGGTCACCTCACTGAATCCATGAACCTCACCCGTATCAGCCTGTCCAATCCGGTTGCGGTCATCGTCGGCATCCTGCTGGTTTCATTGTTTGGCATTATCAGCATTACGCACCTGCCGATACAGCTAATACCCGTTGTGGAACGGCCTGTCATCACGATCACCACTAACTGGCGTGCCGCAGCGCCTAAAGAAGTCGAAGCCGAGATTGTTGAGCCACAGGAAGATGTACTACGTGGGCTGCCGGGTATGACGAAGCTGGTCTCTGAATCTTCACGTGGGAGTGGCAAACTCACCATCACCTTCAACAGCGGCATCGATATGCAACGCGCCCTGCTGGATGTGCTTAGCCGCCTGAACCGTGTGCAGCGTTATCCCGAGGATGCTTCGGAACCGACACTCAGTTTGGTGGGTGACAACACCCGCCCTATCGCCTGGCTGATCATCAAACCCCTGCCCGGCAACGAGCGGCCCATCAATTCCTACCAGGACTTTATCGAAGACGTGGCACAAACCCGGCTCGAACGGGTTCCGGGGATCGCCCAGGCCGAAGCCTTTGGCGGGCGAAAGCAGGAGATACGCATCACCTTTGACCCCTATCTTGCCGCCAGCCTGGGTGTTGAACTGCCGGTTGCAGCAAAACTTGCCGGGGGTACTAAGGATGTCTCCGGTGGCACGGCTGATGTAGGCAAGCGCCGCTACACCTTGCGCTTTGCCGGTAGCTATTCTGTCGAAGACCTGCCCGGCATGATCATAGACTGGCGTAATGGCAGTCCGGTACGCCTGTCGGACATTGCAAAGGTAGAAAAACGCTTTAAAGACAAACAGGGCTTTGTTATGCAAAACGGCGAGCTGGCCATGGCGCTGAACGCCAGCCGTGAACAGAATGTCAATGTGCTGGAGGTCATGGCTGGACTGAAGGAGGCAGTCGAAGAGCTGCGTGCAGGCCCATTAAAACGCGCAGGCCTGTCGATCCAGCAGGTCTATGATGAGACTATTTATATTGATCGCTCGATCGCGATGCTGGCCACTAATATGGTACTCGGTGTGATACTGGCAATCGGCGTGCTGTGGTGGTTCCTGCGCCGCTTCCGCGCCACATTGATGGTTGCACTGGCCATTCCTGTCTCATTATTGCTGACCTTTATGGTGTTATATGCCAGTGGACGAACGCTTAATGTTATCAGTATCGCTGGCCTCGCTTTTGCCGTCGGCATGGTGCTGGATGCCGCCATCGTGGTACTGGAAAATATTGTTAGACTGCGTGAAAAAGGAACTGATGCCGGTGAGGCGGCCGAGCTCGGCAGCTCACAGGTTTGGGGTGCCCTGCTGGCCTCTACAGCCACCACCGTGGCGATATTCCTGCCAGTAGTATTTCTTGAAAATGAAGCCGGTCAATTGTTTGCTGATCTGGCTTTGGGCATTGCCGTGGCAGTCACCGGCTCGTTAATCATCGCCATAACGGTATTGCCCACCGCCAGTCGCTACTGGCTGCGCGAGACGAAAAATATCGACAAACATGCGCACTGGTGGGATGCCATTACAAACAAAATAATGGCGCTGACAAATGGAAAAAAGCGCCGGGCAGCCTGGATTACCGGACTCGTCATCCTGCCAGTACTAATTACTGTGCTGGCCATGCCCAGCGCCAGTTATATGCCAAAAGGAAACAGGAACCTGGTATTTGCCTTTATCCTGCCGCCACCCGGCACCAATGCAGAGACCATGGAAAAGGAGATGGGCCACTTTGTTGCTGACAAAATGGCACCTTATCTTGATGGCACGGCAGAACCTGCCTTAAGCGATTATTTCTTTGTCACAGGTCGTCGCGCATTCATGGGTGCTCGTGCGAAAGACCCGACCCGCACCGGTGAGGTCGTCATACTTATCAATAAAATACTCATGCAATTACCCGGCACACTTGGCTTCGCCTCCCGCGCCACCCTTTTCGGCGGCTTTGGTGGCGGCAAGATCGACGTCGATCTGCAGGGAAGTAATATCAACAGCCTGCTTGAAGCCGCCATCACCGGCTTTGCTCTGATCAATGAGAAATTACCCGGTTCATCGGTACGACCAAAACCCGGCCTCTCGCTCAGCGAGCCGGAACTGTTACTGAAACCGGATGAGCGCAGCATTGCCGAGGCAGGCTGGGACCGGCAAATACTCGCCAGCATTACCCGTGCCTTTGGCAATGGCCTGTATCTCGGTGATTATTTTGATGGCGACAAACGTCTGGAGCTTATCCTTCGCTCGTCACCGTGGGAAACGCCGGAACAATTACAGGCCATGCCGGTAGCAACACCCGATAATGGTGTGCAGACCCTGGGTGAGCTGACCCATATTGTGCGTACGGCTGGCCCCGATTTAATCCGCCGCATCGACCGCCGCCGCACTATCACGCTGCAGGTAAAACCACCCGATAATATGTCACTGGAAGATACGCTGAATGTATTGCGTACTGAAGTCGGCTCTGATCTGGAACAGTTACTGCCAGCCGATGGCAGCATCCAGTACGCCGGCGCTGCCGAGAAACTGGAAGAGGCTCTGGCCAGCATGAGTGGCAGCTTCCTGCTGGCTATCGTCATACTCTATCTATTAATGAGCGCCCTGTTCCGCTCTTTTACTGATAGCCTGCTGGTACTGGTCGCTATTCCGCTGGCTATCGTTGGCTCCGTTTTAACACTGAACCTGACAGATACCCTGTTAAACGTTGTGCCACCATTGTTTGCTAAATTGCCGCAGTCACAACCGATGGATCTGTTGACCATGATTGGCTTCATTATCCTGCTCGGACTGGTAGTCAATAACGCTATCCTGCTGGTGCACCAGACCCGTGTCGCCGAACGTGAAGGCCAGAGCAGACGCGACGCCGTCGCCCAGGCCATCCATCGCCGCCTGCGGCCGATACTGATGAGCACAATGACCAGCATCGGCGGCATGCTGCCCCTGTTGTTAATGCCGGGTGCGGGAACTGAGCTTTACCGCGGCATGGCAGCGGTTATTGTCGGCGGGATGAGTGTATCGACGGTGTTTACGCTGATCCTGTTGCCTGCTCTTTTACGGATTGGAGAAGAAGGTAAAAACCAATTGTAGGAGCGTCGCCTCCGGCGCGATAATCAACAGCCAGAAATTATCCAATATCCTATCGCGCCGGGGCGACGCTCCTACAAGGTGACGGGAAGTCTGGTAAACTGCGCCCCCTATGAAACAATACCTGGATCTAATGCGCCATGTGCGTGATAACGGCCTGCAGCGGACTGACCGTACTGGTACCGGCACCCTTTCCCTGTTCGGTTACCAGATGCGTTTTGATCTGGCTGATGGCTTTCCCGTCGTCACGACAAAAAAACTGCACCTGCGCTCGATCATTCATGAACTGCTGTGGTTTTTGAAAGGTGAAACCAATATCCGTTATTTGAAAGAGAATGGTGTGCGGATCTGGGATGAATGGGCCGATGAGAACGGTGATCTCGGGCCTGTGTATGGTTCGCAGTGGCGATCATGGCCTGCAGCTGATGGGCAGAAAATAGATCAGATCAGCAATGTGATCGATATGATCCACAATTCGCCGGATTCACGCCGTCTGATCGTCAGTGCATGGAACCCGGCTGAAGTCGACAACATGGCCCTGCCGCCCTGCCACAGTTTGTTTCAGTTCTATGTTTCTGACGGCAAGCTGTCCTGTCAGTTGTATCAGCGTAGTGCTGATATTCTATTAGGCGTACCATTTAACATCGCCTCTTATGCTTTATTAACAATGATGATCGCCCAGGTCTGTGATCTTGAAGCCGGTGATTTTATCCATACCTTTGGTGATGCCCATCTGTATTTGAATCACCTTGAACAGGTGGATCTGCAACTGTCACGCGAACCTTACCCGTTACCGACCATGACATTAAACCAGGATATAAAATCAGTGTTTGATTTCACCTTTGATGACATTACACTTAACGACTACCAGTCACATCCTGCGATCAAGGCACCGATTGCGGTTTAGTTACTGAAATCAACAGCGTTTAACCGCAGAGGTGCGCAGAGGCACGCAGGGGAAAGACAAAGGATTAAAGTTAAAGGATTAAAGATATTCTTGTACAAAAATTCCAGGTTTTTTACTAATAATGATTTTCTCTGCGCACCTCTGCGCACCTCTGCGGTTAATATCTTTTGAATCTGAAGGTTTTTATTAAGAAGGAACATTATGCGTATTTCAATAATTGTTGCGATGGATGAAGGACGGGTTATCGGTGCTGAGGGTGGCATGCCCTGGCATCTGCCGGCTGATCTGAAATTTTTTAAGTCTGTCACTATGGGCAAGCCTATTATCATGGGGCGTAGCACGTGGGAGTCGATAGGCAGGGCCCTGCCCGGCAGGACAAATATCATCATCACGCGAAATACCCATTTCCAGGCTGAAGGCTGTCGACTGGCGCATTCAGTCGATGGAGCGCTGGCCATTGCAAAAGAAGAGTCCGCTGAAGAAGTCATGATCATCGGTGGCGGCGGGATCTATAAGCAAACCCTGGATCGTGTTGACCGGCTCTATTTGACCCGGATTGCCGCACACCTGGTGGGTGATACGCATTTTCCTGTGATCAATCCTGAAGAATGGCAGGAAGTCTCCCGGCATGAGCATAAGGCCGATGGTGACAGTCCGTTTGATCTAACGTTCATTGTTTTGGACAGAAAGGTTTAAGGATTTGAATTCAAAACCTTATTCGCCGCGAGGGCGCGCCTCCCACTATCCTTCTCCAGCAGCTAAAAATATTTTGTGGGAGGCGCGCCCTCGCGGCGAATAAAACGAAATAACCGTAGATTAAAACCCCACCAACTGCCGTATAGGATTCATTGGATCAGCAACAACCAGTTTGACAGTCAGGGCAATGCTNACGATAACAAGAAGCGGCCTGATCAGTGCCGTCCCGCGTCGGATAACCAGATGTGCCCCTATGCTTGCGCCGATGATCTGGCCGGCAGCCATTACCAGTCCGAAGCTCCAGACAACGTGGCCACCGAGTATAAAGAACAACAGGGCTGCCAGATTTGAGGTCATGTTCAACACCTTACTGTGTGCCGTTGCCTGTTTCAGGCTGAAACCGAGCAGTGAGACAAAAGCCAGGGCAAAGAAGGCACCCGTTCCCGGACCAAAAAACCCATCATAAAAACCAAGGCCGGCACCGAAAATCATGGAGAAAGCGCCCATGCTTATACGCCTGTGCCGCTCAACATCGCCGACCCGGGGAGAAAACAGGAAATACAGTGCGTTAGCGATCAGCAGCACAGGAATAAAGGTCATCAATAGTCGGCTATCGATGTGTGAAACTGACAGTGCGCCCAGGATTGCCCCGATAAATGTGCAGACTATGGAAAAAATAATACCGTGACCATCGATTTCACCATGGCGAAGAAAATGCAGTGCTGCCGTTGTCGTACCAAAACTCCCCTGCAGCTTGTTGGTCGCCAATGCCTGCACAGGATTCATGCCGGTGCCGAGCAATACTGGAAAGGAAATCAGTCCCCCTCCACCCGCAATACTGTCCAGCGTGCCGGCAAGCAGGCCGGTCAGGAAAAGCAGGGTTATTAATTCTATGCTTAGGGGTTCCATGGAGAACTGCAGGTTAAAGGTTAAAGGGGAAAGGTTAAAGGGGAAAGAAAAGACAGAGGACTCGGGACTAAAGACAAAGACCAGGAACTTGGAACTTGGAACTTGGAACTTGGAACTTGGAACTTGGAACTTGGAACTTGGAACTTGAAACTTGAAACTTGAAACTTGAAACTTGAAACTTGAAACTATCCCCACCCTGCCCTTGTCTACAATATAAATAACAATAAGGACACGATCCGGGAAACCAACAATGGGTATCAACGACTGGACACGAAATAAATTAATTAGCTGGTTAAGTCATGAACCAGAGCACCCGGCTGATCGCCTGAGTGATTTTGATCTGCTGAAAGATGAAATAAAGGTTGGTGATGTTTTACTGGTGGAAGGCCAAAGTCAGGTTAGCCGGATAATCAAAACTGTCACACAAAGTCCCTGGTCACACGCTGCGATTTTTATCGGGCGAACACGTGACATAGAAGTACCTGCATTATACAAACGGGCTGGTACTTTTCATACCGAAACTGATGACACGCCTTTGTTAGCAGAAGCCGTACTTGGCAAAGGAACTATCCTCACTCCGTTGGAAGAATATCGCTCATTTCGCCTTCGTCTTTGTCGCCCCAGTGCGCTCTCACTTGAAGACCGTGCTCTCGTCATCTCGTTTGTGATAGAAAAACTGGGCACAGACTATGATCTGCGGCAGGTACTTGATCTGGCGCGCTTCATGTTTCCTTACGGCATCCTGCCAAGGCGCTGGCGTTCTTCCCTGTTTCACCATAACGCTGGCCCGGAAACACGAACCGTTTGCTCCACCCTGATTGCTCAGGCCTTTCAGAATGTAAGTTATCCAATTTTGCCTGTACTACAGGAAAATGACTTCGGCTATAAAGAACTGTCACAGCGAAACTCACGCCTGTTTTCACCACTGGATTTCGACATCTCTCCCTGGTTCGACATCCTGAAGTTCCCACTGCAAAGCTTTGATGACGAAGCAAGCTACAGCAAAATGCCGTGGAAAGAAGGGACTGAAGACTGAAGTTTCAAGTTTCAAGAAATTAAACCGCAAAGACTTCCAGGCTTTTGGATTTTCTGACTTGGAACTTGAAACTTGAAACTTGAAACTTGAAACTTGAAACTTGAAACTTGAAACTCAAATACCGAACCAGTTGTACATTTTACTGTCGAAGTGTATAGAATGAAGAACAAATAAAAGGATGTCCGCATGTTGTGGTGGTTAACTTCTATAGCCTTAATTCTGACGCTGGCATATCTGCGTTCTCCGGCTCGTATCTGGGTGCCTGCTCTGGCTATATGGATACTCTTTTCGTCATTTTCCGGCACGCTTAGCGCACCGGCTGCCCTGCTTGATCTGCTGCTTCTCGCTATCATAGCTGCACCTTTATTCTTACATGACCTGCGCCGCTCATTAATCAGTGACAAATTACTCGTTTTGTTTCGAAAATTATTACCGGAAATGTCCGAAACCGAGCGGATTGCACTGGAAGCCGGTACAGTCTGGTGGGACAGTGAATTATTTTCAGGCAAACCCAACTGGAATCGTTTGCAATCAACTCCACCTGCTCATCTCAATGCTGATGAACAGGCATTTATTGATGGCCCTGTGGAAGAACTGTGTGCGCTGATCAACGACTGGGAAATCACAGAAAAGGAAAAAGACCTGCCGGCTGAGGTCTGGACCTATCTGCGACAACAGCGTTTTTTCGGCATGATTATCCCCAAACAATACGGCGGACTTGAATTTACCGCCTACGGCCATTCCTGTGTCATCAGCAAAATCGCCAGCCGCAGCATCACTGCTGCTGTGACAACCATGGTTCCTAATTCGCTGGGCCCTGCAGAACTTTTACTGCACTACGGTACTGACGAACAGAAAGACTATTATCTGCCCCGTCTGGCTGTAGGCGATGAAATACCCTGCTTCGCATTGACGGGACCGGAAGCCGGCTCTGATGCCAGCGCCATGACTGACTATGGAGTGGTCTGTCGCGGAGAACATGACGGTAAAAAAGATGTACTGGGCATACGCCTAAACTGGAACAAACGCTATATCACCCTCGGCCCCGTGGCGACCGTACTAGGACTCGCTTTCAAACTCTATGACCCGGACCAGCTGCTTGGTGATGAAAAATCTCCGGGCATTACCCTTGCCCTGATACCAACTGACAGCAAAGGCATCACTATTGGTGACCGGCATAACCCATTAAACACCCCGTTTCAGAATGGCCCCAACACAGGCAAGAATGTCTTCATTCCGATAGACTGGGTCATTGGCGGCAGGGATGGCATCGGACAGGGCTGGCGTATGCTGATGGAATCTCTGGCCGTCGGTCGTTCAATCTCCCTGCCGGCCCTCAGTACCGGTGCCGGCAAGTTAGTGTCGGCGACTACCGGCGCCTACTCGCGCATTCGGCATCAGTTCCGAGTACCTATTGGTCATTTCGAAGGTGTCGAAGAGGCCCTTTCAAAAATAGCCGGCTATACCTATATCATGGAGGCAGCACGCCGCCTCACCTGCGTCGCGGTTGATATAGGTGAAAAACCATCGGTGCTGTCAGCCATCGCAAAGTACAACCTGACTGAGATGATGCGCAAGACCATCAATCATGCCATGGATGTACAGGGTGGAAGCGGTATTTCTCTCGGACCACGCAACCTTGTCGGGAACGCCTACCAGGCGATACCGGTGGGAATCACAGTTGAAGGAGCAAACATTCTTACCCGCACGATGATTGTATTCGGTCAGGGCGCTGTGCGCTGTCACCCTTATCTGCTAAAAGAAATGTATGCAGCACAGGATAAAGGCAACCCGCAAAGCAATAAGGATTTCGATGAGGCATTGTTTGCTCACATAGGCTGGTCTATTAGCAATATAGCTCGTAGCCTGGTACTGGCAATAACGGATGCGCGGATAATTACCGCACCTGACAGTCCCGCCCGCCGCTATTACCAGCAGACTTCCAGGATGAGCGCCTGTTTTGCTGTCGCGGCTGACACATCAGCGATGCTTCTTGGTGGCAACCTGAAACGACGTGAGTCCTTATCCGGTCGACTGGCAGATGCCCTGAGTTATCTCTACCTTGGCTCTGCCGTATTGAAATTTTTTCTGGACAGTGGTGAGAAAAAAGCAGACAGGGTGCTATTAGACTGGGCCAGTCAGTATTGCCTGTACCAGGTACAGGAAGCACTGCTGGAACTTTATCGTAACCTTCCGGTCAGGGCGGCAGGCTGGGCACTGAAGCTTGTCACCTTTCCACTGGGCAGGCGTTTCCATCTGCCGAATGACAGGCTTAACCACCGTGTTGCACGTCTATTGCAGCAGCCCTCCGAAGCCCGTGACCGGCTGATTGCCGGTATTTTCATCAGCGAGGACCCGCAGGAACCGACCGCCATGCTTGAGGACACCTTGCACCAGTTAGTCAACACTGCTGACATAGACAAGCGTTTACAGAAGGCCCTACGTGGCCAGCTTAGCGACATTGCCACGGATACGGACAAAATAAACGCCGGTATCGAGCAGGAAATTATTACCACCGAGGAAGGCGATCAACTACTCAATGCCTGGACGGCAAGGCGCGAATGTATTCAGGTGGATTCATTTAAGCCGGCGAAGGGAGCGGTTGAGAATGCTAGAGGAAGGACTAAGATTAAGGAATAAGACTAAGCACAAAAAAAGCTAAAGGTCTTAAAACCTGGAACTTAACACTTGAAACTGAACTATTATGATAAAAGGCAGACCCGTATACATCGTTGATGGTGCCCGCAGCCCGTTCCTGAAGGCACGCGGTAAGCCGGGAGCATTTACGGCGGCAGACCTGGCTGTCGCGGCGGGCAAACCATTGCTGAATCGAATGCCATTTTCTAACGACAGCTTCGATGAAGTTATTCTTGGCTGCGTCATGCCAGGACCAGATGAGGTCAACATCGCGCGCATTGCTGCATTACGACTCGGCTGTGGTGAAACGACACCTGCCTGGACGGTGCAGCGAAACTGTGCTTCCGGTCTGCAGGCACTCGACTCAGCTGCCCGCAACATAGCCAGCGGTGGTGCCGAACTGGTACTCGCTGGCGGTGTCGACACCATGAGCCGTGCCCCTGTGCTGCTTAACGACGACATGGTGGGCTGGCTAGCTGACTTTAGTCGCGCGCACTCGGTCAGTGACAAACTCGCAGCCATTGCCAGGCTCCGTCCAGCATACTTCAAACCTGTCATCGGCCTGCTTTGCGGTTTGCACGATCCGGTTGTCGACCTGTCCATGGGCCAGACTGCCGAGATCCTGGCTTATCAATTCCAGCTGTCCAGGGAAGAAATTGACAGCTATGCCCTGCTCAGCCAGAAGCGCCTTGCCGACGCGGTCGACAACAGCCATCTCGAGGAACTGGTGGCCGTGTATGATCGTAAGGGAAAGCATTACGATCAGGATGACGGCCTGCGCCGCGATTCCAGCATAGCCAGCCTGGCAAAACTTAAACCCGTATTTGACCGTCATTACGGCAAAATAACCGCAGGCAACAGTGCCCAGGTAACGGATGGTGCAGCCTGGCTGGTACTGGCTAGCGAGAAAGCTGTCAAACAATATAGCCTGCCGGTATTGGGGCGACTCAGGGATACACAATGGGCAGCGCTGGACCCTTCTGTCATGGGACTCGGGCCGATACATGCTATGACGCCGCTGCTCAAACGCCGTCGTCTGAAGATGGATGACATTGACTACTGGGAAATCAATGAAGCTTTCGCCGCACAGGTGCTTGCCTGCCGTAAAGCCTGGGCAGACCAGGACTACTGCCGCGATAAATTACACTTACGCAGTGCCTTTGGTGAGCTGGATATCGACAGGCTCAACGTTGATGGTGGTGGCGTCAGTATCGGCCACCCGGTTGGTGCCAGCGGTGCCCGTATCACATTACATCTCCTGCATGTACTAAAACGCAACAACAAAACACGAGGTGTCGCATCATTGTGTATTGGCGGTGGCCAGGGCGGTGCAGTTCTGCTGGAGCGTGACAATGACTGATAACAGCAAAAATAAACATTGGACTCTCGACACAGATGAAAACAACATCGCCTGGCTGACACTGGATCGTGTTGGCGAAAATGCCAACTCACTGTCTAAAGAAGTGCTGCTAGAACTTAAAGGNCACCTCGATAGCCTGCAAAAAAAACCACCGCGAGCAGTGATTTATTGTTCCGGCAAGCCCAGCGGTTTCATTTTCGGTGCTGATGTTCGCGAATTTCTTGAGTTCGATACCCTCGACAAGGCCCGAGAATTGATTCAACGTGGCCAGTCCATCATGGATCAGATCGAAGCCCTCCCCTGTCTGACGCTGGCAATGATCAATGGTTTCTGTCTCGGTGGTGGAACCGAACTTGCACTGGCCTGCGACTACCGAGTTGCATCTGACAAAACACGTATCGGCCTGCCCGAAATCAAGTTAGGCATCCACCCTGGCTTCGGCGGTGTAGCTCGCTCTATTCCGCTACTTGGTGCACCGGCAGCGATGGATATTATGTTAAGTGGACGTCCCCTGTCTGCACGAGCAGCAAAAAGGATCGGTCTCGTTGATGTGGTTGTTCCAGAACGTCAGCTACTAACAGCCGCACGCGAGACTGTACTCAAATCACCCGCCAAACATGAACCAAAATGGTATCTGCGCCTGACTTCAAACCGTTTTCTGCGACCATTGCTGGCGCGTTATTTACGCAAGCAGGTAGCTGCAAAGGCCAGCCCTGAACACTACCCGGCACCCTATGCCCTGATCGACCTGTGGAAACATTATGGTGACAACAAGAATGCCATGATGGCTGCCGAAGTACGCAGTGTCAGTCAGCTTGCAACCACGCCTACAGCAAAGAATCTACTGCGTGTGTATTTCCTGTCAGAGAAACTGAAATCGATAGGCAAAGTCCGGGACATAAAACTGCCAGCTGTTAAACACGCACATATCATCGGTGGCGGCATCATGGGTGGCGATATCGCTGCCTGGTGTGCATCGCGAGGACTCAAAGTCACGGTACAGGAAACACGCAGCGAAGCGATTGCAGGCATGTTTGCACGTGCTGGGAAATTGTATGCGCGTAAACTCAAACAGAAGAATAAAATCACCGCCGCACTGGACAGCATCACAACAGACCCTGATGGGTTTGGGCTGGCACAGGCCGATGTCGTTATTGAAGCTATCTTCGAAAATCTTGATGCCAAGCATGAACTGCTGAAAGACATCGAACCAAAGCTCAAACCCGATGCATTGATAGCAACCAATACCTCGAGCCTGAAACTCGAAGACCTTGATAGTGTTATGAACGAACCGCAACGGCTGGTCGGATTGCATTTCTTTAACCCGGTCGCGCAGATGCCACTGGTCGAGATTGTTGTTGGTGAACAGACTGACCCGGTAGTGGCAAAACAGGCAGCCACATTTGCGCACAAACTTGGCAAGCTGCCATTACCGGTTAAAAGCGCTCCGGGCTTCCTGGTCAATCGCATCCTGATGCCCTATCTGCTGGAAGCAGTCACCATGGTTGAGGAAGGCATAGCCCTGCAGCATATCGACAAAGCAGCGACCGATTTCGGCATGCCGATGGGGCCAGTCACACTGGCCGATACCGTTGGGCTCGATATCTGCCTGTCAGTGGCAAGCATTCTATCCGAGCAACTGGGTGGCAAGGTGCCAGAACTACTGCAAAGACACGTCAAAGCAAAAGAACTCGGCAAGAAAACAGGGAAAGGTTTTTATTGCTGGAAGAAGGGTAAACCAATAAAACCGGATNCAGGTGACAAAACACCCTCAGCTGACCTGGCTGACCGTCTGATACTGCGCATGCTCAACGAATCTGTAGCCTGCCTGCGTGAGGGCATTGTCGAGGATGCTGACCTGCTTGATGCCGGCATCATTTTTGGCACTGGATTTGCTCCATTTCGTGGCGGGCCAATGCAATACATCAAGGATAGAGGAGCATCTGAGCTGCACGAAAAATTGAAACAGTTTAGTCGTCTTTACGGAAAACGCTTCTTACCCGATGCGGGGTGGGAGGACCTTGGGAGCCTCTCACAAAAAGGTTAGCCATGTTGATGTACACAGACAATTCAAGTGAAGAGGTGCTGATAGAAACTGGGCAAAGGGAAGACATCATTCAGCCAGACCAGGCCAACTCGATATTTGGCCTGTTTATAGAACGAGTACGCCGCAGCCCTGGCCAATGTGCCTATCGCCAGTTCAATTCTCAGTCTGAAGAATGGGAAGACATCAGCTGGCAGGAGATGGCTAACCAGGTAGTACTGTGGCATACCGGCATGGCCGCTGAAGATCTTAACCCCGGGGATCGTGTAGCGGTGTGCCTGCGCAACTGCTATGAGTGGGTCATGTTTGAGATCGCCGCCCATAGCCTCGGCCTGGTCACCGTACCGATCTATACCAATGACCGGTCGGACAATATGGCCTATGTGCTGGAAGATTCAGGCACACGCCTGCTGCTGGTAGAACACCATCAGCAATGGCAGGGCATCATCGATACGCGCAAGAAGCTGCCCGAGTTGAAACGAGTGCTATGTCTGTCGGCAAAAGAAGACTGCGATGACGAACGTCTGCGTGCCGTATCACTATGGCTGCCGACCTCCGGCGAACTGGTTGACCACTCGGGCAAACCTGACAGCCTGGCCAGTATCGTTTACACCTCAGGGACTACGGGTAGACCCAAGGGGGTCATGCTGTCCCACTTCAACATGATCTGGGATGCCTGGGCCGGGCTACAGCATATCAAAGTCTACCCCGATGATCTGGCACTGTCCTTTCTGCCACTGTCACATACGCTGGAACGCACCATCGGCTACTACCTGATCATGATGGCTGGTGCCACCGTTGCCTTCAACCGCTCTATCCCGGAACTTGGTGAAGATATGAAAATCATCAGGCCGACACTGATGATCTCTGTACCGCGCATCTTCGATCGCATCTACATGCNAATACAGGATGGGCTTAAAGAAAAACCAGCTCCCTTGCGCTGGCTGTTCAAAGCNGCAGTTGCTACCGGGTGGACACGCTTCGAGACATTACAGGGCCGAAGTCACAGCTTCTGGTGGAAACCGTTCTGGCCGCTGTTCGAAAAATTATTCGCCTCCCGTGTTCAGGCTGCCTTCGGCGGACGCCTGCGTTTCGCCATTTCGGGTGGTGCGCCACTGTCATATCCAATTGCCAGGATCTTCATTGCATTCGGCATACACATCCAGCAGGGCTATGGCCTGACCGAGACCAGCCCGGTAATCTCAGTCAATAGACTTGAAGATAATCGCCCAGAAACAGTTGGCACGGTACTTCGCGATGCCAGGGTACGCATAGGAGAAGATGATGAACTGCAGGTTCGTTCACCGGGTGTGATGATGGGTTACTGGAACAATCATACTGCAACCTACCAGACCATCGACACAGACGGCTGGCTGCACACCGGTGACAAGGCACGCATTGATGCAGATGGCCACATCATAATTACCGGACGTATCAAGGAAGTCATTGTACTCGCCAATGGTGAGAAGGTTCCCCCGGCTGATCTCGAAATGGCCCTCGCTACCGACCCCTTGTTCGACCAGGTCATGATTATTGGTGAGGGGCATTCGTTCCTTGCTGCACTGGTAGTACTCAACCATGCCCAGCATGCAGCACTGGTCGATCAGAAAAAGGAGCTGTCTGGTCTGGACAAGAACTCAACAGAGTTCAAAGAATACCTGCTGCAGCGAATCTTCCCATTACTGCATGACTTCCCGGGTTACATGCAGGTATTTGGAGTAGCCGTTGTGGATGAATGCTGGACGGTAGAGAACGAATTAATGACACCAACGCTAAAACTGAAACGCCATGCCATCATCAATCGTCATGCAACAGAAGTAGATGAGATTTATCAGGGTCATGATGCACTGGACTAATTATGATGGACGAAAAACTAAGGATGAAATACTGAATACAGCGCCTCTTTTGTCATTCATCATTTCTCTTNGACTGCAATTTACTTTAAGGAACCTCTGATTTAATACAAAAAAAACGGCACGGTAAACCGTGCCGTTTTCATTACCTTTTAAAACAGAAAATCAAGGTTTGATATATGCATAACCATGTTTCTGTAGATGTGCAACTTCTGCAACACCACTTGGTACGATATCAGCCTTGTCGACATCATAGAGCATGTCATTGACGTTGACCTTGCGGCCTTTCACTGTGTTAGCGCATACAGAGAAACCAATGCCCTGGCCTTTCAGGTTTGCAATGGTAGCCGACTGCTTATCATTTGCATTAGCTTTCTTGAACTTGGGTACCATTGGCAGAGCATCCGGCTCAAGAACCATAGACAGGCCATTACCGTGCATGACAACTTTAATATCGAGATTTTCAGCACCTACTGCATTGATATGGTTCTGAATATTTCTTAAAGCACCTTTCTGCTTCTTAGGGTTATCATAATTGATGTGGTAAACAACTTTTTGTTTACCGTAGGCATCATCAACACTGCCTGTCTGAGCTGTCTGACACCCACTGGTCACAAAGGCAACACCCAATAACGCAGCAACCGCGACTAAACGAGTAATAGTACTCATATACATCCTCCTAATACAAAATCCTGCCTGGTTATATTATCGAGTCAGGCCTACAAGGCAGTTGTGTGCAGGCCTGACATCAAACTATTCAGTTCATCCCTACATTAACGGAAATATGCGAATGATTCTATCAGTGAAAACCCTCATTGATGAATGTATTTTCAGGGAATCCCCCCCAATAAATTAAAGAAAATAAGAGATGTGGCATTGTTCAGTTACAATAGTATGGACTGAGGGTGGCTGTTCATGGATCATTGAGTGGTTCTAACTGATATGGAATTGTATCAATGGGGGGGCAACATCTTCTTTTTTCCTTTAATCAGGAGACATCTGTACAGGTAAGCTTATGCCAGATTACAAAGTAATCGTTAATAATTATTCGCCCAACCCACGAGGCATAAGTGCCTTTCATATAGATTCACCTGCAACAGAGTCCTCAACTAAAGGTTTCTTACTGCAATTGCGTGGCTGGATTGTAGGTGATTTCTTTCCGAACAAGAAAATTCAACTATGGGATAAAAGCCTTGGCAGTTCGATTTGCGTCTCCACATTGAATGAATCCAGACCGGACGTACTTGCAGCCCATCAACTGCCTGGTAATACGGGGCCATGTGGCTTCAACTTTTCCCTCAATCTGCTGAACTTGCCCGCCCAAACGAATTTAATCCTTCAGTCGGAATCTGCCGACGGAAACTTCATCGCCTTTGCAGAGCTGGAAATTCAACGACCGGTATTACAGCCAACCTGGCAATGTAAACGCCATCCCATACTTGTCAATAGCCTGGGTCGCTCCGGCTCTAGTCTGCTAATGAGGCTATTGGGTCAACACCCGGATATAGTTGTTCAATCACCACATCCTTTTGAAGGCCGTATGGCAAAATTCTATGTTAACCAGCTTTTGCAGCGTTATGCAGAATACCTTGCGGGAGAAAATAATTATCCTCCCGGTAACCTGCAAGCAGTAAATATGCACTGGCTACATCATGAACTCAGTCAACACGAATCATTGATCAAGCAATATAGCCAGCTAGACTTTAATTCACTTGCAGATTTCGTATTACAGGCTATCGATCGAGCTTATGATCTCGTCGATGACTCGGAGGCAACCCGTAAACCATCGAGCCGTTACTATGCCGAGAAATCGGGTAGTGGCCATACTGCACGACTGATGATGGAACTCTGTCCCGAAGGACAGGAGATATTTCTGGTACGCGATTTTCGCGACATGTATTGCTCGATGTTGCAATTCAGTCAGCGGCGGCAAACCGATGATTTTGGCTGGCAGTCAGAACATGCCGGTGACTACATGGATGTCGTTGCGGAACGCGTGGAACAACTACGCGTGAGTTTTGAAAACCGCGTAACCCCCCCCCTCGTTCTCCATTATGAAGATTTGTTAACAAAACCCCGGAAAGTATTGCAGCAATTGCTCAGTGATATGGGTCTTACGCACAATCCGAATACGATAGTGAATATGGTGAATGCCATGAACAATCCGGTAGAAGGCCACCAAACCAGTAAAAATGCGCATGAGTCTATTGAACGCTGGAAAAAAGAGCTGAATCGGAAGCAGAGATCGCGGGTCAACATGGTAATGCGGCGATCCCTATCCACCTTTGGTTACGAGGTCAAAGAGTAAATAAGTAGTAAATGTGGGTGTCTATGGCTGATGTCCGAGGCAAACTCATGAGATATAAGCTCATGTACGAAGAATCGAAACCTGACCTGGCTGGCGCTACTAAAAAATAAATTTTAAAGAGCTTCCTCAACAATTTTTTGAGTAGATACAGGAATCTATGTTGCTATCCTGGCAAGATTGATGCCTCGTCCGACAGCCGTATACTCCATCATATCCTGCGACCCGAAATTACCAACGATAACATAATCCTGATGGATACCTATCCTGGCCGGTCCTTCAAATTCCAGTCCACTATCTAGCCAACCTTCTGCTAACTGTTTAACTTTGTTCTGGATAGCAATCGCCAGTTTAAGTG